>OEIV010000486.1_pt1 | contig 21524 bp, 40 predicted proteins | sample 1539231 | NCBI WGS metagenome assembly OEIV01 (sample SAMN03794762, study PRJEB22550) | activated sludge metagenome | feature: wastewater treatment plant; material: activated sludge; isolation source: Wastewater treatment plant of a petroleum refinery complex | place: Argentina: Buenos Aires ...
AAGGATTTTTAACAACTTCTTTAACTTGTTTTGCAACGTCAGCTTTCTCATAAACATTATTCTTTACTTTCATTTTATAATCATGTCCATTGAAGTAAGCTGTAAAAACTAAGCCTTCACCAAGTCCTTCAACACCAAATAATTTAGATACAGGACAATTGATAGTTTTTTCGTTAGCTAATTGTGTTAAAAAATCAGGTATTTCTTTATTTTGCCAAGCTAATGTTTCAAACTCATTAAAATCAATAGAGTATTTAAAATTTTCAAATTGTAAAATATTATATATACCTATTTCGTTATCTTGCAAATCAATGAAATTATTAATATATTCTCCATTTACTTTAATAGCAAAAATTATCCATTTTTTATTCTCTGTTTTACTTATACTTGCTTTTTCAGGAATACCTTTACCACACCATTCTCCATATATGATAATATCATAAGGGATTTTATCATACTTACTAATAATCTTATCTGTTAGTAATCTTAATCTATTTTCATAATTATTACTAATAAAATATTGTTTAAATCCTGCATAATCTTCATTGTCTAATAACATATCTCGTGATTGATAAAACCAATGATTATAAAGAATATCTAATCCAATACTCATATTACAACCTCCTATCTTATGAGTAACATCAAATTCTATCGTAGGATAAGGTTCTGTATGTTCATAAATATTATCACCATTGACATCTTTTCCTTTATAATCCCAACGTGATTGAACTTCACGTAAAAAATTTGCCCAAGTTAATATTGAGCTGTATTTGCTAATTGCTTTTGAATTTGCCATTTTTATATTAATTGTTTATTTATAAAATTGTATCTATATCTTTATCTTTAATAGATATATGTACATACTCTTGCTTAGAAGATTTATGTATAGGTCTTTCAATATATGATATATCTTTTTTCTTATAATTATATATACCTAAATATCCTTTATATTGAGGGTATTTATAACTTTTTAAAGAATACCATACTTTCTTTTTAGAACTTTTTATTTTTACATTTACTGTATAATATAATACAGATACAAGTATTATTGTTATTAATATTAACATAGATATTTAATTATAATGTTAAACATTTACATTCACCTAAACATATAAATTTAGTACCATTGATAATTTCTACTCTATCTTTATGATGATGTCCAAATATCCATATATCTGGTTGATGTATTTCAAACATACTTTGTAATCCATTAGAAGTTAAAGATTTATCTTTAATTCTAAACATATAATCTCTTACTTCTTGTGGACAATCATGTGTTATCATAATTTTAGGCTTATTAAGTGTATATAAATCAATAGCCTCTTGCATTTCTATATAATTTAATTGCTCATTACTCCACCAATCAATTCCTTCTGTTCTACACCATTTATCTATTGAATATGCACCTCTTACAGTCATAATATCTTCTGAATACATACCGTAATTACCTAAACTATGAGGTTTATCTAAGAATGTATAGTCATCATGATTTCCAAAATTAACTTTATGTTTATTGCTATTAATATTAGTTAAATGCCAATTATGATGAGATTTAAATCCAAAATCACCTACATGAATACTATCATAATCTTTATGTATATTCAATATTTTAAAGTAAAAATTTATAGCTCCATGTGTATCTCCTATAACAAGTAAATTTTTCATTTTTTATTTTTAAAAATATGTCCTACACCATAATTAAATGATGTAGGATATATTAATTTGATTAAATACTATACAATAATACGTGGTAAGCTATTAGCTGTTGTAGTAGCATTAGCTTGTGGTTTAACTTGTTTTGGCATAAAACCAATAAAGAAATTTCCAGGAGTTAAATTATCATGTACAAAATCTATTGATTGATAAGTATTTCCCGAAGTATGTCCCATACCTGCATGTAAATCTCCACCACGTGTGCTAATACCTTTTGTAGTATATTGTGTATTTCCATAACTTTTTTCACCAAACATATATAAAGCAATATATTTATATGCAGAATTTGCATTAGCAGTTAAATTAACAGAAGCTAATTTATCACGTGTCAATACAATAGTAGGATTATCTTCTGTAATCCACGAATCAATTGAAAGTCCAGAATTGTTACAAATTATCCCATGTCCTTTGTGATTTTTATAATCATTAGGATTATCAGGTAATAAACTTTTACTATCTACATTTACACCAAAGATGTATGGATATACAGCAGTGTTTAAATGCACTCCATTTTTACGTGTAGTTACTTTTACTACAAGATTTACATCTGTATCAGGTTCTTCTACGAAACACAGGTTATCATGATTACTTGGCATAATGTTTTGCCAATAATCTATACCATTTACATTATAAAATACTATTACTTCAGCTGTAATGCCATTTGAAAATAAAGTTGCCATTTTTGTTTTATTTTTTAAAATTTAAAAAAATTATTTACTATTGTCTATATATAGTTGTTGTAATTTTTGAATACAACTCACTACAAAATTAGATTTATCTGTTGACTTAGAGTAATACGTATTTATATCATGTAAAAATACATTATCTTTCAATTCTTCACTATACTCCCATAAACACATATTTACTAATATATTACAATGTAATTGATAACTATGCTTATGTAACATTTCTAAGTTAAATATATTAGCACTTATTAGATATAATACTACATCAGCAGCATCATATTGTTCAATAGTTGTATTTATTATATTACTTCCTGCTAATAACATAGATTTGTGCCATACATTTATATTAGCAAACTTACATTGATTTATGAATATATCTAAACATTCCTTAGTATCATCTCCACTTATTATAAAAATATTCATTTTATTATCTATTTATTATGTTTTTTATTTTACCTACTGCTTCCACTAACATTGAATCTATTTCTCTTGTATTAAAAGTTAATAATCCTTGTTTGTTACTTGGATAACCAGTTATCTCATACAAAGGATTACAATCTTTATCTATTGCTGATACATATATAGGCATTAAACTTAGTTTCCCTTTCTGTCTTAATTCATAATAATAATCTAATTTATCCATTAACTTATCATCACTTATAAAATTAGATGATAAAAATACTAAGACTAAATTAGGTAAATTATCATTATCAGATATTTCACCAACATTATCTTTAATTATAGTAAATAGCTCTAATCTTTTTACTAATGATGAACAATGTCTTTCTAATTTATCAACTATATCACAATCATCTTCTGAATAAAGAAATTCTACGTTTTTCATTTTTATTTATTTTCTTTTTCTGAATAATTACAACTAACAGCTTCACCTACATTAGACATATTCTCTAAAATATCCCTTAGCTCTTTTTGATAATCACCTATTAAGCTATATAGTAATCCTAAATAAAATCCTTTTTCTATTTCTGATGTATGAGATTCAAATACTTTCATAATATATTCTCTACCTTCACCTAAATCAGCAATCATTTCCTCTATTATATCTTTCATTTTTTATTTAATTTTTAATTGTTATTATTAATACAAAAAATACAAGGTGGACTGATAATCATAAAATAAATTATTACTTTATCATTATAAGCCCACCCTGTATTATTCCAAATCTCTAAATGTATCTTACCATCTTTCCTATATACTAAATATTTACCATATTCAGTAGGTTTATTTGTAGGATAAGATAGCCACTTATTGTTATTACAAGTACACATATTATTTATTTAAATTTAATATAAATTTTTAACAATTACAAATATTTGTTCTATTTGACTATCTGTTAAATTCTCACTTACAGATGTAACACCAAACATGTCTTCATAACTAAGTTGATACTCTTCTTTTTCATCAACTGTCAATTTATTCCACCAATCCATTGCTAATTGACTACGACTTTTGCTAAATCTTATCATTGTATTTTAATTATTTTAAAAATTGTTATTGTTTTATATAAAAATATCTCCTCAAATTTGAACTTTATTTTTTAATGATATCTTATATCAATTATAAATAATAATTCAAATTTGGGGAGATATGATAGGTCTAAATAGATTTAAGAGAACAGTTTAATCAAAGTATCTTTCGATAAATCGGTTAAATCTATTTCTGCTTTTTCATCATTTACAATAGTAAATCCTGCGTCTGTTAGTACTTTTTCCATATTAAGGTAGCAGGGTAATGTAGTATGTACATATTTAATAAAATTGACAAACATATCTGCTCCATTTACTCTTGTATTACCTGTTTCAAAATTGTTTAAAACAAAGTGAGTATCTGTAAATACACCTAATAATTGTTTAGGTTTAGAATTTTTAGCAGATTTGCTAATTCCTTCCATATTACAAGTAGCTCTAAATTTCATATCATCAGGATTAATCATAGGATTTCTACCACTTGTATATACATTATCTAAATTATCTTTGCTACAAAAGAATAGATTAAATTTATCAACTTCACCATCAAACCAAGTTACAGTTAATGTACCACCTTTTAAAGCCTTAGTTTTTCTTACTTTAAATAATTCAGTAGCTTCTGGATTACATTGGGTCATATCTCCTGAATATATAATACTATTATCATCATTAGTAAAAGCATTATTCCATGAATAGACTTCTCCATTTACATCTACTATGCTTAAATCTAAATCAGCATGTCCACCTTTACCATCAGGTGTAGTCCAATTTATACCTACTATCGTATGATTTTCACCTAAATTAAAACTTGAACCAACAGGATAATTTCCAATAAAACTTTTTTCACTGATAGGTATAGTCAAATTAACATCTTTTGGCATCTTAACAGTAGTAGCTTTTTTAGACATATCTTCTATTAAAGATTGATATATTAAATGATACATAACAGAATAATAATCTTTATATTTATTACTTTCTCCTTTTGCCCATAATTTACCATTACGTATTTTAAAGAACCTAAAATCATAACTACTTTCTGATAATGCTTTACGTACATTTATAGTTTCTAATAACTGTACTTTCTTGAAAATATTACAAGTTTTTAATTTTTCAGGTAATTCTTTAATAAGATTAACATCCGTTAATAGTTTTTCAAAATATCCAACAACCATAGGCTTATGTAACTTCTTAGCTCTTCTTGATAATCTATTTACTATCGTACTATTAACACTATTGCCTTTTTTAAAAGCAGTAAATATTTTTTCATATCTATAATAGCTTTGAGCCATGTTGTCTATACCATATCTTAAAAGATAAGAAGTAATATCAAACTTTGAATTAATAATAGTTTGTAATGTAATTCTATTCTTTATTAATAAAGTCTTTTCTGTTGCTAAAAATACTAAAAATCTAACAAATTCAATATTACTTGAAGGTAATAAACTCTTAGCTTTACATACATACATTAAAGCCTCACGATTAGCTATTTTATCTACATCTATTTTAGTCACTAATGATAATACCATATTAAGAGTATCTTCTTTTAACGCTATACCACTGTATAACATTTGACAAGCCCTCTCATTAGCTTCTTCAATAGTAATAGGTAATATCATTTTGTATGATGTGTAATTTATATCAATAGGTTCACTATTGGGTATATATACATAATTACTTTGATGATTAGTACCATAAGTAGTCATATAATGTAAGATTTGGTCAATAGCTAATTCAAACCTATTCTTACTTGTAATATCTTTCCAAGCCTTGTAAAATGTAGTATTTACATTCATTTTTTGACTTAATAGAAAGTCTCTAACTTCCTTAGTACTGCAATCAGGATGTACTAAATAACCACTTTGCATAGCTAATTTAATTAATTCCTTAAAATCTGTATCATTGCCTGTAAAGGCTCTACCAAATAGTGCTAATACACTTGTACTTAATTTGTTCATAAATATATTTAAAATTTAAAAGTTTAAAATAAAAAATACTGCAACCAATACTAAATTACCATATTAAATAGGAAGTATTTATGTTGCAGTATTTGCTGTAAAGAAAGGACTTGAACCTTTACAAAATAATTAATTATATATATATAATCAATCATCTTACCTTATAGACAATAAGGCGTGTCTACCAATTCCACCACTTTACAAAAAAACTCTTACCAATAGTATTATAAATTTGGTGATTTTTTGTAATAGGAACTATTTATGTAAGAGTGAAATTATATATTATTAAATAACCAATAGTATTAAGTAATTATTAAAATTTTTTTTAATAGGAACTATTTATGCTATTTAATAATATATATATACAAGTAAAACCAAAACTAATTAATTGGATTGTAATTTGTTTATAGGAAGTTTTTATGTCTTACTTGTACATATATGTAAACAGAAAGAAAATTATAATTATATCTATCAATAGTATTTAAATCCATTTGTGGCGGGTTTTGTTTTGAATAGGAACTATTTATATAGATATTCTTATAAATATATTAATATAACCAATAGTATAAATATTCGCAAATTGGGCTAACAATAGAATAGGAACTATTTATGTTATATTAATACAAAGATAATAAAATAAAACCAAAACTAATAAAAATAAATGGTATTTTTTTTGTTAATAGGAAGTTTTTATGTTTTATTTTAACATATCTTTCCATAATTAAATTATTATTGATATAATATATCAATTATGGAAAGATATGCTATGTATAAAGAAAGATTTAATATAGTGGAGGTGAAGAGATTTGAACTCTTGTCTTACAATTCCACTTTTCGTATAAATACGGAAGCGTTAACTACAATTACACCCCCATATTAAATCAACCTATTCAAGAATATTTTGACTTGTTATCACTTTATAACCTTTATCCTTACCTAATAATATATATTTATCTAAATATCCTATATCAGTATGTATTCCAAATATTACTTCAAAATTATTTTCATCCGCAATACATTCAATTTCAAAAGTAGCTCCATATTTCTTTAATATAGCTGCTAATTCTTCATTAAAAGATTGTCTTGTAATTAAATACAAATTTTCTTGTTCATATTTAATTTCAAATTCTCCTACTTCAATATCTTTTTCATTAGTGACAACATTGTGTTCCCAAACATAAATATCTTCTTCACAAACTAATTCCATATCTCTATTACATAAAAAATATCTTTTATCTACTTTACAAAGCCAATATCCTATCATGGCTACTCTTTCTTTTGCTATCATTGTGTTGTTTTTTATTGTGAAATTATATATAAATATATACTATAACACAACCAATAGTAAAAATATTAGTTGATGTTTTTAAATAGGAACTATTTATGTTATGTTATAGTATATATTATAGATTACTTAAAATGGTAAAGTATTACTTACAGCTTTACGAATCTTGTCTATTTTATCTGAATGAAAATTTATTAATGCTTCACTATACTTAGTTTGATGTAACTCTTGTGCTTGTTTTAACAATTTTAACATCATTGGTATAGTAATAGGTGTTGGTGGAATAGGTATACTATAACAATCTACATGTTGTTCTACATTTGCACATTTAGGAGATAATCTATTATGATAAAAAACCATAGTATTTTCTACTATATTATGTACTATATGAGCAATAGTTCCACCATTACTTCCACGTCTAAGTCTATGTTCAGTAACTTTACCATTATTCACTAATGTACTTGTTATTACAAAACCTGCTTTTTGTTTTTCTTGCATTTTAAATTTATTTTAAATTATAAGTTGATATTAATTGTCCTAAATATTCACGACTGATAGAACTTTTTCTTTCTGTAATAGTTCCTTCATTTACTATACCTAAACATTCTTCACCACTACAAGAAAGTACTTTAAAAACTATATTTTCATTTAATCTTATAGTTTGACCTATATTGACTAATAATTTAGTTGATATAATCGTAGCTACATGTTTAGTGCAATCTTTTAAATGTACAGATATTTGTGTTTGAGAACCTTGTATTTCTCCTAATTCTGTATCTATATGTTTATGGTATGTATCTACTACATATACATTACCAACATTATCTATTACTAATAATGATTGACCAATAGATACATTTTTTACATAGCTTACAATAGCTATTGTATCATAGTCTGCTACTAATTGTATTCCTACATCTGTTAATGTTGCAGTATATTTCGGATAACTATTGTTATTTTGGGAGTATATTAATGTACTCCATAACAATAAAGAAAAAGTTGATATTAAGAATTTCATAATTTTTTTCTGTTTTTAAAATCGTCTACATTTAAATAGGTATTCATATTAGGATGACTAAAAACTTCTTTTAATTCATAAAAATACTGCCCTATTTTTCTTAGTTCCTCTGTTGTAAACATAGGTACTTTATTAGGTAATAATGTATCTTCAATGTAAGTTAATTGATATCTTATCATATCTTCACTTACAGTCGTATATTCAAAAGACTTATCTTTATTAGCTAAGTATTTAATTAACTCATCTTCGTTTTCAAATTTGTCTAAATAACTACCAAAAGAATAATATAATGACATAATTGTATTTAATTACTACGTTTTTTAGCATTTGATATACGAATATCCATATCTTTCGTATTTTGATAAGGATTACTATTACCTCTACGACAATTAAATTCTTGTGTATCTCTTGTATTCCAAGCAGATACAACACGATTAAAATTAATTTCTTCTTGTGTTAACTTTTTAACTGTAAGATAATCACTTCCTTGTCTTCTTTGAATGCCTGTTGCGTTAAGAACTTTCATGTTGTTAAAATTTATATAAATTAATTAAAATTAATTGAAATTAGCATTATCAATATGTTCAATATTAACAATGCTATTTGCTTTTTGAATAATAATATTATTATTTTTTTCTACTACTTTTTGTAAGTCACTGTCACAATAACTACACACTACTTTGCCTGATTTAATCGTATGCTTATTTGCACCACAATTTTCACATTTTTTGTAAGTCATTATATTTATTTACTGTTATCAATATCTTTTGCTGTAAATGGTTGTCTATCATTTACCATGCCATAATCTTTATCTATCCACCTTTTGTATAATAAGTCCAATTTTCTTTTTATTGGACAAAAGATGAATACATGTAATTCATTGCCTATTTTTTCTTTAAATATCATTTTCATTATTTTTAAAAAATTGAATTGTAATACATAACTTTAATATTACTTATTAATGAATTATAGTCTGTGTTAATATCCATGTCTATTCGGAGATAACTATTTTCCTTACTATTCCATACATTTAAGAAAAATTTAGTATCATTTGTAATACCTAACGTTATATTAGAAAAAGCCAAATACTCTGGTAAAATTCCTTTACCTTTTGCAATTAATCTTATCTCTTCTTTTGAAAACAAATAAGGAATAATAATATTTTGTTGTAAAGTTCCGTCTATTATAGAATTGTAATAAATTATTGGTTTACCGTCAAATTTCTTTTTACTAAAATTATCCCAATAAGTAGTTACATTCTTAGTTTTGATATTATTATTAGCGTTCACAGAAATTTTGGTTTCATTACTTTCTATATAATAATTACGATTTGCAAGTCTACCAGTATTAAATTTCAGAAGTGTAAATGGTAAATCTTTTATATAACAAGGATTTCCATCTAAATAGTCTTGATATTTATCTATCTCATCACCTTTTACAGTAAATGTTGCTACAAATTCACTATCTATACCATTAAATCTCGATGATACGAAAGTTAATACATTATTATCTTTTTCTACAAGCACATCAACTACAATACCAGAAGCAATGTTATTATTAACACTTATTTCTAAAAATACTACAACTAAATCACCAAATCTTTCATTGAAAGTTTTTCTGTCCAATTTGATATAATTTGGAGATACAGCACTATCTTCTACTTGTACAATTTTCTTAGTACTATTTTTCCTTTTTGCTAACTTGTTAGTAAGTATTGTTCCTGCAATAGTAAATACTATAATTTCAATTATTCCCATATTAATTTTTTTATTGTGTTTGCACTGTCAACTACTTCTACATACTTAGGATAAACACGACTTGGATATAAATCTTTCATATACTGACAACCTTTGATGAAATGTTCTTCCATACCTTCTTCATAATTGATAAAAGATTTAGCATAATTATCTGCCGCATTACGTATATCCCATTCTTTCCAATCTTCTATTATAGGGATATTGAAATTAGAATTGGTGATTATTTCTCTACTTGTAAAGAATATTTTAAAACAGTTTTCTTGTTGTTCTTTATCTTTTATCCAATTTATTCTTTCAAGTGTAGCATATACAATTTCTTCTAATCTTGTATTATAGAAATAATCATTTGCTTCAATTTCTGCTCTTTCATCTACAAAGATATAATATCCATTTATAGATATAACTTTTAATTTCATTAGAATAATATGTAATTAATTATAACTTCTTCTTTGTTTTGAGAATTAGTAAACAATTTAGGTTTCGTAATTGTATCAGAACCTGTATTATTAAACTCTGATTCTGTTTCTATTTCAATAGATTTTGGTGATTTCATCAATATTTGTCTATACAAATTAAGTAAATTTTCTGTTTTACCCATATCATACTTTGACGCACTCATATATTTATACCAATGGACATTTCCATGTTCGTCCATTTTATCTACTTTAATACCTGTACTTATTATCCAATTCATAAAGTTAATGACATTATCTGTTGAATATATTTTATCATTCTTATCTTTATTAGGAGGAATAGCTTCATCCATTTTATCTCTCCAATTAAATACAGGACAATCTAAATGTAAATCATTTTCAGCTGCTACAATTTTCCAATATGGATAATCTGGATTACATGGATATGGTTCACCTATATGTATTCCTATCATACCTTTATTATTTACACTATTTATAGTATAATATAACATATTTTGTGCAATTGTTGCTGTATCACTTACAAGTATTCCTAAATTGTTTGCAATATCTATATACTTTAATTTCATATTTTAAACTTATTTTAATACCATATCTGTTATAAAATTTGTCAAATTTGTCACTCGTAAATATCCATCACTAATATCACTTATGCTTTTTGCAGGATTTAATAATAAACTATTTACAACTGTAATATTAACATAAGGAAATCCTCTTTCTTTACACATATTTACTGCACCTTCAAGAATTAATTTAGAATAGCCTAAATTTCTGTATTCTTTATGAACATATATACCTACAATTTCAGGATTTCCTGAATTTTGTTCTCCATTTGGTGCTATCGTAGCAATAGCTACTAATTTGTTTAATACATATAAATATACACATTGGTCACAACAAGACCATCTATCCCCACTAAATAACATTGCTTTACTCATAGGCTCTATTGGAAAATCAGTAGGTATTACTTTTTCAATAATCATAATATAGTCTAATTTTATTTTAAATTTCTTACATCAATATTACGAATAAATGTATCTATATCTTTTGGCTTATCTATATTTAATATTAAATATCCTTTAACCATTTGAGAAATATTAGCTTGTATTAATTCCTGTTTAGATAAATTAATACTACTATTAAACTCTTCTCTTACAAGATTTATAGATTTATCTATTTCTTTTACAATATCTACAAACATAGGATATTTAATTAAAAAATCTCTATGCTTATTTACAATACATATTTTCTTTAACCATACAAGATTTAATCTTTTACTTTCATCATTAATATTATCACCTTTTCTTAAATTAGAAAGTAAGTCAAATTGTGGTGATTTAATCTTATATCTTGTGTAATTACCATTAATATCCAATTCATTAGATACATACACATATCCTTCATCATAATAAGGATTTAAATTATATATATTATCATATAATTCTTTTTCACTATTAAAAGTAATAGGCACTAAATGATTGAAACATTTCAAATCTTTAAACATGTCTAATGGTAATTCTTTCATAGTAGCACTATCTCTAACACCTGTTAAAGTAATTACAGGATTATTACAAGGAATAAAGTGATGACTTTTAGAAGGAAATTTAAATTCTGTAATATAGTAATAGTCAGGATTAAGTTCACTTGTATCACCTAATACATCAAAATAATACTGACTTATAGTTAAATCATTATCTTTTTCTACTCTACCTTTACCTGTTGGTGTACCTTTTGTACTTACTTTCCATACACCTTTATAATTGTATAAGGTAACTATACTCCCATCTATTTTAGGGTAAAATTTACCATTAACTAAATCAAGTTTATTTTTCTTTGTATCATAATCGTTAAACCTATAAAAAGGATAACATACTACATTACCAGTATCTGTATCTATTACAATACCCCTATATATTGCTGTTTCATCATTATTAGGTGTTTTTGTTTGATGATAACATAATGATACTAAATTTTCATCAGTATTTACATTTAAGGAATATTTCTCTACTAATTCTGAAATATTGTTGATTTTCATTTTAGTTATAATTTAATCTTGGATTTTGTTTATAAAATAAATATTCACTTATCGACTGATTATCATCATGAAGTTGTTCTTTTACCTCACGAAATAAAAATATAATAGCTCCATAATCATCTGTTTTGTATTCTTTATATGTATCATTATATAATTCATATATACTAATATCTTCTTTATATATAGGTACATACCTTTCAGAACCACGAATTATCTCACCATGTTGCAAATAAGCTATCCCTGAACCTAATGTGATACTAATATTGATATATTCTACAATATATGGACTATTAGTAATTATAGCAACTTTTTCTTTACTTTTTAATGCAGTTTGTAAATTGATTAACTGCTCTTTTATAGATATATTTTCTCTTTCAGGGTAAGATATAAGATGATATATATTTCCAATATCTTCTAAATCTTGATTGCTTATAATACCTACAAATAATAATACTTTTTTATCTAATTTACACATAATTCTCTAAATATTGAATTATTAAATTTCTAACACCTATCTCATAATCACTAATTAGAGTAGTACTTGGAAACTCTTTTTCAAGTCTATTAACTCCTTCCCCTACCACTATTGTATAATTATTATTAATATCATACAAAGCATATAATGGTACATCTATACCATTGTCAAACTTAGATAGAATATTATCAGGTATTGCTAACATATCATAATTCATACTTGCATCAATAGGTAAAACATGTGTGTATTTACTATCAAAGTTATCTTCTGGTATAAGCTCAATACAGTCACTGAAAATAAATGATTCTGAATTAAACAAATAATATTGTCTTTTGAATTTAGTTGAAATTATATCAACAGATGTATTTTTATCATCTTTGTTTGTAGATTGTAGTAAACTTTTTATTATTAACCCTACAATCCCTACTGTTAATAATATTATTATTGCTATTGTCATTTGTTTTTTAATTTTTATGTAGATATTTAATCTACAATTGTTATGAACTTAGAACTTATGTCGTTTTTGACACAAAACCAATTATTCCCTAATCTACATTTATGATTTAAGTTTGTATCAAAGTACAATTTTTGATGTATTTCTACTTTGTACTTATAATCACCACTCCAATTCCTTTTATCAGTAGATAAGAAAATTAATGGAGGAAATCCTTTACCTAAACTAAAAGAATATCTTAATTTAAGACCATCTTTTAATATAATATTAGGCGGCGTATTGTTACAATGATATAAATATTTAAATTGTTCTTTTGTTTCCACAAGAGAAAATGTACGTAATTCAAATAAATTATCTTTATAGCAAAATGCAGGATAACATTGATTAGGTCTACAACACCATATCAACAATCTTTGAGTTTCAATATTCCAAAGAGTAAATTCTTTGTCCCCATCTATAAAACCATTATCAACATTAATAGCTGCAAATTGAGATGCAAGAATAGATGATGTAAACAGTTTTTTATTACTATCTACTTCAACAAAATCAGAAAGATGCTTTTTAAGGCGTAAATAAGCAAGTGTATGTTTGTCCATAAGATTAGTTTGTAATCACAATTTACATTAACAATTTTATCTTACTTTAATTGTTAACTAAATTGCTTAGGCTATTGCCATGTAAAGAATGGTTTATTATTCATATATAATATAACAGTAAGATTATATTATAAATATAGTAATTGTTTTCGTCAATTACAACCGAAATTATAAATGTTTAAGGTAATAATAATAATAATTTCAATCATTTGTTTTATTTAATAAGATATTTCAAATCCTAAATCTTCAAGTAATTTTTCAAATTCTGTCAAATTATTAGCATTTGGTATTTGTTCTGCTACTTCTAATAATTCTTTTTTCCAAGTATCTTTTGTAACTTCTTTTTCTCCTAATCCTAAATTAAATGTATTTCCTTTATCATCTTTAAAACCTTTATGTAATCTCCAATGTACTATCACATAAAAGCTGGGAGCATAAAAACTATCATCTGTATCAGGGTCATCAGTGGGTAATTTATGAAATGTATTATCAGATGCTGTTATACCAATATCATATATATTATTATCAATGGTATGTTGATACTCTAACCCCATTAATTCTACATGCCCATCTTCACTGTATAAGTCAAGATTTTCTTCCCAATCTGTATTTTTCATTGTTTATAATTTAATAATATATCTTCTTAATTACACATTCTTTATCACCATCAGAGTTAATAACTAATTTTGGCTGAATATGTAGTTTTTTCGGGTCATTTTGTTTTTCTACAAGTAATTTACTCCAACCATTTATATATTCACTCTCTATTTCAATATATTTAGGAACTTTTTGTAGTGCCTTGACAATATCATCATGTGTATAAATAGAAACACCAATCTTTGAACTATCTATAATACCTCTTTCTGCTATCAATATAGCTCTTTTTAAATCATCTTCTGTATATAATCTATTATTACAGTTATAACCTGCAATAAATGATTCTATACCCACATCTTGTTTGCCATTAGCATAATTGTAACTTGATGCCCATTCCTTAGCAATTTGCTCAACTTCCCATTCTTTCCAATTAGGTAGAATAGGTATATTCAGATTTAACCCTTTTTCTGCAAAGATTACAGCACTATTATACCTTGCAACACTTGGGTTGTTAGGATTATTACTTTCATTATAAATTGTATCACTCAAAAATAACATTTTAAAGCTCTCATACCAAGTATTTGGTTTAATTTCAACATTATTATTAATAAGTACACCAAACCCATCTATATCTGCATATTTCAGTTTCATTATCTATATTTTTTAGTTTTTGCTTTTTCATGTAATAAATTTAATTTATCTGCTGTCATAACTTATCATTTTTAAATGTTTGTAAATAATATTCTTTCGCTGCTATTATAGGTAAACTTTTGTTATAATTTGTGTTTAGGTCGTGATTTCCAAAATTTATTGTACTATTATCACTTGTCTTACTTACTACACCAGCTATAAAAGCATTTTCAATTTGCTCTTTTTCTTTTGCTTGTAATTCTAAAACCTTTAACTTTAAGTTATTAGCGAATAATGGTAAAGTTCCGTCTAAGTAGTTATAATCAAGATTTTCTATAAAATCTTCTAAGTCTTTCAGTGCTGTTTGCATATTTTTAATTTTAATCTATCAACTACGTATATGTTAGGGTTAATTTTGATATTATGTTTGCGAGACACAGACTTGACTATTAAACTTAAGTTTTCTAATTGTTCTTGTTTTATTTTATTTGAATAGCTAAATTAAAAAAAGAATATGCCCACTTGTTGAAGGTGGAAATTGTAAATTGCTATGGTTATTTATACTACATAATTCTTTCCATACGTTATGTATTAGTTATACTATATTAATAAGAGCATAGTCTATAAATCTACAACTTTAAGAAAGATTTGAAAATTATCTGTGAATAAACATTAAGTAACTACTGAGCATCATATTATTGCATGGTAGTATTCTTTATTTTTTAACCTACTAATATTAGGTACAGCATTAGACTGTTTACTTATTATTCACATCAAATATTTAAGAATGTAATAGGACTTTAACCTATGACCTCCGTAAAGTTTACTTTCGCAGTGACTTCTGGTGTTCTCAGCAATGCTGAACTATACATTCTTATCAAATCTCTCTTAGCATATTCTTTTGTAGTCAGGGCAGGGATCGAACCTGCATGGCAGGGATTGTGTCCCCTTTTACTACCTTACGTGGGATTTTTTCCCACTGCATTACCAATTATGCTACCTAACCTCCTACCTGTCTTTCCAAGCTGCTACCATACAAAGTACTCCACCATGAACACCTTTTGTACATCTAAGGCTGATAGAAGCATCGACACTTCCGTACTATATGGGTTTGTGGAATCGAACCACTTTCATAGTCAGGACAGGATTCAAACCTGTAAATACAAACATTGGGACTCAAACCACAGTTCTTTGATTTCTCGCATTGTATTGGAACCTGAACCTGTGTCTATCATTTCCGCCACCTGACTATTTATCAAAGCATATTCTGTTCTGTCATGCTGTCTTCAATTTGTTGTATATCTTTTTCTGCTTTATAAAATGATTGTCTAATCATCTCTTTTAAATCTTTTACACAAATTGGTTTATTTTCATCGAAATTTTCCAATATTATTAATAGATAAGATAATTCTGTTCGTAACATCGGTTATTTAATTGTTATTCAAATCCATCACTGTAATGACCATATGCACTAATAAAAGGTATTTTGTCTATATACCAATCAGTTGCTAACTTTATTACAGAATTGTGTAATTTTGGTAAAGTTTTAATCTCATTCCACCAAAGTATATATGAAGGATTATGTTGACAAACATAAGAAATTTCTTTTCCTTTATATTTACCAAAATCTATAACAAAGTTAGCTTTTAATTCAGTTGCTTTTGTGTTCATTTAAAACATTTAGTAATTTTTGAAATCTATCTTCACTACGTTTTCTACAATAACTACAATTACCTTTATGTGTAAGAGAAGTTATGTGACTACCCATTTTTATGTTTCCTATGTACTTTTCTTCTTTAATATACTCACAACTATCTATTATTACTATTGTATAATTAGATAAATTACTTTCTATTACTTCAACTGGTTTTGATGCTAACACTAACTCCTCGTCATTATCAGAACAACTATAAAATATTGTAAGTGTAAATATATATAAAATATAGATTATTTGATTTAAAGTTTTCATTAATTACTAAATATTTATGTTTTTAATTAAAAATTATTCTTTTACTTGTTGTAATGCCTTTTCGTCTTCAATTACAACTTTAATATTTGTTGCTCCTGCTTTTTCTATCATTATCTTATTGCCGAGTTCTTGTAAATCTTTACTTTCGTAAATTTTATTAGCAGTTGATACATCAATAGCTTGTCTTGTTTGCTCATCTAAATCAAATGTCAATGTTATGAAATTTAAATGAACACCTAATGATTCTAAAACTTTATTACTTTCCTCTAACAAATGATTTTCTATATCACTTTGGTCAAGTTCTACAATGTCAGCATCTATAAAGATACTTTTTGCAACATCTTTTATTCTTTTATCAATAAGCATGTTTTCAGCACTCTCAAAAGCATTCCCAATAGCTTCTACATTATCTGCATCAGTATTAGCTTTACCTAAATATTTAGCTTGATTGATAAATGCTAATGGTTCTACAATAGAGTAATCATAATCAATAAGAACATTTGCTCTTACTCTATCTTTTAAATTTGAAATAAATTTACTTTCACCTTGCATTGGATAGTTTGGTATTACAACTTTCATATAACAAGGATTTAATCCACTTTTTGGAACAGATTCACCAGCATTGATTTTTTCCCAAGTTCTTCCGCAATTATCTGAAACTACTACTTGTTGATTTGATTTCGCATAGTTACAACTTTGTATAATTAATATAAATATAATGGATAAAGTCCAAAGATATTTAGCACCTTTTATGAATCCATAAATGATTAATGTAAAACCTATAATCATAAATATCATATTAAAAGGACTGTTAGTAATGTAATTACCAAGTATAGCTTCTGTAATTCCATAAATCATAAGCCTAATAATTACCAAAACAGTTACAATAATTGAAATTTTAATAAATTTACTCATTTTAAAACTATTTTTAAATTTTTGTTACTATCTTATAATTGTTCTAAATACTCCTTAATGATATCTTGAATTTTACTTTTAAGTTGAATATGGTCTATATCAGGAGTAATATAATTTACTGATTTATACAAATTAGGATAGTCTTCTACTACTATTTTACAATTACCATCCCTATTAATAAATACACAAAGTGATACATCTCGCTCTTTTTCTCTAAATTTTTCTACTAATTTATAAGAAAAACTAAGGTTAGTTGTTGCGAGTTTAAGCACAAATAGATGAATACTATTATTATCAGCATTTCTATATGTAGAATTTATCCAAAGATTGTCTGACCAATTTATGCCTGTTCTACCCAACAATGCTAACCAATATTCTTTACTACCTATTTCTATATCATTGTTATTACTGCATCGGGTTTTTGTTTCTTTGATTTCTTCTTGTACAGAATTTGCTTTATTTTCAAGATTTTTAATGATTATACCATATATGAGTACTACAATCAAAACTAATAATGGAATGATTACGTATTCTATAATTGACATTTATTTATTGTTTTTAATTTGTTTAAAATAAAATATTCCCTTGATTTACATTATATGTGAATATTCCAAGTTTATTCCACATATCTAATACTTGTAATCTATCATCATATACACATAATAGATTATATCTATTTGCTATATGCTCATAATATAACTCATTCTTAATTATATTATCTTTTCTGAAATCATCTTTCTTTCTCATATATAGATAATCATAAGGTATATCATACACTTCTAACCACTCTTCTGTAAGTTTCCTACATACTTCATCTCTTCCACTTAGTAAAATAATAGTTCTACCTTCTCTTTTATGGAATTTAATCTGTTCAATAACAATATTATTTGGTATATCATTATCTACTTTATCCCAATCAAATTGATGTCTTTTATCCATTAAAGCTATTGTACCATCTATATCAAAACATACTGCATTTGGTAATTCAGTGTCAAATTTTGGTAATATATATGGTCTTTTTTGCTTTTTAATCGGTTTATAGTTAAAGGTTTCAATTAAATCTTTATACTCTCCATATAAAGTTGTTATTAAATCTTTACCTACACTATTACTCCTATTAGCGTCTCTTTCTATGGCTTTATTTAAAGATATGTCAAATACTTTATAGTCAATATCTGCATCATATTTAAATTCTTCTACTAACATTTCTATCTTATTTAGCTTTAAATGTGTTGCATCTACAATTACATTTAATCTTTTAGATAAACATCTTCTAATAGTATCATTGACCATATCTGTTATCATCTTTTCAATATTAGGTTCACATGATTTGACATCTTTCAACATATATCTAAAACTATCTCTACTTACTCTTACCCATGAAGGATTATTATGTATATATTTATTTGCCCATGTAGTCTTTCCTGATGCAGGAATACCTATTAATATTAATATTTTTAAATTTTCCAATTATCTTTTTTTAAGAATTTTAATAGATTAGGTATTATTTCTTTAAGTGACCAATGTTCATCAGTTTGTACATGATTTTTTCTTACATATTTAGCTACATGTGTGCTAAAATCATCATAATGAAAACTATCTGTTGTTCTAATAACATAACCTTCTTGTTTTTCTGGGTCAATATTTAAAGCAATATCTTTTAATATTTTTTCATCATATATTCCTTTATAAATATTAGGTACAGGTATAAGGTCAAGTAAATCACACCAGTCAAGTGTATCTTGCCAACTTAAACATACATTATTTTCGTCCCATATGTTAAATACATAAAAATATGTTTCTAATTCTGTATAATGAATTGAATGTTTAGCATACATGTTTTCCCCACATATTCTCCAACCTTTTGGAATTAAATGTCTTATGTCTCCCCACATACCTTTAACATAATTCCTACTTTCATGATTATTAGAGTCTAATGACCTTGCATGTATTTTATCTGTATACATAGATGTATTTTCTCCATCCATTTTTACAGTACATATAATTTCTTTTCCTATAAACTCACTATAATCTGTTAGTTTCTTATCATCATTTTGTAGTCCTTCTGACCAATGTAGATGATATGTTCTTTGATATTTGTAATACATCTTTAACAATAATATTTATAAAGAAAATTAAGTGTCAAAAATCCTTGCATAACAAAATATACAAGAAAATTAAATTCATCTAAGAATAGATAATCAAATACCATACAAAATATTGTAATTAAAATAAATTTAACTACATATTTACCTATCTCTCCTGCTTGTCTTTCTGTCATATCTTATTTTGTTTTTTGTAATTTTTATTTAATATGTTTTTAAACCTATTTCAACATCCTCCCCATCATAATCTACAACAATATTATAATATATTCCACTTCCTTCATAATCTTCATATACAATATCTTTAATAGTACACATACGATTGTTTTCTATTATATAGTCAAATTTTGTTGTATAAGGATATAATAAATATTCTTTATAATAATCATTTTCAATAGAGTAACTACAATAAACTTGTACTTGTTTCCCTATAAGTTCTTTCTTAAGTATATCTAAAATAGACGGTATTTTAAACTCAATTATTTCTTTCATTGTTTTTATTTATTTACCTGTATAATTGTCAAATATTTCTTGTTTTTCATCTACATTCAAATTATCCCACCATTCATAACAAACTAATATCCACCTAACTTTCCAACCTTTACCCTCGTATTCAGAAACATCTATCTCTGAAACTCTTTCTAATTCATCTGTATTTAAATCTTTAAACCATCTGTCCAAAGATTTCTCAATGTCTTTAATATTTATTTCTGTTTTCATATATTTTTTTAAATTCTGTTATTATATACAATAATAATGCAATTGTGGTAGGTATTAATATATAGTTTGGCATATATTTACCAAAATAATATCCACCAATTAATCCATATAAACAAGCTATAAATATAATAATGTATTTCATAATTTCTTTTTTAAATTTGTTAATCTATCATATCTTCTGGAATATAAATAGTACTTGGTTTTGTATATCTTTTTATTTCTCCGTCTATTAATGAAAAATCATTTACTTCATCAATTACAGGCTTTTTACACTTAACTGCATAATTTACTTGACAACCTGCAACTATCATATATTTATCTTCACTTCCAATTTTTATATACCAATTAGTGCTACCTCTATTAGTCTTTATGCCTAATATATCATCAGACAATATTTCCACATTACCCCACACAGCATTATAGGCTTTTCCATCATGTCCTATAAACCATTCTGCTGTTGTAATCGAATAAGTTCCTGTCATATAATTTCTTTTAAGTTTGTTAATAATAATATTTCCATTATCATAATTTACTATGATAATGGAAATACTTATCTATATCTTATTGTCTAAAATATTCTGTTTTAGACACATATACTTTACAGTCATATTCATTCACTAATACTTGTGTAATTAACTTAATATTATTTTTATCGTAAGATAATACATTATATATTCTGTAAGGTACATTATTAAG
>OEIV010000489.1_pt1 | contig 21493 bp, 23 predicted proteins | sample 1539231 | NCBI WGS metagenome assembly OEIV01 (sample SAMN03794762, study PRJEB22550) | activated sludge metagenome | feature: wastewater treatment plant; material: activated sludge; isolation source: Wastewater treatment plant of a petroleum refinery complex | place: Argentina: Buenos Aires ...
GCCATGCCTGCGGGGGGCATGTCCCGGCGGAGTCCCGCCAGGCCGGACTGGCGGGTCTGGGTGTCGGCATGGCGGTCGCCGCGCTGGTCAGCCTCGGCCTATGGCTCGGCGCCGAGCGCCTGGCCGCGGCCTATTCGCCCGATGCGGACGTGCGGGCCGTCGCGGCCGGCCTGATCGGCATCGTCGCCTTCTATCACCTGGTCGACGCGCTGCAGGCGGTGGTGGTCAATGTCCTGCGCGGCTACAAGAAGACCACCGTGCCGATGCTGGTCTATGCCTTCGCGCTCTGGGGCGTCGGCCTTGGCGGCGGCTACCTGCTCGGCCTCACCGATGTGCTGGGACCGCCGCGCGGCGCCGCCGGCTTCTGGATTGCCGCCACGCTGAGCGTGCTGCTGGCGGGGGGGGTGGTGCTGGTCTACTTCCTGCGGATTTCACGACCTCGGCACGTCGGCCAAGCCGGCCGCGAAGGCGTGACCGGGACATGATGCGCGCTGTCGCCTGCGGGCGACGGTTGCTGGCCAGGCGGGCTCCGGGTGCAATGGTGTTTTGCCAAGCCGGAGCGCCACCATGAAAGCAACCATCATCGCCCTGTCCCTCGCCGCCCTGGCGCTGAGCGGCTGCCAGTCAATACCCGCGCCGGACAAGCCGGCCGCGGTCGTCGACGAAGCCAACGCGCCCCTGGCGGTCAAGCGGTTTCTCGAAGCCAACACCGCGGTGCTCGCCGAACTCGGAGAGCTCAAGGCCACCGGCAGGCAAACCCTCGACAGCGCGCGGCAAACCCAGGAAACCGTGCTACAGACCCAGGAAACGGCGCGGCGGAGCCTGGCCGTGCTCGAGGAGCTGTCCCGACGCCATGGCACCGGCGAGATCACGGTGTTCTTCCCCGTCGCCGGCGCGACGCTGTCGGCCGTGGAACGCGACCGGCTGGTCCGCTTCGCGGATTTCGCCGCGCGGGAAGCGCGCGGCCGCAAGCTGCTGCTGGTCTCGCTCGGCAGCGCATCCGCGTTCGGCGACCAGAAATTGAACCACCGACTGGCCGAGCGCCGCTCGGCCGTGCCGGTCGATGTCATGGACAAGTACCTGATCAACGTGCCGCATGAATTCCACAAGGTTTATGGCACCGGCGACCTCTATAGCCCGAAAGGCGTCAAGCTAAAGGAACACCAGCGCTATCAGCACGCCCGCGTCATCGCCGTGTTTGCCAGCGAGCAGCTGCCGGGCGATCTCAAGGCGGGCCAATAGCGGCGTCGGCCCTGGCCAGGCACTTGCGGTAACGCTCCTCGACGCGACGGGCGAACCACGCGGTGGTGAGCTTGCGCGTGATCTTCGGGCTCTTCAGGTCGATGCCGGGCATGGCCTGGCGCGGCAGCGGCGCGCCGGCGGTGCCGTCGGCCAGCGCGAAGAGCCGCTGGTGGAGCGGCGTGTCGCCGAAACCGGCGTCCTTTTCGAGCAGCAGGTCGCGGCGGATCTCGGCGGCGTTCAGGCGCAGCGGGCCGGCCAGCGAACGCAAGGCCGCTTCCACCTGGCTCGGCGTTTCGGCGGGCTGGCCGTCCTGGTAGCGCAACAGATCGCCGTCGAGCGCCAGCGGCTTGCCAGCCAGGCGGCTCAGCGCCGCCTGGAAAGCGGCATTGCGGCTGGCGTAACGGCCGGCGTTGAAGTCGGCGAAGCGGTAGACCACGTCGCTGTAGGGCGCCGGATAGTCGAGCAGGATGGCGGCGCCGAAATAGAGCCCGCCGCGTCGCGTGAATACTTCGTCGCGCAGCTTGCGCGCGATTGGATACGGATAGGGCACTGCTTCGACATGCCGCTCGGCGAAGTCGATGCTGACCTGCATCGGCCCGGCGGTACGCACCGGGTTGTAGTCGGCCAGTAAAGTCTTGCCGAAGGGCAGTTCGCCGATCATGTCGTCATAAAGCTTGTCGAGCTGCTTTTCGGTCTTGAGGGCGTCGATGCGCTCTTCGTAACTGTGGCCGTCGGGTGACTTCATGGCCATGGCGCCGGCGATCAGCAGCTTGGGCACGCCGTACTGCTCCGCGCGCCGGTCGATTTCCCGACGCACGATGCCGGGCAGGCCCGGCACCACGGGGTCGACCTGGAAACCGGATTCCTGTTCGACGACCGCCATGATCGTGCAATAAGTCTCGCCGGCGTGCGGGATCTTCAGGTAAGCGAGGGCCATGTAAAGGTCGAGCGCCCAGCCGGCCCGGTCCTTGACGCCGGCGGGGAACAAGCTTTCGACGCGGGCGCGCACGGCGGCTTCTTCGAGGCCGGCCGGCCAGGCACGGGCGTCGCCCCGCCGCAGGTCTGGCGGCAAGCGCGCCGCGCCGTCGAACTCGGTGGTGGCGCAGCCGGCGACCAGCAGCGTCAGCAGCGCGGCGCACGGGCGGACAATGCTCATGCGCGCCGAAAGACGAGCACGGCGTTGCTGCCACCGAAAGCGAAGGAGCTGGTGATGGCGGCGTCGAGGCCGGGCGCGACGGCGCCGGTTTCGAGCACCAGATCGAGGCCGCAGGCAGGATCGGGGCTGGCGCAATTGGCGTTCGGCGGCAACTGACTTTCGCGCAGGGCGAGGATGGTGATCGCCGCCTCCAGCGCGCCGGCGGCGCCGAGCAGGTGGCCGTGCATCGACTTGGTGGAACTGACCCGCAGGCGATCGATGTCCGCACCCCAGACAGCCTTGAGCGCCTCGCTTTCGACCTGGTCGCCGATCCTGGTGGCGGTGCCGTGCGCGTTGCAGTAGCCGACGTCGCGCGGCGCCAGGTTGGCGAGCGCCAGCGCGTTGCCGATGGCCGCTCGCTGGCCGGCGGCGTCGGGTTTGGTCAGGTGCGTGGCGTCGCAGCTCATGCCCCAGCCGGCCAGCTCGGCGTGGCGGCGGGCGCCGCGCGCGCGGGCGCGTTCGGTGGATTCGAGGATCAGGAAAGCGGCGCCCTCGCCGAGCGCGAAGCCGCCGCGGTCGGTCGCGAAAGGGCGGCAGGAACTGGCTGCCGCGCCAGGGGCGAACACCGACAGGGTCTGCATGACCTGCCAGGCCTTGACCACGCCGGGCACCAGCACGGCGTCGCTGCCGCCGGCGATGGCCATGTCCACCTCGCCGCCGCGGATCGCCTTGGCCGCCTCGGCGATGGCCACGGCCGACGAGGCGCAGGCCACCGCGTAGGTGAGCGCCGGCCCCGTCGCGTGCAGGCGCATGGCGACGTGCGCCGCCGGTGCGTTGGGCATGAAGGCGGGAACGGTCAGCGGCGGCACGCGGCCGTTGCGCAGGCCGGAGATGTAGCCCGCCTCCAGCGACGCGCCGCCGCCCATGCCGCAGCCGACATAGACGCCGACGCGGGCGGGTTCGTACACGCCCGCCGCGCCCGCGTCGGCCAGCGCGCGGGTGGCGGCCGCCACCGCCAGTTGGCTGACCCGGTCGACGCCGGCCAGTTGCAAGGGTGTGAACCACGCGCCGGCGTCGAACGCCACCGAGGCCACGGCGGCCGGCTTGGCGTTGGGAAAATCGCCAATGAATTCGCCGATCGCCGATTCGCCGCGCATCAACGCCGCGAACATGGCGTCGGGATGATCGCCATGCGGCGAAACGACGCCGATGCCGGTGACGGCGACCATGTCGGTGCGCGCCGGCCTAGGGGGCACCGGCGCCGGCCTTGGCGGCGACGAGTTCGTCGATCACCTTGGCCAGCCCCGCCAGCGAGTTGATCTCCGCTCGCGCGTCCGGGAAATCGATGCCGAAATGGTCCTCGATGTCGAAGAGAAACTCGGCCAGCGCCAGCGAGTCGATACCCTGGTCGAGCATCGAGGCGTCGGGGTCGAGGGTTGCGGGGTCGATCTTGTATTTCTCCTGTATCAGATGCTGCAACTGCTTCAGCGAACTCATGGCCTGCTCCATTGCCTTTCAATTCCTGTCCGTATCATAGCCGGCCGGGCGCAGCCGCAGCGAGGGCAGCGCGAAGGCCAGACCCAGCAGCAGCCCGGCCAGCACGTCGAGCGCGACGTGCTGCTTGGTGGCCAGCGTGGACCAGGCGATCGCCAACAGCCAAAGCCCGTTGCAGGCGCGCGTCGCGACCTCGGCGCCCAGCTCGCGCAGCAGCCGGTCGAGCCAGATCGCCGAGAAAGCGGCGGTCGCCACGTGCAGCGAAGGACAGGCATTGCCTGGCGCGTCGAGGCCCTGGATGACCGCGAAGGCCGGGTAGAGCGTGGTATCGACCGGGTAGGGCGGCACGGCGGTTGGCCAGAAGTAAAAGCAGGCCAGGCCGGCCAGGCAAAGGGCCGCGATCCAGCAACCCTAGGCCACGAGTTCGCGCAGCCCGGGCAGCAGCGCCGGCGGCAGGCCCACATAGACCCAAAGCGATGCATAGAAGACCAGCGCGATGGGCTGGAAACCGATCAGGCGGTCAAGCCAGATTTCCGGCATCGGCGTGACCAGGTGCGCCGGATGACGCAGCACGTGGAAATAGCCGACGAAAAACAGGGTGATGAATGCCGTGGTGCCGGCGACCTTGAGCAGCAAGTACCGCTTCAGTCGCGCGAGCCAGGCCTGGCGGCACATCCGTCGCGGGGCGCCGGTCAGGCGGGGGGAAGGTTGCGCTGGATGATCGCCAGCAGGGCGTCCTTGTGGAACGGTTTGGCCAGGAAATCGTCCATCCCCGCCTTCAGGCAGCGCTGCCGATCCTCGTCGAAGGCGTTGGCGGTCAGGGCGACGATGGGGATGTGCCGGCCGCCGGCGCGCGCCTCGGCTTCCCGGATGCACGCCGTCGCCGCCAGGCCGTCGAGATTGGGCATCTGCATGTCCATCAGGATCAGGTCGTAACGCTCGGCGGTGCAGGCATCCACCGCCGCCTGACCGTCCTCGACGATGACGAAGCCATAGCCCGACTTACCCAGGATGGCCCGTATCAGGGCCTGGTTGACCGGAGAATCCTCGGCGACCAGGATTCGCCGCGTGCCGTCGCTCGCCGGCGTTGGCGTCGCCGCGCGTGTCGGCGTTGCTGGCGCCGCCGCCGCGACCGGCGGCGCCAGCGGCAGCAACAGCGTGAAGCCGAAACGGCTGCCGACGCCGGGAATGCTGTCCACGCCGAGTTCGCCGCCCATCAGGCGGATCAGGTTGGTGCAGATCGCCAGGCCCAGGCCGGTACCGCCATACATCCGCGTGGTCGAATCGTCGGCCTGGACGAAGGGTTCGACCACGTGGCGGACCTTTTCCGGGGCAATGCCGATACCGGTGTCCTCGACCTCGAAGCGCACGCGCGCCTCCGCCGCGCCGCCGTCGAGCAGTTCGATCCTGAGCAGGACGTGGCCGCGCTCGGTGAACTTGACGGCGTTGCTGACCAGGTTGCTCAGGATCTGGCGCAGGCGCACCGGGTCGGCGATCAGCCGTTCCGGCAGGCGGGGGTCCAGTTCCGCGCGCATGACGAGACCGCGGTCGTTGGCCCGCGAGGCGAACAGTGCCAGGATCTGCGGCACCATTTCACGCGGGTTGACCGGTACGGCCTCCAGCGTCAGCTTGCCGGCGTCGATCTTGGAGTAATCGAGGATGTCGTTGAGGATCACCAGCAGGTTGCCGGCCGAGGACTTGACCAGCTGGAGATACCCGCGCTGTTCGTCGCTGAGCGGCGTCAGCAGGGTCAGGTCGGTCAGGCCGATGATGCCGTTCATGGGTGTGCGAATCTCGTGGCTCATAGTGGCGAGAAAGGCGGCCTTGGCGCGGGCGGCGCCGTCGGCCAGCGCGTGCGCCTCCTTGAGTTCGGCCTCGCGCGCCAGCACGCGGTCGGCCATGTCGTTGAAAGCCTCGCCGACAACGGCGATTTCGGGGCTGGCGATCGGTGGAATGCGGGTCTGGAGATTGCCGTCCTCCATCCGTCGGGCGCCCTGCGTCAGCAGCTGCAGCGGCGCCAGGCCGCGACGCAGCGCGGCGCCGAGCGCGGCGACGATCAGCAGCAGGCCGAAGCTGCCGACCATGAAGAATCGCTTGGTGACAGCCCACAGCCTGGCCTGCAAGGGGGCGTTGGACATCTCGACGCGCAGGGTGCCGTAATCGGTGCCGGCCAGCTCGATCGGCTTTTCCTCGAACAGGTCGTACGCCTCGGCTTCCAGCACGGCGGCGAACCAGCCCGGCGGCGGCGCGCGGGCCGGCACCCCGCCGTTGCCGCCCGGGGCGTCGACCGACTCGACGATCATGCGGCGGCTCGCCGAGTCGAGCAAGGCCACGCGCCGCAGCGATTCCTCGCGGACGAGCTGGTCGAAGGTCTGCTGCACGACGGCCAGGTCGCCGACGACCAGGGCGTTTTGCAGCATCGGCGTCAGGGCGATGATGAAGCTGCGCGCTTCCTGGTGATAGCGCTGGTGCGACGAAGCGATGCGCTCCTGGATGACGAATGCGAGCCCGAGCACCGAGACGCAGCCGACCACCACCACCGTCAGGACGAGGATGCGGCCGATCAGGCTGAATCCGCGCATGTGTGGGCTATTCCGCGATGCGGCGGTAAATGGCGCGGGCGTTGTCGTAGTCCCGTTCGGTGGCCGGCTCGAAGCCGGGCGCGCCGCTGGCCTCCAGTGCCGCCGCCCCCTTCGGATCGTTCTTCATGGCCAGCAAGGCCTTTTGGATCGCTTCGATTTCCCCGCGTGGCAGGCGCGGATGGGCGATCACCGGCAATTCGGCATAGCCTTCCGACGAGAACACCTCGCGGTAGGGCATGCCATGCTGCGCGGCGTATTGGGTGAGAAAGCGGGAATTGACGGCGGCGGCTTCCACCTGCCGGGCGCGCAACTGGGCGAGCGCGCCTTCCTGGTTGCCGGCCAGTACCTCCTCGACCCTTACCTTGGCCGCGCGCAGCGCGACCGAGGGCACCGCGTAGGCCACGAAAGCCTCCTTCGACGGGAAGGCGACACGCTTGCCGGCAAGATCCTTGACCGTCCTGACCGGGCTGTCCGCGGGCACCGCGATGGCGCCATAGATCGGCTTGCCGGCCCAGCGCGCGATGACCTTGTAGACGCCGTCGTATTCCTTGGCAAAGTTGTGGTTGGTGAAGGCCAGGTCGAACTCGCCGCGGCCCATCATCGCGTCGGTTTCCTGTACCGTCGGCCCCATCTTGAGTTGGAAGCGCAGGCCGGTGGCCTCCGACAGATACTTGAGGATGGGATTCCAGCGCTGCGCCGTGCGAGCCGGGCTTTGCTGGTTGAGGACGCCGAAGTTCAATGCCCGGTCCGGCTCGTCCGCCCGGACGGGACCGGCCAGTCCGGCCGCCAGGACGCCGAGCGCGAGGCCGACCAGGCCCGTCCCGAGAATTTGCCGTATGCGCATACCATGCCACCGATAAGGGAATTGTCGTTCGGCGATTATCGCCGAAGATTAAGCGCCAGTGAGCGTTCGAGCAGGTAGACTTGCCGGCGGCGAATCAACGGATTCCCGGCAAGGACTGGGGAGGCAGCAGCGATGCGGAGGAAAGTACTGGCGGCAATGGCGCGTTGCGCGGCGGGCATGGTGATGCTTGTCGCGCTATCGTCGTCGAGGGCGGACACGCTCGGCGCCAACGAACAGGCGATCCATGATGCGGCGCGCATGGGCACCGATGTCGAGGTCATGGCCATTCTCAAGCGCGATCCGGCGGCGCGCGATGCGCGCACGCCGCTTGGTTCGACGCCGTTGCACCTGGCCGCCACCAATGTCGATCCGGCCGCGCTCAAGGCGCTGATCAAGGCTGGCGCCAACGTCAACGCCCGCGACAGCGAGGGCGTGACGCCGCTGCACATGGCCGCCTACGCCCAGCGCACGCCCCACGCGCGGCTGCTGCTCGAAGCCGGCGCCGACCCCGCCGCGAAAACCAACGCCGGACGCGATGCGCTTTCCATCGCGCGCAAGGTCATGGCCCACGAGACGGCGGGGATCATTTCCCTGTGGGTGCTCAAGGGCTGCCAGGCCGGCAAGCCATGCTGAAGCCCTGGCTCGCCGGCGCCTGGCTGGCGTGCACGGCCGCCCCGGCGCTTGCCGCCGAGAGCGGACGGCTGCCGCCAGTCGAAATCCATGGCCCGACCGTCTGCCTGGCCTGCATCGACTGGGCCGATCACCTCCGGCAGCACGGTTTTACCGCCACCTTCATCGGCACCGACGACGTGGCGGCCGTCAAGCGCCGGCTGAAGGTGCCGACCGAACTCGAATCGGTGCATACCGCCGTGGTCGCCGGCTATTTCATCGAAGGCCACGTGCCGGCCGAGGACATCCTGCAGCTGCTCAAGGAAAAGCCCAGGGCGCGCGGGCTGGCGGTGCCGGGCCTGCCGCGCGGCGCGCCCGGCCGCGAAAAGTCGGCGCCGTTCTGCGAAACCGGCTGCACCATCCTCGACAACGAAGGCGTCGAGCCGGTGGTGCGCCGGGAGATGTTCAACACCTATCTGGTCGCGCCCAACGGCAAGACCAGCGTCTGGGCGCGACACTGAAGCCGCCCCGCCGGTTCAGCGCCGGAAAGCCAGGAGCTCCTCGAACGACGCGATCGCCCACGCCAGATCCTCGTCGCGCGGATTGGCATCGTGGAACTGGCGGGTCGTCTGCTCGATGAGGCCGTCGCCGCGCACGCGGTAACGGTTGTCGATGCGCACCAGCTTCATCGGCTCGAAGTCGCTATACACGTGACAGACGCTTTCCGGCAGCTGCACCGGCGGTTCGACGCCGGCGGCGCGGGCGGCGATTTCGGCGGCCACGACGCGGCCCTGGCGGCTGGCCATGTGACCGCTCTTCGGATAATGGCCGAACAGCGGCGATGCCGGGCCCAGGGCGTCGCCGACCAGGAAAATGCGCTCGTCGGCGCGCGCGTTGAGGTGCAGCGGGTCCTGGTCGGCCCAGCCGGTGGGCTTGCCGTCGCGGTCGCGGCCGATCAGGCCGGCCTGCCAGAGCAGATCGCCAGCCTGCTGGGGCGGCATCAGGATGGCCTCGTCGAAACGGTATTCGTCGAACTCGGTGACGACGCGTTTTGCTTGCGGGTCCACGCTCTGGACGCGGGCATCCGGCACATGGGTAATCTGATCGCGGTAACGCTCCTCGAACACGCGGCGGAAGGCCGGCGCGACCGGGTTGGGATCGAGCAGGATCAGCCGGCCCTTGATGCCCCGCGACTTCAGCAGCCAGCCGATCAAGGCGGCCCGCTCATAAGGCGCCGGCGGGCAGCGGTAGGGCATCGGCGGCAGATTCATCAGCAGGTCGCCGCCGGCGAAGCCTTCGAGCATGCGCTTGATGCCGGCCAGCGCCTCGTCCGGCCGCCAGGCGCTCGGATGGCGCGCGCGCACGAGCTCGGCGCCGGCGCGATCGTCGCCGAACCAGGCGGCGAAGTCCTCGCGGATGCCGACACCGAGCACCAGCCAGTCGTAGTCGAGCGTGCCCTGGCCGGTCACCACGCGGCGGCGGTCGCGGTCGACCGCCGTCACCTCGGCCTGGATCAGTTCGTAGCCGAACGCCCGCGCCGCCGGCGCGCGGTCGTGGACGATGTAGCGCGTATCGACCAGGCCGGCCAGCCAGCGGTTGCTCAGCGGGCCCGACCAGAAGGAGGCGTTCCGCTCGATCACGACGACGTCGAGATCGGGCGCCAGCTCGCGCAGGTGCCGCGCCGCCGCGAGGCCACCCCAGCCGCCGCCGACGATGACGACGCGCTGCCGCGCCGACTTCGGCTTGAGCGCCGGCCAGGGCGCGACCACGGCCGGCGCGCCGACGGTCCGTGTGGCGGCGGCGGTGAGGCAGGTAGCGAGAAAAGCGCGGCGACCGGCGGGCATCAGAACAGCCGGGCGATGGCGCCGTCGAGTTCGGCGGCGCTCATCAGGCCGAGCTTCGTCGCCACCACCCGCCCGCTGGCGTCGATGACCAGCGTGAAGGGCAGGCCGGCCTTGGCGTTGCCCAGCGCGCGCAGCAGCGGCACGCCCCGGTCCTTGGCGAGCAGCACCGTGTAATCCATCTCGTAGGCCCGGGCGAATTCGCGCACCGTGTCGGCCTTGTCCTCCAGGCCGATGCCGACCACCGCCAGGCCCTTCTCCTTGAACTTGCGCCGCGCCTGCGCGAAATGCGGGATCTCGACGCGGCACGGCCCGCACCAGCGCGCCCAGAAATTGACCACCAGCGGCTTGCCGCGCAGCGTGGCCAGATCGAACGACCGGTCGTGCATGTCCCAGACCGTGGCGGCGAACAGGGGCGCGGCATCGGGCAACTCCGCCGGGCGGTCGGCGTGAACGGTGGCCGAAATAGCGATGCAGAGGGCGAAAAGCAGGAATCTCACGAGCATGGACAGGCGGGGCGATGGCAGGGCCGGGCGCCCCTTCTCTTAGCAGCGATCCGCCTGGATGGCACCAACGCATCGCGACTCGGTATCATGCTGACGCGGGTCACTTTGCATGTGCCTTGTGCGCTTCCACATAGGAGCGCAACACGGCATTGATGCGGGACTGATACCGCTTGCCCGTGTGCTTGAAGAAATCCAGCACTTCAGCATCCAGGCGCAACGTGATTTGCTGTTTGGTGTGGGGCAACTCCGCTGCGGCTTTCATCCAGACAGCACCCAGCCTGCCGGGTGCGTCGCTGTAGTCGATCTGGTCATCAGGCATCGCGGCCACGGCATCCAGCCGGGCCTTTTGCTCGGCACTCAAACGCGGCGGCTTGCCCAGGTCAAGCGTTCGCTTCACGATATTGCTTTCTTTCGTTGGCATCGGCTTTCCTCGCAGAGATCAGGCGGATGGTGTCCTCGTGCCGAACGGTGTAGACCACATACAAGACAGCCGAGTAAGCCAGCCCAATGGTGGCCCATCGATCTTCCCCGTGGTCATCGCGTCCGTCGTAGGCTTCAATTCGCCCGGTGTCGTAAAAAACAAGCTCGGCATCCTCGAAGGTAACGCCATGCTTGCTCAGGTTGCGTGCCGCTTTGTCGGCGTCCCACTCAAGTTCCATTGAGGTTTTATTGTAGTTTCGTTTTGTAGCTACGTCAAATTTCAGCAGCCGACTAAAGCGCCATCGGCCGATGGTAGCCGACCAGTTCGAGATAGCCGCGGCCGACGGTGCGGCCGTCGCGTTGCAGTTTCACCGCGCCCTCCCAGTACACCGCGCCGGTGCTGGCGCGACTGTCGAGTTCCTGATCGTCCATTAGCGGTACCAGATCGAACTGCATGGCCTCGCGGCCGGCGCCGAGCGTCAGGCGCTGGCGCACCGGGTAGATGGCGCCGGTATGTGGCGAGCGCCATGCGCCGAGCGGCGCCAAGCCGACTTCGGCGGCGGTGAAACTGCGCTCCCGGCCGCGACCGTCGCGCCAGCGCGCCGCCGCCCAGTGCGTCGAGCCGTCGCGGCCGCGGATGCGGAAGGCCATCAGCGCGCCGCCGTCGTCGAGGTTGATGCCGATCCAGTCCCAGCCGGCGGCCGCATCGTCGAGCACGCGCGACGACCATTCGTGGTCGAGCCAGGCGCGGCCGTCGACCTCGAAGCGGGCGCCGCCCGCAGCGACCCGCCCACTCACGGCCAGCTGGGGCTGGCTGTAGTAGTGGCTGGCTTGTTCCGGGTTGGTGCCCTTGCGCGAGAAGCCGGCGTCGCCCTGACGCAGGATCGGTTGTGTGGGCGCAAGCGCCAAGTCCAGCGTGAGCGTTTCACCGTCGATGCGGGCGTGATAGCGGCCATCGCCGTCACGGCGGAAGATCCAGCCCCGCAGGCGCAGATCGGTGTCGTCCGTGGCGAACCGGACGGCATCGTCGCCGGCGACCACGCGCGCCGCCCGCTGCTCGTGCAGCAGCCGGCCGGCCGAGGGCCGGGCCAGCGCGGCGTGGGCGAACAGCAGCTGATGCGGCGCGAAGCGCGACGGGTTGTCGGCGTCATGATCAGTGCGCGAGCGAAAGAAAGTCACCTGAAAGCCAATGCTTTCGCCGCCGGCGTCGAGCCAGCCGGTGGCGTACCACCATTCGGTGCGGAATTCCGGATGCGCGCCATGATCACGGGGAAACACGAGCGTGCGCGGGACGACCGGAGCAAATCGCGGTGGCGCGCTCCAGAGGCGGCGCGCGGGCAGAGCGAGCGCCGCAGCGAAAGTCAGCCGTCGCAACACGCCGCGCCGGTCCATGGCTACCAGTCCTCGCGCACGGCGCGCAGCGGTCCGACACCCGTGGCCTGGCGGGTGGCCGCGAGCGCCGTCGCCACGCCGGCCGCGACCAGCAGCGCGGTCACCGCGGCCAGCAGCGTCCACGGCACGGCCAGTTCCATCCGCCAGTGGAAAGACTGCGGATTGACCACGCGGATCAGCACCAGGGCGACGGCGAAACCCAGCGCGCCGCCGGCGGCGACGCCGAACAGCGTTAGGCCGGCCGCTTCCAGGGCCAGCAGGCGCATCAGCTGGCCGCGCCCGACGCCCAGATGGCGCAGCATGCCGAACTCGCGGGCGCGCGCCAGCGCCTGCGCCGAAAAGCTGGTGCCGATGCCGGCCAGGCCGATGCCGATGGCGACGATCTCCAGCAGGTAGGTCACCGCGAAGCTGCGGTCGAAGATGCGCAGCGAACGGGCGCGGATTTCGCCCGGCTCGGCGAATTCCAGCCGTGCCGTTTCGGGCACGTCCCGGCGCAGCGCCATCGCCAGCGTACCCGCCGGCACGCCGGCGCGGGGCCAGAGCGCCACGTCGGTGGCCACTGGCTCGCCGCGGTTGCCCGCCAGCCGGGCGAGTTCGGCGCGCTGGATCACCACCGTGCCGTGCTGGCGGCCGAAATCGCGCCAGATGCCGGCCACCATCACCGGCTGCGCCTGTCCGGCCAGCGGCAGCCGGACGGTATCGCCGAGCCGCCAGCCATAGAGATCGGTCATGGCCTCGGAGATCCACACCGGCGTGGTGCCGGCCGGCAGTTCGGCGGCCGCGAGCGGCTGGCCGGTCAGCGGAATGCGGGCGCCGGGATCGGCGGGCGACAGATCGCGCGCCATCAAGGTCACGGACGGCCGGCGCGGATCGAGATCGATCTGCTGCAGCCTCATCCATTCGACGCGCTCGACATCGGGATGCCGGGCGATGCGTGCCATGGCGTCGGGCGGGATAAAGTCCGTGGCGCCGAGGGGCATGCGAGCGTAGAGCGGCGCCGCCAGCACCCGGTCGAGCCAGTCGGAAACCGAATCGCGGAAACTGCCGACCATGATGGCCATTGCCACCATCAGGGCGAAGCTGGCGACGATGCCGGCGAGCGCGATGCCGGCCTGGCCCGGTGCCGCCGCCAGGCGTTGCGCCGACAGGAATGCCAGCGGCCGCCGCCCGGCCACCGGCGAAAGCCGTCGGGCGAGGGCGCCGAACGCCCGTGCGGCCAGCCCGGGCATCAAGGCGATGCCGCCGACCAGCCAGCAGGCGATGGCCAGGTAGCCGGCAACCGGCAGGCCGTCGATGGGCGGCGCGGTCAACAACAGCGCGCCGGCCAGCAGCAGCGCCAGTCCGGGCAAGTTGCCGCCGCCGGCACGCGCCGTTTCGGCGCCCTCCTTGAGGGCCGTGGCGGGCGCCAGCCGCGCCGTCGCCAGGGCCGGCGCCAGGCTGCCGGCCACCGCCGCGGCGATGGCCAGCGCCACGAAGCCGGTGGCGGCGAGCGGATCGAAAGTCAGCCCCGGCGCCACGCCGGCGAAGAAGCCGCCACCGAGGTCGCTGCCGAAGACGGCGACCGCGCCATGGGCCGCCAAGGTGCCGGCCAGCACGCCGGCGATGCCGCCGGCCAGGCCGATCGCCGCGCCCTCGGCGATCACCTGGCGCAACAGCCGGCGCGCCGGCCAGCCGAGCGTGCGCAGCAAGGCCAGCTCGCGCCGCCGCCGGGCCACCGCCAGCGTCTGCGTCGAGAACACCAGGAAGGCGCCGGTGAACAGCGCCACCAGCGCGAGTACGTCGAGGTTGACGCGGTAGGCGCGCGACAGGTTGCTGGCGCGGATGTCGCCGTCCTCCGGTTCGGCGACGAACACGCCCGCCGGCATCAAGGCGCCGAGACGGGCCTTGACGGCGTCGCGGTCGGCGCCGGGCGCGAGGCGCAGGGCGATGCGCGAGAGCCTGCCCAGGCGCGCCAGCCGCCATTGGGCGGCGCCGAGGTCCATGCTGGCAAGACGCTGGCCACCCCGGGCGCCGGGCATGCCGCCGGCCACGCGCAAGGCGATGGGGGCCAGCCCGGCCTGCACCGTCAGCGTGTCGCCGGGCGCCAGCCCCAGCCAGCTTTGCGCGGCGGCCGAAAGAAACACCGTGTCGTCGGCGAGCAGGGCCAGGCGCGCCTCGTCGGCCGGCGCGCCGATCAGCCCGGGCGTCACCCCGCCGGCGCGGAAGACGTCGATGCCGACGATGCGCAATGTCGGCGCCGGTTGCGGCGTGCCGCCACGGCTGACTTTGGCCAGCCCCGGCGCGGCGAGCACCGGTGCATCCACGTCCAGTATCGGGCTGGCCAGGGCGATGTCCGCGTCGGCGGCGACCCGCTCCAGCACGGCATCGTCGAAGCCGGCACGCGGCCCGCGGATTTCGAGGTCGGCCTGGCCGGTGGTGGCGCGCACCGCCCGCGAAAACTCCGTGACCGCCGAGGCGTTGATCAGATGCACCGCCAGGCCGAGCGCCACGCCGACGGCGATGGCCGCCAGCGTCGCCGCCAGCCGCCAGGGATGCGCGCGCAGCTCGCCGGCGGCGAGCCAGAGGCCGAGCTTCACGGCAAATCGGTGCGCGCGGCCAGTCCGTCGCGTGTCAGCGCCAGCACCCGGTCGGCGGTCGCCGCCGCGCGCGGCGAGTGCGTCACCAGGATGCCGGCGGCGCCGTTTTGCCGAAGCTCGTCGCGCAGCAGGGCCAGCACGTCGCGGGCGGTGTCGGGGTCGAGGTTGCCGGTCGGTTCGTCGGCGAGCAGCAATGCCGGCCGATGCACCAGCGCACGGGCGATGGCCACGCGCTGCAATTCGCCGCCCGACAACTCGCTCGGGTAGGCGTCCAGCCGCTCGCCGAGCCCGACGGCGGCCAGCATGGCGGCGGCGCGGCGCGGATCGTCGCGGCCGAGCAGCAGCAGCGGCACGCGCACGTTCTGCGCCAGCGTCAGGTGCGGCAGCACGTGGAAAGCCTGAAAGACGAAGCCCAGCTTCTCGCGCCGCAGCCGCGCCGCCTGCTCGTCGGCCAGGCCGGACATGCGCTGGCCGCTGATGCGGATTTCGCCCGCGTCGGCCGGCTCGAGGCCGGCGATCAGGTTGAGCAGGGTGGACTTGCCGACGCCCGATTCGCCCATGATGGCGACGTACTCGCCGGCCGCCAGCGTCAGGGACAGGCCGGAAAACAGCGCGCGGCCGCCGGGCAGGGTCTTGGCGAGATCGATGATGTCGAGCATGGCGGCATGTTATGTCATCGCGCGGCTGTCGACGAAAGTCAGCCGCGGCGGCACGCCGGTTTCAGCGCAACTTGCGCGCGATCAGCACCGGCAGCCGCGGCAGGAGGCCGAGCAACAGGCGCGCGTGCATCCAGGTGAGCAGGGCGTTGTCGCGCAGGTAGTTGAAATGCGAGACGCCGCCTTCGTCGGCGCGGAAGTAGCGCACCGGTGCGTCGAGGTTGATCGGCGGCACGCCGGCCCAGCACAGGCGCACGACGGCCTCGGGGTCGAAATCGAAGCGGCGCATGAAGGTCTGGCGGTTCATCACGCGCATCAGCGGCGCGATGGGATAGACGCGGAAGCCATAGAGCGAGTCGCCGATGCCGGCCCACAGCGTTTCCAGGTTGGCCCAGCCGTTCGACACCTTGCGGCCGTTCACGCGCAGGCGCGGCGCGTCGGCGTCGAACACCGGCTTGCCGAGCACCATGGCATCCGGTCTGGCTTGGGAGGCGGCCATGAAGCGCGGGATCAGCCCGGCCGGGTGCTGGCCGTCGGCATCCATGGTCAGCGCGTGCGTGTAGCCTTCGGCGGCGGCTCGCGTGATGCCTGCGAGCACGGCGGCGCCCTTGCCGCGGTTCTCCGGCAGGACGATGACGCGCAGACCAGCATCACCGGCGGCCATCGCTTGCAGGCGCTCGGTGCTACCGTCGGTGCTGCCGTCGACCACCACCCACACCGGCGCCCATTGCGCGCGGGCGGCGCGCACGGTGGCGTCCACCCTCGGCCCCGGGTTGTAGCTGGGGACGAGCACCAGATGAGAGGTCGAGGGCTTCAGGACATGGCCTCCCGCGCCATGGCGGTGCAGGGCTCGCCGCTGCCCAACTCGGCGCAAAAGTAGGCCTCGAGTTGTCGCGCGAACACCTTGGCGTCGCTTGGCGCCTCGAAGCGGCGCCCCAGGCGCACGCGGAAATGCAGCGGCAGGCTGGGCCGGCGGAACAGCGGCCAGGCCTTGCCGAGGTAGGGCGGCGCGTCGAAGTCGATGAGCAGCGTTTGCACGGGCACCTTGGCGGAGTGCGCGATCAGGCCGGCGCCGGGCGTGCACGGGCCGATGGGGAACGCGGTGGTGCGCGTGCCCTCCGGGAAGATCAGCAACTGAGAATCCTTGCGCAACTCGTCGCGCGCATTGAGCACCAGCCGGATCGAGGCGTTGTTGGGGATATAGCGCGCCAGGCGCGCCGCCGCGCCGAGCAGCAGCTTGTCCATGAGCGTCGCCTTCATGACGCAGACCGCATTGGGCAGGCGCGAGACGATCATCACCACGTCGAGCAGCGACGGGTGATTGGCGACCAGCACCAGCGCGCCATCGCCGCGCAGGCGATCGAGCTCGGCCAGTTCGAAGCGGCAGGCGCAGAACAGCTCGAGGAAATGCAGGTAGATGCGGAAGGCGCCCATGATCACCCGGCGGCCGAGCGGCCGGGCCCAGCGTTCCGGCAGCAGCGGGTGCAGGAGCATGGCGAACGGCAGCCAGGCGAGGCAGAGCAGCGCCAGCATGCCCAGGCCGAACATCATGGCGACGCGCTCGTAGGCCCGCCAGAGCGAGGATGATGGACGGGGCTGGCGACGCGGCGAATCAATCATCGACGCGCACGCGCATCTTCGATTCGTCGAGAATCCATGAGATGGCGATGCCCGCGGCCGCGAAATGCTTGCGCGCCACCAGCGGGCTGTCGATGAAACTCGCGCCCGACAGGGTGTCGTAGCGGGCGAAGGCGCCGACCCAGGTCTTCGCGTAACGCTTCGACAGCGACACCAGGAACTGGCTGCCGCTGTAGCCGCCGCTGGCCTGGTAAGCCGGGCGCAACGACGTGGCGTAACGCGGCGCGACGCCATAGAAGTAGTCGTGCTGTTTGCTCGTCGCCCAGATCGGGCCGGCGACGAAACCCAGGTTCCAGCCGGGCAGGGCCGGTGGATCGGCGATGTCGACGTTGAGGTTGGGCGAGAAGATCCAGCCGATTGCGCGCGGCGAAGCTTCGAGCGTGAAGGCGGCGCGCAACGGCGCGCGCAGCTTGAGAAAGCGCGTCCGGTCGGCGCTGCGCCACAGCGTGACATTGATTTCCGGGCCGAACTCGGCCGTGGGTTTCAGGTCCGCCATGCCATCGCGGATGTCGACCTTGTCGCTGTCGGTCGGCGGCGAGGCGGCCAGGCTGAGCGTCAGGTCGACGCGGTCGGAATCGAACAGGCTGCCGCGGATGCCGTGGCGGTCGGCCTTGAGGAAGTCGCCGTGGTAGACAAAGTAAGGCACCGGCATGAGAAAGCTGTGTTGCTGGTCCGAGCCACGATAGGCCGGAAAGCTGAGCGCGGCGACGCCGACGCCGACTTCCCACAGCGGCTTGTCCTCGGCGGCGCCGACGACGACCGGCAACCAGGCGAGCATGACGGCGATGCGCAGCGGCGTGTTCATCAGGAACGTCCCATGAGGTGAGAGGCGATCGCCTCGATCTCGACCAGCAGGTCGGCGCGGCAGATGTCGGCCTCGATGTATTCGACGGCGGCGGCCCCGACCGCCGAGTCGACGACGGACTGCACGCGCGCCAGGTCGGCGGCGTGGCGCACGTAGACGCGCAGCCGCAGCTCGGGCAGCCGATAAGGTCCGGTGAGCGAGTTGCCGCCCGCCGATGCCAGCAGGGCTTCGATGTTGGCGATGGTTTCGCGCGTCTGGCCGACCACGTCGCCGAGGTGCAGCGTTTCGTGGCCGACGATGCTGGCGGTGCCCGAGATCAGCAGCAGTTCCCGCCCGGGCGGATGGGCGAGCACGGCGCGCGAGAAAGTCGGGCTGCGCGGTCCGTAGATCGCCGGGTAGTCGTAAGCGCTGATCTGACGAGGATTCTCGATCGGCACGGCTTCGCTCGGGCCGGCCAGGAAGGCGATGGTCAGCGGACCGGAACGAGTGCCCAGCGCGCAGGCGGCCGGCACCGCGCCGCGCGTCAGGCGGCCACCGGCGACGAAGGCGTCGTGACGGCCTTGGTTGAACTGGCGATAGCGCTCCAGGCCGTCGGTTGCCTGGTTGATGTCGGCCAGGTAATTCCAGGTCCGCCATAGATGCGGCCGGCGTTCGCGCTCGATCAGCGCGAAGACGCGGTGATAGGCGTCCTCGGCGGCTTGCCGCGGCGGCTGGCCGCCTCGCCTGAAATCGCTTTCCTCGATGTCGAGGATGCCGAACAGCAGATGTTCGTCGAGCCAAAACCGGATTCCGCCGTCCTCGCCGGCGCGGCCGGCCGCGCCGGTGTTGGCGGTCGCCTCGAACAGGCCCAGCCGCCCCATTGCCACATCGACGGCAAGTCCGGCCAGTCCGGGTGGACCAGGCCATGCCGCGGTTGTCCGCGGCCCGGGCAGAGCGGGGTTGATGATGACGGCCGATACTCCTGACATGCCGAAAATTATACCGGCGCGATGGCTGTCTTCACGGTGTGCGACCCGATGCGGCGCGATACCTTGACCGCCGACATGGCGGCGATGGCGTCGGCCTGCAATTCGGGCGAGAGCGCCGGACGCAGCCCGAGCGGTTGTCGCGGGTGCAGGCTGAAGTCCTGCTTCGCCCGTTGCAGGGCATCCTTGTTCTTGCTGAAGTAGCGCGCCGCGGCGATGGTTTGCGGCAGGTGCCTGACGATGTGCCAGAGGCTCCAGCGGTGCTGCCAGAGTCGCCTGGCGAAGCGGCGGCGATAACCCTTGCTGTCGTAGAAGCGGCGCACGTGCCAGTTGTAGAGCGCGTCCATCTGCTCGCGCGACTCGAAACCGGCCGGCTGGTAGACGAAGTTCAGGCAGTTCATTAGCCGCCAGTCTTCGGCGAAGTCGCCCGTTGTGTTCGAAATGCATTCGTCCCAGATCGGCGCGCCATGCAGCGGCGCGAACTTGGTCATATTCATCTCGTCGAGATCGAGCGAAAGGATGAAGTCGCTGGTGGTCCTGATGGTTTCGGGCGTTTCGCCGGGCATGCCGAAAATGAACAGGCCCTTGGCGCGCAGCCCGGCCGCGTGGATTTGCTCGACGGTCTTCTTGACGGCATCGAGCGTCACACCCGCCTTGTGGCGCTTCATCATCTCGGCATCGGCGGACTCGATGCCCATCGACACCATCAGCGCCCCGGCCATCTTCAACTTCGCCAGCATCTCGTCCGAAGTGTGGCCGGTGCGGATGGCGCAGTTGAACTGCATGCCGAGCGGCTTGTCGATCAGCAGCTCGCATAGTTCGTCGACGCGCTTTTTCTGGGCGGTGAACAGGTCGTCGTAAAAGTTGATGTGATACACGCCGAACCTGTCGCGCAGGTGCTTCATGTGGTCGTACACGTACCGCGCCGAATTGACCTTGTGGAGCCGTTCGAACACCGTGCGGTCACAGAAGGAGCAGGTGTAGGGGCAGCCGCGCGAGGTGATCATGGTGGCGCCGTAACGCTTCGCGTAGGCGAACAGCGGCAGATGGTAGCCGCGCGGGAAGCCGGCCAGCTTTTCCCAGGCCGGGAAGGGTAGCTCGTCGAGATTCCGGATGCGGTCGCGGCGTTCGTTCGTGACTGACTTTCCATCGCTGTCGCGCCACGCCAGATTGGCGATGTCGCGCGGCGCCCCGCCATTGGCGAGATCGAGCATCGCGCCCTCGCCTTCGCCGATCACCAGCCAGTCGATCTCCGGGAAGTGGTCGAGGATGGGCGCGCCGATCGACGAGACATGCACGTTGCCGAACGCGATCTTCACCGCGGGCCGACGCGCCTTGATGATCGCCGCCATGTCGACCGCGTCCATGAAACCGGACGTGGTCGCCGAAAAGCCGACCAGCTCGGGATCGGTGGCGAGAACGATCTCGGCGTTCTCTTCGATGGCGGCGGGCGCCCGCGGACCGAGACAGTCGTGCACCGCCGTTGGGTGGCCGTGTTGTTCCAGCCACGACGCCAGTTGCAGGATGCCGATGGGCGCCATGCGGTTGGCCAGCACCGAGAAGTCCGGCTGGCCGGGCACGAAATTGAAACCGGCGGGATGGACGAGCGTGACTTTCATCTGGCGTGCCGAAATGGAAGTGGCGCCATGATATCGTGTGCGTATCCAAGCTCATGACGTCAAGGAGAAAAGATATGGGAACGCTGGAAATCATTGATATGGCCATGAGGCTGAAGGCGTCCGAACGTTTCGAAATCGCCGAGACGTTGTTCCGTAGCCTGGACAAGCCGGACCCAGAAATCGAGCGCGTCTGGGGTGAGGAGGCCTTGCGCCGCCTGCGTGTCTACGACGAAGGGCGGCTTGAAACGGTTTCGTTGGACGACGCACTGCGCGGCTAGTAATGCGGGTCTTGTTCAGCACTATCGCCCGCGATGAACTGAACGATGCGCGTGCCTGGCTCGATCGGCAGCAACCGGGATTGGGCAAGCAACTCAATGAAGAAGGCGGGCAGGCCCTCCCGCCAAGGCTTGGAGGGCTTAATCGCCCTTTCTGTTCATGAATCGCTCAACCGCTTTCGTCAGGTTCACGAACACCTCCGGAAGCGAATGGGCCAGTTTGCCAAAGGCGGCGTACATGTTGTCGACGAGCTGTAGGTCGAGGTCGTTCTGCAGCACATGCTGATTCTTGCGGATACGGCGAGCGATGCGATTTCGCTTGTTGCGCAGTTTTCGCAGTTCCGTTTGTCGCCGCTGGACGATATCGGGATCGTTTCCGGAATGAGAATTCCAATGCGAGTAGATGTCGGCGAAATCCTGGAGCTCTTTCCAGATCGTTCCTCGGAACCACGACCCATCCGGGATCGACGAGGCGATGTTCACGATTTCGCCAAGCGCCAGCTTGACTTTGTCGCATTGCTCGTCCAGGAGACCGATTCTCTCGCGGTGCAACAGATCGTTCATCAATTGCGACAAGGCGTCGGAACGAAACAGGTTGATGCCCCAGAGCGCGGTGCCTCTGCTTGCGTCTATGGTGATTTCAGTGCTCACGATTGAACCTCGGCAAAAAAGTGTCGGTCATGTTTGTTGCGGCTTGCGCTGCACGGTGCAACTCGAACGTCTTACTCCTCCCTCCGCAAACCAAGCATCACCGCGCCGGCCATCAGCAGCGACAGGAGGATCAGGCCCCATTCGGAAAGTGTCGGAATCGCGGTGGGCGCGGCAGCTACGGCGGTGGCAATTTGCATGCTGTAGTTCGCCCTCGCCCCGCCGCCCGCGTTGGTGGCCGTCCCC
>OEIV010000490.1_pt1 | contig 21484 bp, 20 predicted proteins | sample 1539231 | NCBI WGS metagenome assembly OEIV01 (sample SAMN03794762, study PRJEB22550) | activated sludge metagenome | feature: wastewater treatment plant; material: activated sludge; isolation source: Wastewater treatment plant of a petroleum refinery complex | place: Argentina: Buenos Aires ...
AGGAGAAGTGGTCGGGTGGTCGGGTGGTCGGGTGGTCGGGTGGTCGGGTGGTCGGGTGGTCGGGTGGTCAAGGGAATCATGCACGCCTGCCGGCTGAAGCGGCTGCATGCTAAGTCCGCGATTGGAGCGTCAACCCGGACTCGCTCAGGTCCGGCGTCCAAATACACCCACTCACGACGGCCGATCGAGGTCAATGGCGATCGACGCGGTAGAGATTGGCCGCGGTGATGTAGACACGGACCTCGGGGTCGATGAGTTCGTCGAGCTCGGGTGAGTCGGGACTGCGGGCGAGCAATTCGCGCACGTGGGTCGATGAGGTCTCGTTGTGCGTGCGGGTCTCGAGGCGCGTGGACCACTTCGCCAAGTCGTCGTCGTTCCAGAAGCCGGTTTCGCGCATCGCCTTGAGCAACTGGTGCCCGTAGTTGTCGGGCGGGCGGAGCATGACGATCGGGTCGGCGAGCTCGATGATTTCGCGCGGCTGCTTCCAGCGATGGAATTCGCGGGCCTGATCGCTTCCGATGAGCAGACGCATGATGGTCTCGGGGCATTGTTCGCGGGCGCGGGTGAGCGTGTCGATGGTGTAGCTGGGTCCCCCGCGGTCGATCTCGTCGGTCCACACAAAGACGTTGACGCGGCGCTTGGCGGCCAGGCGCAGCATCGCGACGCGATCGGCGTCGGAGGCGATGGGGCCGGAGTCCTTATGGGGCGAGCGGGCGGCGGGGATGATGACAAGGGCGGCGTCGTCGCCCATCCAATCATCGCGGACGGCGCAGGCGAGGTCGAGGGGCGCGGCGTGGGGTGGGGCGAAGGGGCCGCCGAAGAAGAGGGCGCGCTCGCAGCCTTCGGGGATGGGGCTCGGGGTTGGGCGCGGCGCGGACATGGGGAGATGCTAACGGAATACGGAGAGGCGCGTGCGGAGTCACGATAATGGGCAATGGGGATTGGGCAATGGGGAGGCTCGCCACGCGGAGTGAATGCAATTCAGGGCTGCACGCTCAGCCCCGGCAGGCCGTCGAGGCTGGCGGCGTTCTTCTTTCGTTGATAGTCGCGCAGGCCTTCGTCGCCCTTGGCGCGGGACCAGTCGTCGAGGGCCGGGCGCTCGCCCTTGAAGTCCATGAGCGGCACGCCGAAGCCGCACGAGACGGCGACGCGCGCGACGTCAATGCGGATGATGGCCCGCGCGCCGGGGCGCGCTGGGAAGCGGGCGGCGAGCGGCGCGAAATCGGGGGATGGAGCTTCGATCGCGCGGCCCGTGCCGTGGATGCGAACGATCTTCGGCGGGCCATCGAAGGCGCAGAACATGAGGACGATGCGGGCGTTTTCCTTGAGGTGGGCGATGGTTTCGACGCCGCTGCCGGTGAGGTCGAGGTAGGCGACGGTGCGCGGGTCGAGGATCGCGAAGGTGTCGAGACCCTTGGGGGAGAGGTTGATGTGCCCGTGGGGCGAGAGGGGCGCGGTGGCGACGAAGAAGACGTGCTGGGCGCGGAGGAACTCGGCGAGCGCGGGGTCGATGGAGTTGAGCGGGGTTGCCATGAGTGATGGTGGCGGAGGAGGGAGGGGAGGTCAAGAGCACTGGTTGCGCGGAGCGAGGGTCGGTTTGGATCAAGAGAACCGGGACCGCGCAACCGCGGCGTAGCGCGAGTCAAGGCGAACGCGTAAGAAGGGGCAGACCGACGATGTGGGTCAATCCAATCGTTGTGAAAATGAGTTGCGACTCTCCGATCATGGGGTATACTCCGCATGTGCTGATGGAGTGACTGCCATGGCGAAACTCAGGACTCAGGACTCAGGACTCGCGCGATTCTTTGCTTTGCGATGATAATCGCGTCGGGAACAAGTTGGTCGGTCGTGGAATCACGGGCGTTCGGGCAACTGAGTCAGACTCCGCCCGTCATTTCGGCGGCAACGCGCGTGAACCCGCTCGGAACGGAGTTTGTCGAGTGCAGCTGCGCGGCGAGCCGACTCTCCGTCAATGAAGTCGCGGTGATCGCCGGCGTGATCGGGGTCAACGGAGTTCTACCTTACGACGGTGTCGCGGTGGGCATCAGCTTGAACGGCGGCGCGACATTTGCGACCACCATCCCGACCATGCCGTACACGGCTCCGAATTCGGACAACCTCGGGTATGGCCTTGACACATTCATTTCGTCGGAGCGAGACTCTGGGCGGATCTGGTTCGGAGGATTGATTGACACGAAGTTACGAGTGACGTTTCGCGACCCCGGCGAGTCGACATGGCTGAATCACGGCTACGTTGATCATGTTCATCCGGGTAGCTTCAGAGACCGCCCGTCGATGGGGGTTGGCTATCTTCCGCCGGCGATGGGCACCGAGAAGGTCTACTACCTGATGTCCAAGGGGAGGCCGGGAGCGGGTTGCAGCGGAGAGAATCCTTTCTGGTGTGCTCAGACCACGGTCGCACAGCCGCTTCCAATCTGGCCAACGCCGGTGCTCATGCAACCTGATTCTCCCGACGCGGGCGACAACCCGTGCAACTACGACGGCTGGGCCAACCAGCCCGTGGTGCTCAACGACGGCACGGTTGTCGTCGTAGCGGCGGACGCCGACCCGGACCTGGGGGGGCGGCTCAACGAGAACCGGCCGTACGTTATCCGATACGTTTACGACGAAACGGTCTCGCCGCCTCGGCAGCGCTGGTTCCCTGAGAACGGCGATGGAATCTTGATCGGAGATCTCTCGATCCCTCCCATTCAGGCGACGCAGGTCTCGGCGCCATCGACCGCGACGAACGATGCGCCTTGGGGAATCGATCGACTGAAGTGCTCACCGAGCATCGCGGTCGACTACAGCAAGAACCCGGAGTGGGTCTATGTGGCGTTCTACGCGCGGGCCGTCGCTGGAGACCTGAACCAGGACCTCAACACCGACATCTACATTGCGCGGAGCACCGACGGCGGCGCAACGTTCCTGAACGCGAACATCGTTCACCTGACGGACCAGATGCTTGGGATCAACAACGCGGTCGCGCGCGGGCCGGACCAGCTTGTGCCCGCCATCGCGGTGGATTGTTCCGGGGCGGTCAGCCTGGTGTACTACGACAACAGGAACGACTCGGATAACAACTACGCCGGCGACTGGTGCGACGTGTACTACACACGCATCAAGGGAATTGGCAGCGCGAATCTCAGCGTTCTCAATCCGGTTCGCTTGACACCCGCGAAGTTTCCGATCGACGCGACGTTTCTTGGCGACTATCACACACTCGCTCCCGCCGGTCCCAACGCCCAGGCGATCTATACGGCGTACATCGCCCGCGAGTACGACGCGGGCAGCCAGACCTGGAGCGATCGCAACTGCTATGTGCGGAAAATCACGCCCAGCCCCTGCCTGGCGGACCTCAATCTGAATGGATCGGCGGATGTCGGCGACTTTGACGACTTCGTGGACGCGTTCCTGGCCGAGGACGTGGGCGCGGACCTCAACCAGGACCTTCTCGTCGACTCCGACGACGTCACGACGTTCATGATTTCGTATGACGAACTGGAGTACGGCGAATGAGGGTCGCGAAGCGTGCGGGATTCCCGGCCGCGATTGTGCTCGTCGCCTTGGCGTTGCCCGCGTCTCTTGCGAGCGCCCAGGAATGGACGTGGTACTTCGTCAAGGGACTTGAGAGCGGTGGCAGAGTCAAGGTGAGCGCGGCGGCTGGCGAGTACCAGGGGGGTATGGCGGTGAAGTCCTTTCTGCCGCACCCCGTGCTGTGGAAAGGGTCATCTGAAATCGCCATCGATCTGACGCCGCCAAGCCGATCAGGGGGAGAGCTCTTCGGTATGTGGGGCGATCGCCAGGTGGGGTATGCCGCGTCACCGAATCAGTACCACGCCGCGGCGTGGCGCGGGAGCGCGGAGAGCTATGTCAACCTGAACCCGAGCAACGCGCGCGCTTCATACGCCTATGCGACGCGGGGAGATCAGATCGTTGGGATGGCGCAGCCCAACACCAGCACCTACGAGTTTGCGGCGCTGTGGACCGGGCCGACGAGCGCCTATGTCAATCTGCACAACAACTCGCTGGCGACCTTCAGCGACGCTTTCGCCACCGACGGAGAGTATCAGGGTGGACACGCGGCCTACCGCGCGTCGGGGCAGATTCACGCCACTCTCTGGCACGGGAGCGCGTCGACGATGATCGACGTGCATCCGTCCTGGAACGGGGTGACCGTATCGGTGATCAACGCGATGGCGCCGGGCGTGCAGGTGGGTCGGGCGGGGTATGCATCTTGCCTCTGGCGGGGGACCAAGGATTCGGCGCGCCTGATGTTCCCGGACGGGATGTATGGCGGCGAACTCCGGGGCACCGACGGGACACACCACGTCGGAATGGCATCCAAGGACGGGCGCGAGTACGGTGGAATCTGGATGTCGGACGATCCCAACAGCTTCGTCAACCTCTCGACGATGGTGGCGAGCAACGTGACGGGAGGATCGGCGTGGGCGATCGCGTCGGACGACATGAACATGTATGTGACGGGCAGGGTTCGCATCGGGAGCGGACCATGGCAGGGCATCGTGTGGGTGCGTGCGATCCCAAGCGCGCCGAGCGCGGCGCTGCTGGCGATCGGGACGGCGGCCTGGCGTAGGAAACGGTAGCGCCCTGCTTGTGATGAGTCGCTGAGTGCTTGCATCTCCCCCACTCACGATTACCCCTTCATTTCGACCACGCGCTTCTCGCCCGAGCCGGCGAGGGGGGAGCGTTCGTGGGTGGCGGCTTGCCTGCCGTCGTCGGTGATCGTGTAGACCAGCCCGATCGTTTTCTCCGGCACGTTGTTCAGGAGGCGGTCGACGAGCTCGACGCCCTGCATCAGCGTGTGGTCGGTGTTGGCGACCTCGTATTTCCACATGCCGAAGCGGCCGCGGCTGTAGATGCCGCGTGATTCCAGCCACGGGATCACCTGCGCGAGGATGGCGTCGCGGTCGACGGTCGGCGTGGGGTAGCTGTAATCGGCGTGGTAGGTCCAGGTGCTGACGATGTCGTCGCGCTCGCCGGGCTCCAGGAGCCCCGAGTTTTCCAGGCCTTTGATCGTGTCTTCGACGATCCGCGAGCCATCGACCGGCTTGAATTCGCTGCAGCTTGTTTCGCAGAGGAGTGAGTAGAAGCGTCCGTTGCGCCGGCCGGAGGCGTCGGTCGTGTAGGGCTCGGGCGTCATGAAGGGCGAGTAGTTGCTGAGGTAGGTCACGCGATAGAACGGCGAATCGGAATCGGGGAAGTACATCCACGACTTGGTCGAGGGGCACGGTCGCTTGAGGCCCAGTCCCACCATGTAGCCGGAGGAATGTCGCAGGCGGCACGCGGCGTCGCGGATCGTCGCGGGGACCTCGCCCTTCAGGATGTCGCGGCAGAGGACATCGAGCGGCATGGCGGTGATGAGCGTGTCGTAGCGCTCGGCGCCGCCGTCGGCGGAGGGGATGAGCTTGGCATCGACATCGATCGACTTGACGGTGCGCTGCAGGGTGAAATGGCCGGCGAGGGGCTTGGCGAAGCGGTGATAGAACTCGCCGGTGCCGCCCTTGAGCGGGAACTTGAAGCGGTTGTTGGGACCCCAGCCGAAATCGTCGAGTCCGAGGACGACGTTCTTCAGGGCGCGTTCGACGTCGATGACGGCGACGCGTTCTCCGATCCACTGCTTGTTCATCATCTCGGGCGGGTGGGCCCAGACCTTGAAGTTGTACGGGCGCATGAAGTGCTTGGCGATGCCCTCGCCGAAGACGGCGTCGATGAACTCGCCGAAGTTGGCGGCCTCGGAGTGGTGCTTGGTCGTGCCGCGGGCGGACTGGGAACCCAGTTGCGCTTTGATCAGGCCGCTGAGGCACTCGTAGCAGGCCTGGGGCGGGAGGGGGCGGATGTTGTTCTGGAAGGGGTACGGGACCCAGCGGCCCATCATGCGGACCCAGCTCTCGCGGTCGTTGAGCGTGTAGTCGTTGCCCATGAGGGTGTCGAAGCACTTGTCGTAGTAGTCGTAGTGGCTGAACATCACGTGCCCGCCGATGTCCCAGGTGAAGCCGACGGGGTCGACGAAGCTGTGCGACAGGCCGCCGAGATAGGGGTGGCGGTCGTACATGTGGAAGTTGGCGTATCCGAGTTCCTTGAGGCGATAGGCGGCGCCGAGGCCTGTGGGGCCGGCGCCGATGATGACGATACGGGGTTGGGCAGCGGATGGTGATGTGGACATTCGGGTGGATCATTGGCAGGGAGGGGCGAAGAGGCCAAAACACCACAGAATTGTGGTGAGTGGCGGCGACGCGATGAATCGTGAAGTTCGGAAGCGTGAGTTTGCTCGACGCCGAACGGGGCATCCCCGATGTTGGGGCACCTCTTGGGGGTGCCTCATGACGAATGGATGCGACGGCGGGTTGTCGAGGGAGCGGGTGGCACGGATGGAGCGGCTGTGCGCCGCGGCGGAGCGGGTCGGCGCGATCGCGGTCGCGCCGTCGAGGCTGTGGTGCGAGCGGGTGTGCGCGGCGATCGCGACGGGGATGAGCAACGAGGGCGGGATCGCGGCGGCGCTGGCGATCACCGGAATGATCGACGGCGCGGGGCGCGTCCAAGCGAGCGAGCTCGGGGGCGTGTGGGTCGATGTGGGCGCGGGTGTGCGTGATGGGTCCGAGGCGGTCGCGGGAACCCGCCCGCACACGGGCGCTCGGGGGCTCGTGCGGGCGGGCGCGGGAGCCATCGCGGATTCGCGTTCACGCGCCCACGCGAGGGCGAGCTCGTGCGCGAGGCTGGCGAGCGAGCTTCGCGGTCAATTGCGGGACGTGCGTTCGCTGGGCGTGCGCGTGGATGGGAGATGGCCGATGGTCGTGGCGCTGGACTCCCCCGTCGCGTGCAGCGCGTCGTTGGCGGGGCTGGGGATGGGATGGGACTTGGGAGCGACGCTGGAATCATCTGAGGGAGCGAGCAATCGCCGCGGCGCGCGAGTGGGCGCGATCTCGACGGGGCGTGCGGCGCTGGCGCTGTGGGATTTCGGGCGGAGGCAGATCGCGGTGGTGCTGCGCGGCGGAGGGCCGGGCGAGGCCCCGGAGACGCCGTGGGCGCTGATGCCGACGATCGCGCGCCGGGCGTCGATGGCGCTGGGGGCGAACATGCTGCATCGGCGGCAGTGGCTGAGCCCGTTGGAAGAGCGCGTGATGGAGATGCTGGCGAGCGGATACGACGTGCCGCGCATCGCGGAAGCGCTGTCGCGGAGCCGGCACACGATCCACGATCATGTGAAGTCGCTGCACCGCAAGATGGGGATCAGCTCGCGCGCGGAACTGGTGGCCATGGCGCTGGGGCGCATGCCAGCGATGCTCGGGGCGCACGACACGCCGCCGCCTCGGGCGGATCTTGATTTGGAAGCTCAGGGCACGTCGGCGTCGACGGAGCCGTTGGTTGATTGAGCCGCCGCGGGAGCAGGCTCCATTGGAGCGAGCTCATCCGACGCGGCTTCCACGGGCGCGGCCCGAGTTACGTCTGGTTCTGCCAGGCGACTTGCGATCTCGCCGGCAAGGCGGGCGGCCAGGGCGCGGTCCTCCTCGACGGCGACGTCGTAGGCCGGCCACATGGCGCGCTGCGCCAGCGCGGGGTCCTGGGTGAGCGAGGCGGATTTCACGCTCTTGGCGGGGATTCGGATGCCGGGGCGATAGCGGCGGTCGACGACGACCGTGACGCGCCCGAGCGCGGGCTCCGGGCCGCCGGGCTGGCGCTCGAAGACGACGCGGATGGTGCGTCGCTGGTCGGCCGCCAAGTCCTCCCATTCCTGCTTGAGCGAGGACTGATCGCTGTCCCACGGCGTGGCGAGACCCGCGGAGTCTTTGGGAAAGGTGCTGATGACGCCGGCCTCGGCGTCAACGCGATCGATCGAATAGAACTGATCGCGCAGGGTTTCGCGGGCGGTGTTGAAGGCGCGGGTGTATTGGCCCGGGGCGACGTCGAAGGTGGTCGGGCCTTCGGACGAGGCGCAGCCGGAAAGGTTCAGGGCCGCGAAGGCCAGGGCCGCGAGTTGGAGCAGGGTGCGGAGCGGGTTCATCGGGGTCAGTGTATCGGGCGGGTGGCGTTCGTGTCGTAACTGGCGACGGCGTGGGGCCCGAACCGTCACGGGCTGGCGTAACCGGCATGTCAAAGCGCTTTGAGGGAACAACCCGCCCGGTACAATCGTCGTATCGGAAGGCGGCAACGCAACTCACGGCAGGAGGTTCGCGATGGCAGCACGCAAGATCCTTGGGACAGCCCGCGCGACGATTCTTGGTGCGATGCTGATGGCGTCGCCGGCGCTGGCGCAATCGAAGACGCCTGAGCGGCCTGTGCCGCCCTCGCTGCAGAAGCCCGCGGCGGACAAGGGCAAGTCGCCGTCGGTCAAGGCGGAGGACGCGAAGGCGATCCTGGGCAAGGCCGCGGAAGCGATGAAGAAGGCGAGCGCGTTGCGTTACCGCGCCAACACGGGCGGCGAGGGCGCGGGCAGCTTTGCCAAGACGGGGGTGTCGTTCGCCAAGGCCGAGGCGGGCGGCTGGAAGGTCAGCGTCGTGGGCGAACTCTTTGCCAAGAACCCCGATGGGTCGATCAAGAGCCTGCGGAACATCGAGGTCGCTTTCGACGGCATCACGGCCCGCTCGATCAAGCAGAACGAAAAGATCGTCGCGGAATACGACGTGCGAAAGCCCGAAGACCTCAAGCTCTTTTTCAATAACCACGACGCGGGCGCGTCGGTCGTGTGGGAAGCGATCGAGGATGAGCCGTTCGCGTCGGCGCTCGCGTCGCCGGCGCTGAAATCGATCGGGACGGACAACGTCGAGGGCGCGACGTGCGACGTGGTGCAGTTTGAGGCAACGGGGGCCGACGGCGCGACCCAGGTCGTGGAGCTTGCGATTTCGATCGACGATCACCTGCCGCGGCGGGTGTCGCGGACCTTCAAGCCACAGAAGGCGGAAGCCAAGCCCGAAACCAAACCCGACGCGAAGCCGGATGGGAAACTTGGCGAAAAGCCTGGCGAAAAGACGGGCGACAAACCACAGGACAAGCCGACCTCGCGCGTGACGACGCTGACGGAGGTGGCGGCGAACGACGGCGTGCTCGGCGCGTTCGTGCTCAACACGCCCGATGGGTTCATGGTGAAATCTGAAACGCCGCGGAAGCCCAAGCCCGAAGCGCCCAAGCGCGAACAGGGCCCGCAGCAGCCGATCGCGGAGCATGGGCTGCTGGCGAAGGGGACCGAGGCGCCGGCGTGGACGCTGAAGGACGCCGACGGGAAGGACGTGAAGCTGTCGGACTACAAGGGCAAGGTGGTGGTGCTGGACTTCTGGGGGAGCTGGTGCCCGCCGTGCCGGGCCGCGATGCCGGGGATCCAGAAGCTGCACGAGAAGTTCAAGGACAAGGGCGTGGCGGTGGTCGGGTTGAACTACGAGCGGAACACGGCGGCGAACCCGGCGAAGTTCATGAAGGACAACGGGTACACGTACAACCTGGTGCTGAAGGCCGACACGATCGCGGACAAGTACAAGGTGAACGGCTGGCCGACGTTTTACATCCTGGACGGGCAGGGAAAGGTGCTGTGGAGCGCGGTGGGCCATGATCCGTCGCACGAAGAGCAGATGGCGAAGGTGATCGAGGAGGCGCTGAAGTAGACGGGGCGAGCCAGTTCCTGGAGCCACGCGCGAACTTGCGCTCGTCGTGCATCGACCCGGACCTTCCTCGTGGACTCGTCAGGTTCGGCGTCGGGGAAAGCGGGCATCAGAGCGGTGCAACTCACGCCGCGACGGTCTGAGCGCCCTTGTCGCTGGTCTCGGGCGGCATGACGAGCGCCATCGACTCGACCTCGACGTTCGGCGTCACCTCGTTGTAGCCCAGCACCGCCACGGTCGGGACATACGGCTCGACGATCTGGCGCACCACCGCGCGGACCTGGGGAGAGGCGATGACGACGGGCAGGTGCCCGCCGGCCGTCACGAGCTGCAGGGCCTTGGCGATCTGGTCGGCGACGCGCGAGGCGATCCGCGCGGGCATGGTGACGCTGGTGCCCGCCGGGCCGCGATCGACGTAGGAGTTGATGAGGTCCTCCATGGTCGGGTCGAGCGTGACGCAGATCAGCCGCTGGCGGGCGGCGTCGGGCGTGATGTACTGGGCGCAGATGGTCCGGCGCAGGCTGTTGCGCACGTACTCGGTGAGCACGTCGAGGTCCTTGGTCTTGGGCGCCCAGTCGGCCAGCGTTTCGAGGATCGTCTCCAGGTCGCGGATCGGCACGCGCTCGCGCAGCAGGTTCTGCAGGAGTTTCTGCAGCTCCGCGGGCTTGACGAGCGTTGGCACGGTCTCCTCGACCAGCTTGGGCGCCTTGGTCTTGAGCTGTTCGAGCAGGTTGTTGACTTCCTCGCGGGTCAGAAGTTCGTCGGCGTGCTTTTTCACGAGCTCGGTGAGATGGGTCGCCAGCACGCTCGACGGATCGACGACGGTGTAGTTCATCGTCTCGGCGCGGGTCTTGAGCGAGGGATCGATCCACCACGCGTCGAGCCCGAACGCGGGTTCTTTCGTGCGCTCGCCGTCGATGGGCCCCGAGGCGATGCCGGAATCCATCGCCATGAGGCGGCCGGGGCGAGTTTCGCCCTGTGCAATGGGGTTGCCGCGGATCTTGACGCGATAGGCGTCGGGGGCGAGCTGCATGTTGTCGCGGATGCGGACGGGCGGCATGACGAGCCCGATCTCGGCGGCGAGCTGGCGGCGCACGGCGGAGATCCGCTCGAGCAGGTCGCCGCCCTGCGCGGTGTCGACGAGCGAGACGAGCGCGTAGCCCACTTCGAGCTCGAGCACGTCGACCTTCAGGAGCGATTCGACCGGGGGCGGCTCGGGCTTGCTCGCGGCGGCCTCGGTGGCGGCGGCCTCCGCCTTGGCCTTGGTGCTGGTGGTTCGGCGCATCGCCCAGGCGACGAACGCGAGGCCGACGGCGGTGGAGAGGAGCGGAATCGTGGGGAGCGGCGTGAAGGAGAGGAGGACGAGGAAGACGGCGGTGATCAAGAGGCCGCGCGGCTGGCTGACGACCTGGCCGGTCAGTTCATCGCCGAGCTGCGCCTTGGTGCCCGAGCGGGTGACGATGAGGGCGGAAGCGATCGAGATGACAAACGAAGGCAACTGCGAGGACAGGCCATCGCCGATGGTGAGCTTGGTGAAGACCGAGGCGGTGTCACCGGCGGGCCAGCCCCGCTCGATCATGCCGACGCCGAAGCCGCCCGCGATGTTGATGGCGGTGATGATGATGCCGGCGACGGCGTCGCCGCGCACGAACTTTGAGGCACCGTCCATGGCGCCGAAGAAGTCGGCTTCCTGGGAGATTCGTTCGCGTCGGCGGCGTGCCTCGGCCTCGTCGATCACGCCGGCGTTGAGGTCGCTGTCGATCGCCATCTGCTTGCCGGGCATGGCGTCGAGCGTGAAGCGAGCGGCGACCTCGGAGATGCGCGTGGCGCCCTTGGTGATGACGACGAACTGGACGATGTTGAGGATCAGGAAGATGACGATGCCGACGAAGAGCGAGTCGCCGGCGACGAAGTTCCCGAAGGCCATGATGACGTGGCCCGCGATCGCCATCGCCTGCTCGGGCGTCGAGGCGTCGGCGGTGAGGATGAGTCGGGTCGACGCGACGTTGAGCACGAGTCGGAAGAGCGTGGTGGCGAGCAGGAGCGACGGGAAGACGCTGAAATCCAGCGGATGGTCCATGTAGATCGTGGTCATCAGGATGATGATGCCCAGTGAGATGTTGAGCGCGATGAGCACGTCCATCAGCACCGGCGGGAGCGGGACCAGCAGCACGCCGAGCATGAGGATGAACGAAACGGGAACGATCAGGCCGCGGTATTGGCGCAGGCGACGCATCCACGGCGGGAGGAGCGTGCCGACATCGACCGCGGGCGTGGAGGGCGCCGGCGCGGGCTTGGGAGCGGGCTTTCGTTGGGCGGGGGCTTTGGCCATAGGGAAAGGGAGGAGGCACTAGGCATTTGGCACTGGAAAAATGAAAAGCACGGAATCGCTACACGGCGGCGGCCTTGTTCCTTTCGTTGAGGCGATACACGTACGCGAGAATCTCGGCGACGGCCTGGAAATGCTCCTGCGGGATCTCGCGCCCGACGTCCACGCCGTAGTACAGCGCTCGCGCCAGCGGAGGACGCTCCACCATCGGCACGCCCTCCAGGCTCGCGATCTGGCGGATGCGCATCGCCATGAAGTCCACGCCCTTGGCCACGACCTTCGGCGCGTTCATGGTGTCCGCGTCGTACTTGATCGCGACCGAGAAGTGCGTGGGGTTGGTCACGATGACGTCGGCGGTGGGCACGGCCTGGTTGAGGCGCTGCAGCGCGATGTCGCGCGCCATGCGGAAGCGACGCCCCTTGATCTCCGGGTCGCCCTCCATGCTGCGCCGCTCGTCCTTCACCTCCTGCTTGGTCATGCGGAGGTCCTGCAGGTGCTGCCAGCGCTGGTAGGCCCAGTCCGCGACGCCCAGCAGGAGCATGATGGCCAGGAGCCAGATCGCCAGCTCGACCGCGAGCTTGCCGCACAGGAAGAGCGCCGGCAGCATCGACAGCTCGGGGAGCGTGACGACGCGGGCGAGCGTCGCCCTGATCCACAGCCACGCGACGAGCAACACGATCGAGAGCTTGACGGAATTGACGATTGTCTTGACCAGGTTTCGCCGGGAGAAGACCTTGCCCAGGCCCGCAATGAAATTGAGACGATCGAGCTTGGGTTCCAGCGGCCTTGTGGAGAAGTGCCAACCGACCTGGATCGCCTGGGCGAGGTACGCGACGAGCCCGGCGATAAGCAGGATCGGTCCGAGGGCCTTGGCGCCCTCGATCGCGGCGGTGCGTGCCAGATCCTCGATGTCGGCGACGTCGAGCAAGCCGCCGGACGGGCGTGCATCGAGCACGCGACGCATCAACCCCGAGAGCGTGGAGACGAGGAACCCTCCGATCGAGACGATCAGCACCAGGGCCGCGGAGAGCTCGAGCGCGGCGGAGAGGTCCTGGCTCTTGGCGACCTGGCCGCGCGAGCGAGCGTCGTCGAGGCGTCGCCCGGTTGGCTGCTCGGTGCGTTCGCCCATGTCCTCGGCCACGACGCGTCCCTTCAGCGAATCGCGGGCGCCACGCTCGGCGCCCACTGGGTGATGCGGGAAAGAACATCGCGGACTTCATCGCCCGCGACGGCGGAGATCACGTGGGTCGCGGCCGCCAGGATCGAGATCGCGCCGACGATCTTGAGCGTGAATCCGACGGCCATGATGTTGAGCTGGGGCATGGTCTTGCCCACCACGCCGAGCGCGACGACCAAGAGGAGCGTGATGCCCGTCACCGGCGCCGCGACGCGCATGGCCAGCTCGAAGCCCGACATGATGACGCCGAGGAGCATGTCGAGCGGCGGCGTGATCGCGAGCATCCCGCCCGGGGGGACACGGTGGAACGTGTCGGCGGGCGAGACGAAGAGCGTCTCCACGCCGTTGAGCGCCACGAACGCGCCGATGGCCAGATAGAAGAGGAGCTGGCCGAGGATGTCGGTGTCGGCCTCCATTTCGGGGTTGTACACGCGGGCCAGACCGAAGCCGACCTGCTGGCCCGCGACCACACCCGCCATCTCCATCGCGGCGAGCGGGACGGCGGCGATCAGGCCCATGACGAATCCGATCGCAAGCTCGCACACGACCATGGGGAGCAGCGAGAACAGATCAAGGTCGGGAGCGGCGACGTGAGGCAGAGTCGGATAGAGCGAGCCGGCCATCGCGATGACCATCAGCACCTTGAAGCGCGGCGGGATCATCGCGCTGGTCAGCATCGGGGCGAGCAGGAACATGCCGCCCAGCCGGAACGCGACCAGGACGAACGGGACGAGGTGCGGGAGGATGGGTTTGAGCGAGGGCATGGCTAGCCGGCGGTGAGGGTCAGCAATTCGCGGGAGTAGTCGATGAGGCGCTGGATGATCCAGGGCGTGAGAACGGCCGCCACGAGGATCATCACGATGATCTTGGGCACGAACGACAGCGTCTGGTCCTGGATCGACGTGACGGACTGGAAGATGCTGATGACCAGCCCCACCACCACGCCCGCGGCGAGGATCGGCGCGCAGATCTTCAGCGTGATGAAGAGCGCCTGGCGCACCATGTCCATCGTGACTTCGTCGTAGGGCACGCGGCGGTTCCTAGCCAAAGCTCGGGGCGAGCGGCGAGAGGAGCAGCGACGCGAGCGAGGGCGTCGGCTGGGCGAAGCTGTTCATCAGGCTGCCAACCACGAGTTGCCAGCCGTCCACGAGCACGAAGAGCAGGATCTTGAAGGGGAGCGAGATGAGGACCGGCGGGAGCATCATCATGCTCATCGAGATGAGCAGGCTGCTGATCACCATGTCGATCACGAGGAAGGGCAGGTAGACGCGGAAGCCCATGAGGAACGAGGTCTTCAGCTCGCTCAGCATGTACGCGGGGACCAGCGAGACCATGTCCACATCGGCGCGGGTGAGCTTCTCCGGCGCGCTGGTGTCCACGCCGCGGTAGTTCAGCACCATGTACACGGCGGACCAGTTGTTGGTCGCGTCGATCTGGGCGAACATGAAATCGCGGAGCGGCTGCTTGGCCCGGTTCCACAGGTCCTCGTGGTCGGCGATCTCGCCCTGCTGGTACGGCACGATCGCCTCGGCGTAGACACGCTCGGCGGTCGGCGCCATCACCAGCATCGTCATGAAGAGCGCCAGGCCAGTCACCACCTGCGGCGGCGGGATCGTCTGCGTGCCCATCGCCTGCTTGAGCAGGCCCAGCACCACGATGATCCGCATGAAGCACGTCGTCATGAGCATGATCGACGGCACGAGCGAGATGACCGTGAGCAGGATCAGGATGTTGATCGCGCTCGACACCCCGCGCGGGCGATCCGATGTTGACGTAGGCGACGGCGAAGTCACGGAGTCGCGGGGAGCACGGATCATGTCCGCGGCGTCACCCAGCATGTCGAACGGATTCATCGACGAGGGGTCACGCGAAAGCAACGCCGAGTTGGGGAGCACCAACGGCGAGGACGGCGCGCTGGGCGTCGTGTCGGGCTTGGGCGGGCCGAGGCCCTGGGCACGTGCCGGACCGGCGACAAACATCGCGACGAACACGGCGGCGGCGACGACGCGAAGGATGGCGGGATGAGTCATGCGGAGGTTCATGACGCACGCTCCTCTTGGTCGCGCCAGGCATCCAGGCGGCGGCGGAGTTGTTCCGCGCCCGTCAACGGGCGAGACGCGCCGGCGACGGAATAGCCACGGACCGGCGCTGGGTTGCCCTCGCGGCGATCGGGCCGGCCTTGCACCGGCGGCTGAATGGGCTGCGAGAGACGGTTTGGAGCTCCCTCGTTCCTCTCCCGCCGGGCGGCCGCGTCACCCGCGTTTATGCGCGCCAGCGGCACGGGCGTCGATATCGACGCCAGTTCCACGGTGTCGCCCGACGAAGTGCGGAAGACCTGGCGGCCCGCGGATTCGAGTTCCTTCTCCATCGCCCGATCGCTCGAGGAGAGCAGCGACTGGAAACGATCCGCGATAGAACTTCGCTCGTTCCGGCTTGCCTTCAGCAGGATTGACGCGACCTGATCGGGTTCGTCGATCTCGCACAGCGTCTGCATCGAAGCGCCCGAACGCGACACGGATTGAGACACCAGCAGCACCCTGGCGTCGATCTTGAGAAGGACGAGCGTGATGCCGCGGGAGAGCGGGTAGCGCCCGAGCACTTCGAGCACGCCCGCGGGCGACGCGCCGCCCGCGCCGATCGCAGCGGCCAGCGTGCCGCGTGTGCGTGCGAGGCGCTTGGTCGCCCACGCCAGCCCGACGGCGATTCCCAGCACGGCCGCGAGCGCCCCACCAGTGCGCCACATCGACTTCATCATGTCCGTTGGGCTGGTTGCCTCGGCCTTGGTCGCGGGCCTGGCGGCCGCCGTCGCGTCCTTCGACGAACGCGGCGCACCCAACGCTCGCGATTCGATCTCGGGACGCGGCGGTGTTGATGAGTTTGACGACTGCAACTGCGCCGCGACCTCGGGCTCGCTCGGCCCGACACCGCTTGGCACGCCGAATGCGGATGCAACCGAGGACAGGAAAAGGACGCCGCTCGCGCCCATGGCGGCGGAGAGAGCAAGGGCGCGGGATGGGCGGTGGTCGTGCGGCATGAGCCATCCTGGCTGTGCGGGACCGGGGTCCACGTGCGACTCCATCGCACGCCGGCATCACGCCGCGCAAGAAAGGGCCGGCGCTAGGCGCTGGCCTTGACGCCTCCTTCGAGCGACGCTGGATCGATGATCTCGTTGATGCGGACGCAGAAGTTGTCGTTCAGTACGAGCACCTCGCCCTTGGCGACCGGGCGATCGTTCACATAGATATCGACGGGATCGCCGGCGAGCTTGTCGAGCTCGATGACCGAGCCGTCGCCGAGGCGCAGCACGTCCTCGACGAGCATGCGCGTTCGCCCCAGCTCGATGCGGACCTTGAGCGCCACGTTGGCGAGGAGGTCGATCGCCTTGGGCGGAAGCGTCGTGCCGCTGGGCTGAAACTTCGGGAGCTCCATCGGTGTGGCGGCCGGGATCGGCGCGGGCGTTGGTTCCGCGGCGGACTCGACGGGAGTCGGCGGTGCACCCGCGGCGGCCGCGTTGGCATCGTTCGCCAGCGACGCGATCGCCTCGCGCGCCGCGCGAAGGGCGGCCTCGGCGGCGCCGTCCGCGCCACCCCCCCCGGAAGGGTCCGTGTCCCGCAGCAATCGTCTCGACCAGTCGCTCATCCTGAGCCCCGCGATCGCTCAGCCCAACCCCGGGATCGCCCCGTGGCTCGGCTTCTTCAACCTCGGCGGCCCGGCCTCGCCTCCATGCGTGGACCGATAACCACCGCGCCGAGCGCTCGCGCCCAGCAACGAGGGTGCATCGGATAACTCGGCACGCCGCCGACAGTTTTCAGTGATCGATCGATGCCGGATTAGTCAGCCTGGAAGCCACGGCACTTGGGGATGAGCACCCGTTCGATGATTGGGTTGCCCTCGTGGTCGTTGCCGACGACTTTGCCCACGAACGCCGACACCTGCCTATTGAGGGTCTCAAGCCCCGGCTCACGCAACTGGTTGTGGGTCGCCTTTCGGAAGATCATGGCCACCCCTTCCTTGACCTCGGCGCTCCGCTCCTCCAAGAGCTTGGCGATCTCCGGCTCGTGTTTCTTCTTGGCCTTCAGCACGATCGAGGCATCCCACAGCCACACGTTGTTGGTGGACAGGTTCTGGAACTTGTCCTCGATGAGTGGGATCTCGACCTGGGCGTTGGCGAGCGCGGCCTCTCCGCCGCCTTCTACCTGGTGGGCCTCGGCGTCGGCGGGCTTATTCCCGAGCATACTGACGAGGAAGTAGACGCCCGCACCCTCCACGATCATGATCGCGGCGATGATGATGGGCATCTTGGAGCCCTTCTTCTTCTCCTCGCCACCCCCTTCGGCGCCGGCCTCGGGCTTCTTCTCTGCTTCGGGCTTGCTGCTCACACCGTGACTCCCTTCGCGCTTCGCGTCGGATGGCCCGGCGCATGACGCACCTCTTGAATCGGCGGAATCGGCGCGGGGGGTGGGCGGAGGTGCGCGGCCGCTCGCCCGCGTAACGCGAAGAGGCGTCGCGAGCGGCACACTCCGAATGGTTGGCGAAGTTCGCGGACCTTGCGGGCGGTTCGCCTAGGCAGCGGCTCGGGCCTGCGCGGGTGACGCACCCGGCGTGGGAACCAGCTCGCGCAGGCGATCACGGACCACGGCGGGAGGCTGGCCCTGCGCGATCAAGGCCAGGGCGGCCTCGATCAACATCAGCTCCATCAGACGGGCCGTTTCGGCGCGGGGGAGCCGCTCAAGGAGCGGGATTCCCAGCGTGACGCCCGCAAGCCCGGCGAGCAGCGCGACGAAGGTCGCGGCGGCGGACCATGCGTTGGTGGAGCTGGGTGTCGCCATGATGTGGGCGGCGGCGAGCATGAAGAAGATGAGAAGCGCGATGGGCGCCAGGGCCGCGAGGACGGCGACGCGCCGGCGGTGCGAGGCCCGCGTGGCGAAGCGGTTCATGTACTGATCCATCGATTCGCGCAGGCGATCGGGGCCGGCGCCGCCCGCGAGCAGTCGCGTGCCCAGACGAAAGGCCGGATCGTGCTTGATCGCCTGGGGCAAGGACACGCTGGCCGCCCGTCCGCCGGCGACTTGGACGAGCACGGAGTACTCGACGAGCGCGTCGATGAGCTGGGACGGCTTGCCGCTCGTGCTGTAGACAAGCCGCTCGATCAACTTGGGGCCTCCGAGGAGCCGCGCGAGAAAATACGCGGGCACGATCAACGCGACACCGGCCAGCGCTTGCCAGGGCCACTCGGACCAGAAGGATTGAGCGAGGAAACTCAGCACGCGACAACTCCCAGCGCCCCGGACGTTGGGAGTTATCGGGGGGAAGCCCCCTCGACTTGAACGAGGTTTAGCGGGCGAGCACGAGGAGCTGCTGGAAGAGGTCGTTGGTGGTCTGGATCACGCGCGACGAGGCCGAATAACCGGTCTGCGCCACGATCAGGTTGATGAACTCCTCGGCGATGTCGACGTTGGAGAGTTCGAGCGAGCCGCCGGCGATGCGCCCCGCGCCGAGGTTGCCGGGGCTGGTGACGACGGGCGAGCCGGAGTTGGGCCCGACGCGGAAGAGGTTGGGCCCGGCGTCGACCAGGCCGCCGTCGTTGGTGAAGTTGGCGAGGGCCACGCGCCCGAGGGTGCGGGTCATGCCGTTGGAGAACGAGCCGGTGATGGTGCCGTCGGCGCCGACGCCGAACGAGGTCAGGGTGCCGATGGGCACGCCGTCGCGCGAGGTGGCGGCGACCGCGGACGAGGTGTCGGCCAGGGCGGTGACGTTGTCCTGCCCGTCGCGGAGGCGGATGGAGATCGCCAGGGGGGTGTCCGCGCCCGAGTCCGTGCGGTCGATCGCGACCGAGATGGGCTCGGTGGTCGCGAGCTGTCCGCGAGTATCGAACTCGACGGTTCCGGTCGCCAGCTGCAGCGCGACGTCGCTGTCGTCGGCGGACTCGGCGAAGTATCGCCACGTCGTGCCTGTGTTGCCGCGCGAGTCGAGCACGAAGGTCACGTCGATGTTCACGGTGTTGCCGAGCGAGTCGTACACGAAGAAAGTGGTTCGGACGGACTCGCCGTCGGCGTCCGCGGCTTTGTCGGTGTAGAACGGGACCTTGTTGTACGTGCCATCGGCGTTGAGCAGGCGGAAGTCCGAGGGCTCGATCGAGAGGTCGTTGGTGGCGCCGGCGTTTCCGACGATGGTGATCGCGCCGGTCGTGGGGTCGAGCGAGACACCGGGGGTCTTGCCGTCGGGGTTGTCGCCGGCGTCGGTGCTGATGCCGAGCGTTTCCACGATAAAGTCGAAGAGGTCCTGGACGCTCGTGGTGTCGGTGATCTCGAGCGTCTGCGTCGGCAGTTGCTTGCTCCCCTTCTCGGCCTGGCGGATCTCGAAGAGCTGTCCCACGGCGAAGAGCGGCGTGTCCGACGCGGGGAGCGCGGGGTCCTCGATGTCGACCAGGCGAGTGTCGGTCTGGAGCACGTTGCCCGTGGTGAGCGGCGGGTTCGCCGTCGTGATCGCGCGGGGGGAGTTGGTCGCGTCGCCCATGAGAAGCGTGGATGAGCCCTGGGACGGGATCGAGCCCGCGGCGTTGAGGTTGCCGCTGAGACGGACGCGCGTGGACGCCTCGGCGATCTTCATGGTGCCGATGGGCACCTTGATGGACGTGAGCTCGGTCTCGTTGACGTTGAAGTTCGCGTCGACTCCGAAGCCCATCACGCGATCGCCGCCGGAGGTGACCAGATCGCTGTCGGAGTTGGTGGCGAACGAACCGTCGCGGGTGTAGAGCTGCTCCCCGTCGTGGTCGACGACGAAGAATCCGTCGCCCTCAATGGCCATGTCGCGCGGGTTTCCGGTGGGCGAGATCGTGCCGCCGGTGAACTTGCGTTGGGTGCCGGCGACGGTGACGCCCAGACCGATCTGGCCGGGATTTTTGCCGCCGGAGGATTCGCCGGGCGCGGTTCCGGTCGAGAAGGTCTGGGCGTACATCGACGAGAAGAGGAGGCGGGTGGACTTGTAGCCGGTGGTGTTGACGTTGGCGATGTTGTTGCCGATGACGTCGAGGCTGCGCGCGTTGGCGTTCATCCCCGAGAGAGCGGTGAACATCGCGACGGTGGAGGCCATGAGTCGGTTCCTTGGCGCGCGGGCGCCGGGGAGGAGTCGGTGCGGTCGCCGCGCTACGCGGCCGAGGACTTGGACAAGGCCGCCAGGAGCGAGGGATTGGTGAGCGGGAGTGACTTGGAAAGCGGGGCGGCGCCCGCGACACCGGCGCCGTTGGCGGCCGCGGAATCGGGCACTCGCATCACGGCGTCGACACCCGTCACGGGCACGCCGGGCTGGATGTCGACCTTGCCCGTGATGGCGCGCACGCCCACGTCGAGCAGGAGGTTCATGCCGTCGATTTCTACGAGCGCTCGATTCGCGCCGTGGGCCTTTGCCACGTCGGCGGCGGCCGCGATCCGCTGTAACTGATCGTCGGAGAGTTGCACGCCCGCCTCCGGCGCGACGGTCACGCCCAGGCCGCTGTGAAACCCCTCGGCCTTGACGCGATCGAGCATCGCCTGAAAGTCGAGTGTCTCCACGCCGGCCTTGGAAGAGCCGGCGGAGGGAAGCGCGCCGCGCCCCGACTGGAGCGCCCGGAGAAGTTCAACACCGGTGAGCAAAGCCATGAGGATCACCCCTGCGAGTTGCCGTTGTCCTCGCCCGCAAAGACGCTGATCTCGTCGACCTTGGACATCGGCACGCGCTCGCCGGAAAGCAGCGTCAGTACCGCGCCTGCGTCGGTGCGGCTCACCGTCGTGACGATCCCCGTCACGCGCAGGTTCGCGTCGGTCAGGCCGCTGATGTTCGTGCCGATGAGCCCGGCGGCCGTGGAGAACTGGTCGTCCTTGACCAGCGACTTGAGGGTGGAGGAAAGGTCGATGTCGGACTGAATCGAGCGGATCTGGGAGATCTGTTCGATGAGCGCGGATGTGTCGTTGGGCTTCAGCGGGTCCTGCTTGGAGAGCTCCGAGAGTACGATCTTCATGAAGTCGTCGCTCGACATTCCCGAGAACGAGCTGACGCTCGAGCCGCCCGACTGGCTTCCGGTGAGTGCGTCGACTGTCGCCATGACTTCCCCTTCGACTCGCCTAGGTGCGACCGGCCACCCGCCCAAGCGCGCGACGGCGCGTCGACTAGGCCACGGCGTCCAGACGCAAGCGGCGGGCCATCCCGGATTCAGTGGGCGATTGCTCCATGAAGATCGCCGAGGGTCCGATCGAATCAGGGAGCAGTTCGGTATCGGAGACCTGCGCGTCGCTTGCGGGAGCGGCGGGGGGGGGGGGGGGGGCCAATCCGTTCGGAGGGCCGCCGCTGCCCCGGAGAGAGGAGGGGGGGGGGGGGGGGCGCGAGGCCCCG
>OEIV010000491.1_pt1 | contig 21418 bp, 23 predicted proteins | sample 1539231 | NCBI WGS metagenome assembly OEIV01 (sample SAMN03794762, study PRJEB22550) | activated sludge metagenome | feature: wastewater treatment plant; material: activated sludge; isolation source: Wastewater treatment plant of a petroleum refinery complex | place: Argentina: Buenos Aires ...
GGCTGCGCCCGGAGGCCGCGGAGATATTGGCGGGGGTTGCCCTGCACCGCAAGGGGGATCCCGGGGGGGACCCCCGCCGATTTGGCCACCAGGCTGGCCAGGTCGACGCCTGCCAGCCGCAGCCACACGAAGATCCAGAGCAGCAGCAATGCCGCGGTCACCAGGTCCTCGACCAGGCTGACGACGCGAACGTGCAGCGCCGCGAGCAGACGGTAGAGTGTGAGCAGCGCCAGGCGTATCAGCGCCACGCCGGCGCCGAAGCTCGCGAAGTCGAGTACCGCCCGCGCGAGGCGCGGATAGTCGGGCGCGATCGGGCTGGCGCCCAGCAGTTCGGCGCCCGCGCACGCCAGCAGCAGCACGAGTGCACTGCGCACGCTGGCGCGCCCCGCGCGATGGCTCGCGAGCAAGATGCCGCCCAGCGCCAGTCCGACCAGGACGGCAGTTGCGAGTTGCACGCGAAACGTCAGATCCATCGCAGCAGGCAGCCCAGCGTTTTCCCCGGCAGACCGTTCCTAAGTTAACCGATCGCCGGCGGTTGCGGATACCGCATCGCGGGCGGGCGGGCCACGAGGGTTTCCGCCGGGTGGCAACCGCGGTTATTAACCGGCAGGGCTCGCGGGCTCCCGGCGCGGGGTGATGGAGGCTCAAAGGAGGAACATCCATGCTGAAGCAAGTCGAACTGAAGCACTACATGGTGCAGAATCCCGTCAAGGTGCGTGCCGACGCGAACCTCTTCGACGCCATCCACCTGATCCTCGTGAACAAGATATCGGGCCTGTGCGTGGTCGACGAGCGCAACAAGCTGATCGGCGTGCTGTCCGAGACCGACTGCCTGCGCGGCGTACTCAGCGCCACCTACAACGATTCGGGCATCGGCAGCGTGGGCGATTTCATGAGCTCGCAGAACCTGCACACCGCATCGCCGGGCGATCACATCGTCGATATTGCCGCCGACATGCTCAAGCACAAGATACGGCGCCGCCCGGTGATCGACAGCGACGGCACGCTGCTCGGCCAGATCACCATTCGCCAGATCCTGCGCGCGGTGAAGGAATTCTCCAGCCCGGAGGATCGCACCGAACGCGACTGAGCGCGTGCGCTGCCGACGCTCCATGACAGTTTCTGGCCAATCCCGCAGAGATCCTGTCTCCGGTGATGCGCGAGAACCTAAATATGCGGCGCCACGATCTCGAGGAGCTGCAGTATCAGGAGATTTTGCCGCCATGCGCACGAAATTCCCGAAGTCATTCGCCATAGCGCTCATCCTCAGCGCCGGCGTGAAGGCGCAGGAACTGCCCGAGGCGGTCCCGATGCCGTCCGCCGCCCTTCCCTCGGTCGAATTGCCCACGGTCGCATTGCCGCCCGGGCTCGATCGCGTGCTGCGTGACTACGAGCTGGCGTGGATGCAGAAGGAACCGTCGGCGCTCGCCGGGCTGTTCACAAAGGACGGCATGGCATTGCACAACGGCAGTCCACCCGCGCGTGGTGTCGCCCAGATATCGGCAGGGTATGCCGAAGCCGCGGGCTCGCCGCTCTCGTTGCGCGCGCTCGCGTACGCGGTCTCTCATGACATGGCGTATATCGTCGGCGCTTTCGCGCCCGCAGCCGGCGAACCGGATCACGGCAAGTTCGTGCTGGTACTGCGCCGCGGGAGCGATGGCGACTGGAAGATTGCCGCCGACATCGACAACATGAACGCCCTGCCGGGAGCGCCGACGCCCGGGTCGGAGAAAGCGAATGCGCCGGTATCCGTGCCGGAGCCCTAGGGCTGCGAGCATGTCGCGCATCCCCGCGGCGAGGCGCGCATCCTGGTCGTCGAGCGCGAAGGCAGCATCTGGGGCAGAGGTGCGACCATGCTTCATCATCTTTCCTTCGGCGTGCGCGACCTAGCGTTGTCCGGCGCGTTCTACGACGCCGCGCTCGGTGCGCTGGGCTTTCGCCGCGTATTCGAGGCCTCCAAGGCCATCGGCTATGGCCTGTCCGAGGGCGAGGACGTGCTCTACCTGCAGCAGCGGCCGGACGCCGCGGCGCCGGGCCCCGGCTTTCACCTGGCGTTCGCGGCACCGTCTCGCGCGGCCGTCGACGCGTTCCACGCATGCGCAGTGCGCGCCGGCGGCAAGGACAACGGCGCGCCTGGCCTGCGCCCGCACTACGGGCCCCACTACTACGCGGCGTTCCTGGTCGATCCGGACGGGCACCGGATCGAGGCGGTCTGCAAGGCTGCCGGGTAAGCGCTCGCGGCAAACTGAGGCTGCCCGGCGGCGGTGACGCCTGATGCCGGTTGATGACCAGGAGCGAAACCCATGACGGATCCCTTCCTTCTTGCAGCGATAGAGGAAGCGGAATGCGGCCTCGGCGAGGGCGGCATACCGATCGGATCGGTGCTGGTCCACGACGGGGCCATCGTCGGGCGCGGGCACAATCGCCGCGTCCAGCAGGGCAGCACCATCCTGCACGCCGAGATGGATGCGCTCGAGAACGCCGGCCGCCGCGACGCCGCGTTCTACCGCGAGTGCACGCTGTACACGACGCTCTCGCCCTGCGCCATGTGCAGCGGCGCGGTCGTTCTTTACGGCATTCCCCGGCTAGTCGTGGGCGAGAACCGGTCGTACATGGGCGAGGAGCAGTGGCTGGCGAGCCGTGGCGTGCGGATCCGGGTGATCCAGGACGCGCGGTGCATCGCGCTGATGCGCGAGTTCATGCAGCGGCATCCGGCGCTGTGGGCCGAGGATATCGGCGAGTGAGCAGAGAGCGGCGACGCGCTGCCGTGGAGCATTGACTCATGCTGACACTGACGCACCTCGAGACTTACGCAGCCTGCGGTGGCGACGCCGACGGCTGGACGCGCCGTGGCGGCTCGCCCGACATGCGCTACGAACATTGGCTGTGGAGACGTGAGATGAAGACGAGACCCGGCATCCTTTGTGCCCTCGTGCTGCTGCTCGGCGCGTGCAGCAGCGCGTACTACGGCACGATGGAAAAGCTCGGCGTGCACAAGCGCGACATCATGGTAGATCGTGTGATGGCGGCGCGTGATGCCCAGACCGAGGCCAAGGAGCAGTTCCTCACCGCGATGGAGCAGTTCAGGGGCGTGGTCGCCTTCCAGGGGGGTGACCTGGAAGGCGAGTACCACAAGCTGGATGCGACGCTGCAGGAGAGCGAAGCGCGGGCCGCCGCGGTACGTGAGCGCATCAGCGCGGTCGAGGACGTGTCCGGGGCGCTGTTCAGCGAGTGGGAGGCGGAGTTGGGGCAGTACTCCAGCGACACGCTGCGCCAGGCCAGCCAGCGCAAATACGACGCCACGAAGCGCAAGTACACGCAGCTGCTCGCGGCCATGAAGAGGGCCGAGGCGCGGCTGGAGCCGGTGTTGGTGCCGCTGCGCGACCAGGTGCTGTTCATGAAGCACAACCTCAATGCGCGCGCGATCGCGGGGCTGAGCGAGGAGGTGGTCAGCGTGCAGGCCAACGTGGACAGGTTGGTGCGCGAGATGGAGAGCGCCATCACGCAGGCCGATGCGTTCATCGCCGAGCTGCAGACCGAATGAGAGGGCAGCACTGAATGGAGCGGGCCATCGTGGGTTTCCACCAGGACGAGGAAAGGCACTGGGTGGCCGAACTGGAATGCGGGCACATGCAGCACGTGCGTCATGACCCGCCGTGGGTGAACCGCCCGTGGGTGACGAGCGCCGAGGGCCGCGCGGGCATGCTGGGTTTCAGGCTGGACTGCCGGCTGTGCGATGCGCGCCGGGAATCGTGATCGCACGCCTTTGACGGGGTGCCCCGAAGCGGACCAGAATGCGGTGCGGCGAATCGGCTGCCATCCGGTGCCGACCGCTGGTGGATTACAAGAATCGACAACAGCACGGAGAAGCGCATGAAAAAGTATGCTGCAGAATGCTTTGGGACGTTCTGGCTGGTCCTTGGTGGTTGTGGAAGCGCGGTGCTCGCCGCGGCATTCCCGGATGTCGGCATAGGCCTGCTCGGCGTATCGCTCGCCTTCGGTCTGACAGTGCTCACGATGGCGGTCGCGATCGGGCACATCTCGGGTTGTCACCTGAATCCTGCCGTGTCGGTCGGGCTCTTCGTCGGCGGACGCTTTCCGGCGAACCAGTTGCTGCCCTACATCGCCGCGCAGGTCGTGGGGGGCATCGTCGCCGGTGGCGTGCTGTACCTGATCGCCAGCGGCAAGGCGGGGTTCGATGTCGCGGGCGGTTTCGCCTCGAACGGTTTCGGCGAACATTCGCCGGGCGGCTACTCGATGGTCTCGGCACTCGTCACCGAGGTGGTGATGACGATGATGTTCCTGCTGGTGATCCTCGGGGCCACCGACAAGCGCGCGCCGGCGGGCATGGCACCGATCGCGATCGGCCTGTGCCTGACGCTGATCCACCTGATCAGCATTCCCGTCACCAACACCTCGGTGAACCCGGCGCGCAGCACCGGCGTCGCGGTGTTCGTCGGTGACTGGGCGGTGGCACAACTGTGGCTGTTCTGGGTAGCGCCGATCGCCGGTGCGGTGCTGGGCGCACTGGCCTACCGCTTCATCGGCAGCGAGGATTGACGCCGCGCGCACCGGGCCGCATGCCCTGCGGCCCGGTGCGCACCACGGTGCGTCGTCCATCCACTCGAGGTTCTCGCGTCGCAGGCGACCGGGGCGTCCCGCTGGATGCGCCGCCGCAGTGTGACCGGCATCACGCGCGGCCCGCCTCGGGCAGAATCGCGCGGCGCGAGCGCGCACATATGCCTATGCTTGCTGCACCTTGACGGGCTGGAGAGCCAACGCCGTGAATTTCGAGGAATACCTGCGGATCCTGGCCAAGAACGACGGTTCCGACCTCTATCTCAGCACCGGCGCGCCGCCGTGCGCGAAGTTCCAGGGCACGCTGAAGCCGCTGGCGACCGAGCCGCTGAAGCCGGGCGAGATCGCCGGGATCGCCCACGCCCTCCTCGACGACGAGCAGCGCCAGCAGTTCGCGCAGGAACTGGAAATGAACCTCGCGGTCTCGATCCCCGGCGCCGGGCGCTTTCGCATCAACATCTTCCGCCAGCGCAACGAGGTCTCGATCGTCGCGCGCAACATCACCACCGAGATCCCCAAATTCGATGACCTGCGCCTGCCGCCCGTGCTGAAGGAGGTGGTCAACGCCAAGCGCGGCCTGATCCTGTTCGTCGGCGGCACGGGCTCGGGCAAGTCGACCTCGCTGGCGGCGTTGATCGACCACCGCAACAGCACCAGCGGCGGCCATATCATCACCATCGAGGACCCGATCGAGTACGTCCACCGCCACAAGAAGTGCATCGTGAACCAGCGCGAGGTGGGCGTGGACACGCGCAGCTTCCACAACGCGCTGGTCAACACGCTGCGCCAGGCGCCCGACGTGATCCTGATCGGCGAGGTGCGCAACCGCGAGACCATGGAGCATGCGCTCGCCTTCGCCGAGACCGGCCACCTGGCGATCTCCACGCTGCACGCCAACAACGCCAACCAGGCGCTGGACCGCATCGTGAATCTCTTCCCCGAGGAGCGCCGCCCGCAGCTGCTGATGAACCTCGGGCAGAACCTGCGTGCCTTCGTGTCGCAGCGCCTGATCCCGACCGTCGACGGCAAGCGCTGCGCGGCGGTCGAGGTGCTGCTCGGCACCAAGACCATCGAGGAGCTGATCATCAAGGGCGAGTTCGAGTCGATCAAGGAAATCATGTCGAAGTCCGAGGCGCTCGGGATGCAGACCTTCGACGCCGCGCTCTACAACCTGTACAAGGAAGGCCGGATCTCGATGGACGAGGCGATCCGCAACGCGGACTCGCAGAACGACGTGCGCCTGCGCATCAAGCTGGACCAGTCCGGCGGCAGCCTGGCACTGGAGGAGAGATCGACCTCCGACGGCAGGATGGAGACGCGGACCTCGACGGGCTTGACGCTGTCGCTGGAGGAAATGGAGGAGAAGGGCAAGGACGACAAGCCCGGCCACTGAAGGGGCACGATGGGCGAAGACCGCATCGAGGCACGTGACATCGCGCGCGCGGCGCTCGGGCTGATCCCCGAAACGCCGCGGCTGCTGCGCGCCGGGCTCAGCCTGGCTCGGTTGCACCCGGAGGCGGAAAACTCGATCGGCCTGTTGCTGGAGCGGCGCGCGCGCGAGACGCCGTGGCACACGGCGCTGGTGTTCGAGGGCGAGCGCTGGAGCTACCACGCGTTCAACGCCTGGGCCAACCGCATCGCGCGCGTGATGCGCGCTACCGGCGTTCGCCGCGGTGATACCGTCGCCATCCTCTGCGAAAACCGCCCTTCGATGCTTGCGTGCGTGGCGGCGGTCGCCAAGATCGGCGCGGTCGCCGGCATGCTGAACCCGAACCAGCGCGGCGCGGTGCTGCGCCACAGCATCGAGCTGCTCGCCCCGCGGGTATTCGTCGTGGCCGATGATTGCGTGGCGGCGCTGCGCAGCGTGCTGCGGCGCAGCCCGCGCCGCGTGGAGCTGCTGTGGGACGGCGCGGGCGTGCCGCCGCGCGGCATGAAGGACCTGCGTGCGCTGGCGGCCGGCGAGCGGGCCACCGACCCCGCGAGCACGCGACGCGTGAAGCTCGCCGATCCCTTCTGCTTCATCTTCACCTCGGGCACCACCGGGCTGCCGAAGGCGGCGGTGATGACGCAGCTGCGCTGGATGCGCGTCGGCTACGCGATGGGGCAGGGCGCGATGCGCCTCGGCGCCGACGACGTCTTTTACTGTGCGCTGCCTTTTCACCACAACAGCGCGCTCACGGTGTGCTGGAGCGCGGTGCTCACGGCCGGCGCCACGCTGGTGATGGCACGCAAGTTCAGCGCCTCGCGCTTCTGGGACGATATCCGCGCGAGCGGCGCCACGGCCTTCGTCTACATCGGCGAGTTCTGCCGCTACCTGATTGCGCAACCGCCTTCGCCCGACGACCGTCGCCACGCGGTGCGCGTGATGGTCGGCAACGGCCTCAGGCCGGAGATCTGGGACGAGTTCCAGTGCCGCTTCGGCGTCGCGCACGTCTGCGAGTTCTATGGTTCCAGCGAGGGCAGCCTCGGATTCGTCAATGCGCTGGGCCTGCCACGCACCGCCGGTGTCTGCCCGCTGCCCTATGCGATCGTGGCCTTCGATGCCGAGCGCGAGGAGCCGCTGCGCGATGCGCGCGGGCGCCTGCGGCGCGTGTCGCCCGGCGAGACCGGGCTGCTGCTGATGCCGGTCGGGCGGCTCATGCCCTTCGACGGCTACACCGACGCCGCCGCCACCGGCGCGCGGCTGCTGCACGACGTGTTCCGCCGGGGCGACACGTGGTTCGACAGCGGCGACCTGGTGCGTGAACAGGGCTTTCGCCACATCGCCTTCGTCGATCGCGTCGGCGACACCTTCCGCTGGAAGGGCGAGAACGTGGCGACCACCGAGGTCGAGCGCGCGCTCGCGAAGGTGCCCGGTGTGGCCGGGGCCACGGTCTACGGCGTGCCGGTGCCCCTTGCCGACGGTCGTGCGGGCATGGCCGCGATCGTGCCCGTGGCCGGGCGGCGCTTCGATGGGAAAGCCGCCGCGGCGGTGCTCGCGCGCGAGCTGCCGGCCTACGCGGTGCCGCGCTTCGTGCGCCTGGTGACGTCGCACGAGACCACCGCCACCTTCAAGGTGCGCAAGGTCGAGCTGAAGCAGCAGGGCTTCGATCCCGGGCTCGTGGCGGATCCCCTCTACGTGCTGCTCGACCGCGCGCGCGGCTACCAGAAGCTGACGCCGCGCCTGCACGCGCGCATCCGCTCGGGCCAGCTGCGCGTGCCCTGAGCCGGCGCGGGAAACCCGCGGTGCATGGCAGAGTTGCGCTACAGTAGCCGCCGACAACGGCACGGGCGGAGGAGAAGATGCAGCAGCTCAGCGGACAGGACGCGATGTTCCTCTACGGCGAGATGGACAATACCCCGATGCACATCGGGCCGGTGTTCATCTACGACCCGTCCACGGCACCAGGCGGGCTGGTGCGCTTCAAGGACGTGCTGCGCACCTTCGCGGAGCGCATCCACCGCTCCCCGGTGTTCACGCGCCGCCTGTCGATGGTGCCGTTCAACCTGGATCACCCGTTCTGGGTCGACGGGGACGACACCGACATCGAGTTTCACGTAAGGCACATCGCGCTGCCCAAGCCCGGCGACTGGCGCCAGTTCTGCATCCAGATCGCCCGCCTGCACGCGCGCGCGCTCGATCGCGCGCGACCGCTGTGGGAGGCCTACATCATCGAGGGGCTGGACAACGTGGAGGGGCTGCCGCCGGGCAGTTTCGCGATGTTCCTGAAGATCCACCACGCGGCGATAGACGGCGCCACGGGCGTCGAGCTCATGGGCGCGCTGCACGATCTGGAGCCGGTGGCGCCGCCATCGGGGCGCGCCGAGCACCGGCGCACCGGCGCAACGAACGCGGGCAACCCCGACATCGAGATGCTGCGCCACGTTGCCGGCGGGCTGATTCGCCAGCCGCTCGGCGTGCTGGAGATGATCGGCAAATCGGTGCCGGCGTGGCAGCGCGTGCGCGAGGGCAAGCGCGAACAGCGCTTTCGCTCGCTCGGCGAGAAGGAGCGCACGCGCTTCAACGACCGTGTCTCGGCGCATCGCGTGTTCGGCGCGGTGAATTTCGATCTGCGCGAGGTGGTCGCGGTGAAGAGCAGCGTCGAGGGCGCGACCGTGAACGACGTGATGCTCGCGATCGTCTCGGGCGCGATGCGCAGTTACCTGCAGGCGAAGGGTGAACTGCCCCACGGCAGCCTGGTGACCGGTGCACCCGTGAACGTGCGCGCCGATGCCGAGCGGGGCACCGGCGGCAACATGGTGTCGATGATGAGCATCGCGCTGCGCACCGACGTCGCCGATCCGCTCGGGCGCCTGCGCCAGGTGCACGAGGCGGCCGTGAACTCCAAGGCCTACATGAACGCCGTGGGTGCGCGCCTGCTGACGGACTGGACCAACCGCCTGCCGGCCCAGGTGACGGCGCTGGGATTCCGCGCCGCCGCCGCGGCCGGGCTGCTGAGCGCCGGCAAACCGGTATTCAACACCATCGTCACCAATGTGCCGGGGCCACAGGTGCCGCTGTACTTCGCCGGCGCGCGCCTGGTGCGCAGTTTCGGTGCCGGACCCTGCGTGGATGGCATGGGTATGTTCCAGGTCGTGACCAGCTACGCAGGCCAGATCGCGATCTCTTTCCAGTCCTGCCGCGACATGATGCCCGATCCCGGCTTCTACGAGCGCTGCCTCGCGGATTCCTTTGCCGAACTGAAGCAGGCCGCGGCGAGCGTGTCAGTACGCCAGCCCGGACGCAAACCCGCACCGAAGCGCGCGAAGCGCATCGCCACGCGTGCCGCGACGCCGCGCGCCGGGCGCAAGGGCTGAGCATTGCGATGCGCGCCCTTGTGATCGAGCGCTACGGCGCACCCGAGGAGGTGTTGCGCCTCGTGGAGATGCCGGCGCCGCAGCCCGGCCCCGGCGAGGTGCGGGTGCGCATGCGCCTCTCGCCGGTGAACCCCTCCGATTTCAACACCATCCGCGGCGGCTACCAGCAGGGCCTGGAGCGCGCGATCTGGAACCGCGGCGGCGGGCCGCTGCATTTCGACCCGGGGCGCACGCGCCCGCTCGGTGCGCTGCCGGTGTCGCCGGGCGCCGACGGCATGGGTGTGGTCGAGTCCGCCGGCAGCGGCTGGTACGCGCGGCGGCTCGTGGGCAGGCGCGTGATCGTGATGGGCGCCCCGTCGGGCAACTGGCGTGAGCAGGTGGTACTGCCCGCGATGCAGGCGATGCCGGTCCCCGATGGGGTGAGCGACGAGCAGGCCGCGATGTTCCTGGTCAACCCGATGACGGCCTGGGCGATGGTGACGCAGGTGCTGAAGGTGCCGCGCGGCGCCTGGCTGCTGCAGTCGGGCGGTGCCTCGCAACTGGCGCGCATGGTGATCCGGCTGGGGCGTCGCCGGGGCTTTCGCACCATCAGCCTGGTGCGGCGTGCCGGTGTGGCGGCCGAGCTCGAAAGACTCGGCGCCGACGCGGTGGTCGACGCCTCGCGCGAGGACGTGATCGCGCGCGTGGCCGGGCTCACCGGCAATGCCGGCGTGCGTCATGCGCTCGACTGCGTGGGCGCCGACACGTTGGCGACGATGGTGCGCTGCCTGGCGCCGGGCGCGCACCTGCTGTGCTACGGCACGCTCGGCGGCGACATGCTGCATTTTCCCGTGCGCGACCTGATGTTGCCGGCGGCGCGCATCGAGGGCTTCCTGCTGCCGCAGTGGATCGCCGGGCGCGGTCTCGCGGCGCGATTGCACGCCGCGCGCACGGTGGGCAAGCTGATCGCGCAGGGCACGCTGGCCTCCGAGGTGGGCACCGTGTATCCGATGGTGGAGTACGCAGTAGCGCTGCGCGAGAGTCTCGTGCCCGCGCGCGGCGGCAAGGTGTTGCTGAGTTTTTCCTAGGTCCCCGTGGGTCCGGCTTCAGCCGGACATTGTCCGGATAAATCCGGACCCACGTGGACCTACGCCTTGCGCGGCGCGCGTTTCTTCGCAGGCTTTTTCGCCGGCTTGCCCGCCTTGATGTTCGCGCCCGGCGCCTTGCCGAGGAAATCCCACTTGCCCAGTTCCACGCCGTTGTGGCGCAGGATGTTGTAGGCGGTGGTGACGTGGAAGTACACGTTCGGCATCACCCAGCTCAGCAGGTAGTACTGGCCGGTGAACGTTACCGCGCCCATGCGCATCTGCAGGTTCACCTCGCGCTGCTCGCTGCCCTCGAGCTGCGCGGGCTTGATGCTCTTCAGGAAGGCGATGGTCCTGGTGAGGCGCTCCTGCAGTTCGGGGAAACTCGATTCGGTGTCGGGGAAGCTCGGGATCTCGACGCCCGCGAGGCGCGCGGCGCCGCCCTTGGCCATGTCGGTGGCGATCTGTACCTGGCGCGCCAGCGGGAACATGTCGGGGAACAGGCGGGCGTTCACGAGCACCGTCGGGTCGAGGCCGCGCGCCTTGGCGTGATCGGCGCCTTTCTTGAGGATCGCCGAAAGTGCCTTCAGGTTGTGGATCAGGACAGGAACCGACGCCTGGTACATGGACAGTGACATGGTGAACGCTCCGTTGGTGGGGGTTGCTGGCCGCACGCGGGGCATCTTATGCCCTGCGTCGCGCCGACGGGAAGCCCGGCATATACTCCGCGCTCGATCACGCAACACGAACACGGAGAACGGTACATGCACGGACTCGAGGACAAGGTCGTGGTGGTGGCGGGCGGCGGCGCCATAGGCTCCGCCACGGTGCATCGGCTGGCGGACGCCGGTGCGCGGGTGGTGGTCGGTGACCTGAACCGCGAGCACGCCGAGTCGCTTGCCGACGCCGTGCGCGAGAGCGGTGGGCACTGCATCGGCGTGGGCTTCGACATCGCCGACGAGGCCTCGGTGCGCGCGCTGGTCGATGCGGCCGTGGAGGAGTATGGCGGCATCGACGCGATGCACGTGAACGCCGCCGACCTGCAGGTGGTCAACCAGGACTCCGATGTGCTGAGCGAACCCCTCGCCGTGTTCGACCAGACGCTGCGCGTTTCGCTGCGCGGGCACTTCCTGTGCACGCGCGCGGTGCTGCCGGAGCTCCTGCGCCGCGGCGGCGGTTCGATCGTCTACACCTCGTCGGTCGCTGCGGCAGTCGGCGAGCCGGTGCGCCCCGCCTATGCGATGGCGAAGGCGGGCATCGAGGCCCTGATGCGCCACGTGGCCTCGGGCTGGGGCAAGCAGCGCATCCGCGCCAACGCGGTGGCGCCGGGCCTCGTGATCACGCCGGCCATGGCCACGGGTCTGCCCGAGGAGGCGCGCAAGCACGCGCTGAAATCGGTGCGCAGCGCGCGCCTGGGCAAGCCCGGCGACATCGCCTCGATGGTGGCCTTCCTGGTCTCCGACGAGTCGGAGTGGATCAACGGCCAGGTGTACTCGGTCGACGGCGGTACGTTGTTGCGGTTTTGAGCGGCGCCGCCATGAGTGAACTGCTGGCAGCGATCATCGCCGGCGTGCCGGCCGATTTCGCCGACCCTGGCGCGGACTGGCGCGCGGTGCGCGCGATGATGGCGCCGTTCCACGGCCAGCCCTGCAGCCCGGAGCTTGCGGTCGAGATCCGCGATTGCGGCGGGGTGGCGACGGGTTTCCACACGCTCGACGGCGCGCATGGCGCCGGGCGCATCGCATTCCATTGCCACGGCGGCGCCTTCGTCTCCTGCCCGCTGTCGGACTATCACTTCTATGGCGAGATGATCGCGCGCGCGCTCGGCATGCCGGTGGCAATGCCCGATTACCGGCTCGCCCCGGAGCATCCCTTCCCGGCCGCACACGAGGACTGTTTCAACGCCTACCGCGGGTTGCTCGGGAGCGGCGTCGATCCGGCGCGGATCTGCGTGCTCGGTGAATCCTGCGGCGGTTCGCTGGCGCTGGGGGCGTTGCTGCGCGCGCGCGATGCGGGCCTGCCGATGCCGGCCTGCTTCGTGTCGGTCACGGGCTGGTTCGACCTGTCGGTGCCGGGCAGGCCACAGGGGCGCGATCCCTTCCTCACGCCGCAGTGGGTGCGCAACCGTGCGCGCGAATACACCGCCGGGGCGCTAGAGCTGACGGATCCACGCATCTCGCCCGCGCGCGCGGACCTGCGCGGCCTGCCGCCGCTGTACCTGCAGGTGGCCCAGTTCGACACCATGGCCGACGGCGCGCTCGCGCTGGCGGCGAATGCGCTGCACGCGGGGGTGGAGGTCACGCTGGAATCGTGGCCCGGCCTGATCCACGGCTGGCACGGGCTGGCGAATGCCGGCGTGCCCGAGGCAGCGGCCGCATGGGCGGCGATCCGCCGTTACGTGGACCTACGTGCGCGCGACGATCTCCACGCCGGCGATGCGCGCCTGCGCGTCCCAGTCGCGGAAATTGCACACCTGGCCGTGCCGGCGCACCTCGGCGAGCGCCCCGAGGTCGAGATCGGCGTAGACCCACTGCGCGCGATCCAGTTCGCCTTCGACGAGCACGCCGTCGTCGGGAAAGCCGTAGTCGACCGGCGCATACACGGCGGCGGCGCCGGTGTTGCGGTCCACCGCCGCCGACCATGGCGCCTCGCCGACGGTGGGCGACTGCACCACGAAGCACTGGTTCTCGAGCGCGCGGGCGCGGCTGCCGAGGCGCACGCGGTGGTAGCCGGCACGCGTGTCGGTGCAGCTCGGCACCAGGATCAGGTCCGCGCCCGCGGCGACCTGGCGGTGCGCGAGCAGCGGGAACTCCGAGTCGTAGCAGATGTTGATGCCGATGCGCCCGAACGCGGTGTCGAAGACCTTCAGCGTGTCGCCGGCGCCGATGTGCCATTCCTCGGTTTCGAAGCGCGTCATCTGCAGCTTGTCCTGGAACATCCGGCGCCCGTCGGGGTGGAACAGGTGGCAGCGGTTGCGGTAGCTGCCGTCGGCGAGCCGCACCGGGTAGCTGCCGGCCACGATGCAGGCGCCGTGCGTGCGGGCCAGGCGCGCGAACAGCGCGAGAAAATCCGCCAGCAACTCCTGCATGGCGCTCAGCTGCCGCGGCAGCGACAGCGGCACCTCGGGGCCGAACAGCGAGGCCAGCTCCATCGCGAAGTATTCGGGGAACAGCAGCAGCCTGGCCCCGGCGAGCGCGGCCTCGTCGACCCAGGCCGAGATCCGGCGCTCGTACGCGGCCCAGTCCGCGAGCGGCGCGACGTCGTATTGCGCAGCCGCGATGCGCACCGCGCAAGCTGGCGATGGCGTGTTCACGCGGGCAGCGCCTTGAACCAGAAGCACATCGTGTGCTCCGTGTCCGCGTCCCGGTCGATGTCCTTCCACGCCAGTTGCATTGTCAGCCCGGGCTCCGGGGCGTAGCCGAAGTGGCGCCACGCGGCGTCGAGCGGCACGTAATCGCGCGGTCGCAGCGGATGATCCGCGGGGCGCTGCACGGCGCAGAAGCAGATCTGCGTGAAGCCGCCGAGCGTCCGCGCCCAGTCCTCGCGCCCGCGGAAGAACGCGCGGTAGATGCCGCGGCCGCGGTATGCCGGCAGCAGCACCGACTCGCCGCAGTAGAAGATGCGCGCGGGATCCAGGCCGAGACGCGCAAAAGGCTCGCGGAACGCCGCGGTCTCGTGCGCCATCGGGATGCCGGTCGAGGCGCCGACGATGGCCTCGCCCTCGCATGCCAGCACCGCCATCGCCGCGTCGCAGCTCGCATAGGTGCGCAGGTAGCCGGTCTCGTAGGCCTCGGAGCCGTCGTAGAGGTAGGGATAGTCGCGGAACACGGTCATGCGCAGGCGCGCCAGCGCCGGGATCGCGGCGACGAGCTCCTCGCCCGCGACGGTGCGGATCTCCATCTCAGGACCGCACCTGCTGCAGCCAGTGCTCGAGATTGTAGTAGTTGGTCACGCGCGCGATCCTGCCCTCGCGGATCTCGAAGAAGGCGCCGGCGCGCAGCACGTAGCGCTGGCCCTTCGCCTCGGGCAGGCCGGCGTCGCCGGCGAGGTACTCGCCGTGCACGACGAACTCGGCCGCGGCGCGCGTGCCCTCGTCATTCGCCATGACCACGATGTCGCTGAGCTGCTCGCGGTAGCAGCGGTTCATGCGCTCCATGAAGCGCCCGAACGCGTGGCGCCCGACTTCGCGGCGGCCCTGGTTGATGTCGTGTGCCACGTCCTCGTGCAGCAGGCCGAGCATCGCGTCCATATCGCCGGCGTTGAAGGCGCCGTAGTAGCGGCTGACCAGTTCGGCAGCGCCCATGCTCAGCGCTCCCCGCGCCGGATCAGGCGGAACACGCCGTAGGAGGGGTCGGCTTCGCCGGGCTTGCCGATGTAGGAGCCCTCGATGATCGGGTTGTCGAGGTTCACGATCGAGGGATCGTGCAGCGTGGCCCAGTCGGCGACCACTGCCTTGTGCAGGAACTTCCACACGCCGTCGCGCTTTTCGTACTTGTCGAAATAGCGTCCGCCGATCAGCAGGTCGAGCTTGCCTCCGTCCTCCTTCTTCACCTGGTGGAAGGCCAGCACGTAGATCTCGCCCTCGGCATAGCTGCCCTCGATCCTGATGTTCGCGGTGGTCATGTTGTGGTGCAGGATCGCCATGCCTTCCTGGATCTTCGGCAGCGTGGCGATGAAGTCCTTCGCCAGTCCCTTGAAGAAGGAGCCGTGGTCGTCGGTGGCGTCGTCGTGGTACAGCGCGGCCATCTTCACGTTGTCGTGGCGGTCGGCCGCCGTGAAGTAGGCGGCCAGCAGGTCGCGGATGGCCTGCTTGTCGATCAGCTCCTGCAGTTCGGGGGGGTAGGCGTGGCTCATGCGGGTACTCGCGTTGGCGTGAGGGACGCGGCGATTATGCCCAAGCATCGCAGGGCTGGCACCTTTCCTGCGCTGGATCAGGGTACCGCTTGGGTCGGTGACGCTGCACGGTGCTAACATCGGCGTCCGGACGATTCCAATAACACGGGAGGCCCGATGCGCAGACTGGCCCTGATCGATGCGTTCTTCCTGATGAACGAGACCCGCCAGACGCCGATGCACGTGGGCGGGGTCAACCTGTTCACGCTGCCCGAGGGCGCCGACGAGCAGGAGTTCCTGTCGCACCTGGGAAACATCCTGCGCCACGAGGGCCCGCTGCGCCGGCCCTTCGGCGAGCGCCTGAAGATGGGCCCGCTCGGCGTGGCCGGCCCGCTCTACTGGGAGCCCGACACCCAGCTCGACATGGATTACCACGTGCGCCACTCGGCGCTGCCCAAGCCCGGGCGCTACCGCGAGCTGTTCGCGCTGGTGTCGCGGCTGCACGGCACGTTGCTCGACCGCAACCGGCCGCTGTGGGAGATGCACCTGATCGAGGGGCTGCAGAAGCGCCAGTTCGCCACCTACATGAAGGCGCACCACTGCGCGATCGACGGCATCGGCGCGATGCACCTCACGCAGAGCATGATGTCGAGCCGTCCGCGCACGCGCATCCGCTATTCGCCGTTCTCGGTGGAGGCCTGCGAGGCCTACCGCAAGAAGCTGGGCGCCGCGAAATCCCGGGTGCACGAGCCCGACGCGCACGAGCTGCGCGCGGTGGCCGAGGTGCTCAAGCAGCAGTTCGACAGCAGCCGGAACATCGCCGCGGCGCTGGGGCGCTACGCGAACGTGTGGTTCGGCCGCGGCGGCGATCTCGCGGTGCCCTGGCACCACATCCCGCGCACCCCGTTCAACACCCCGGTGAGCGGGTCGCGCCGCTTCGTGGCGCAGTCCTGGCCTTTCGAGCGCGTGCGCGCCGTTGGCAAGGCCTTCGACGGCACCCTGAACGACGCGGTACTGGCGATGTGCTCGGGCGCGCTACGCCGCCACCTGCTCGACCAGGACGCGCTGCCCAGGGAATCGCTGAAGGCGATGGCGCCGGTGTCCTTGCGCGCCGAGGGCGACGTGGACTCGGCCAATGCCGTGGGCTTCTTCACGGCCGATCTCGCCACCCAGATCGCGGACCCGGCCGAGCGCGTGCGCGCGATCCAGCGCTCGATGCATGCCGCCAAGCAGCAGTTCGCCGGCATGACGCGCGAGGAGATCGCGCTGTACACCGTCCTCACGAACGCGCCGCTGCTGCTGACCACGGTGCTCGGGCTCGCGAGCCGTTTCCCTGCTTTCAGCACGGTGGTCTCCAACGTGCCCGGGCCGCGCCAGACGATGTACTGGAACGGCGCGCGCCTCGACGGCATCTACCCGGCCTCGATTCCGTTCCACGGCTTCGCGATGAACATCACGCTGGTCAGCTACGCCGACAAGCTGGATTTCGGCATCGTGGCGTGCCGGCGTTCGGTGCCCGGCGTGCAGCGCATCATCGATCACATGGAGGAGGCGCTGGTGGAGCTCGAGGAAGCCGCCGGATTGCGGCGCGCACGCCGTGGCGTGCGCCGCGCGCGACGCGCCGGCTGAGACCCGCGGATGCGCCAGGTGACGCGGAAACGGACCATGCCCAGGGGCTCGCTCGCGGCGGTGTCGTTGCTGGCCGCGTTGTTCGCGGGCTGCACCGACCAGGCGCCACCGCCCGCCCCGGGTGCCGACGCTCAGGGCCACAGCGCCCCGACCGCGGCGACCATCAGCGTGAACCGTGCCGCCGCGAAGGATCTCGCGCTCGATGACACGCGCGATTTCGAGGACGCCCGCCGCGGCCTGATCGCCAGCGTGCCGGAGCTGGTGGTCGCGGGCTCCGGCGCGACGCCGATCTGGGACATGCCGGGTTATGCGTTTATCGAGGGCGCGGCGCCCGACAGCGTGAACCCGAGCCTGTGGCGGCAGGCGAAGCTCAACAACATCCACGGGCTGTTCCAGGTCAGCGAAGGCATTTACCAGCTGCGCGGCTTCGATCTGTCGAACATGACGCTGATCGAGGGCGAGCAGGGATGGATCGTGGTCGACCCGCTGACCTCGCGCGAGACGGCCGCGCGCGCGCTCGCCTTCGCGCGCGAGCACCTCGGCGAGCGGCCGGTCAGCGCGATCATCTTCACGCACAGCCACGTGGATCACTTCGGCGGCGTGCTCGGCGTGGCGAGCGCCGAGGAGATCGCCGCGCGCGGCATCCGCGTGATCGCGCCCGAGGGTTTCATGGAGGAGGCGACCAGCGAGAACATGCTGGCCGGCACCACGATGGGCCGGCGCGCCGCGTACATGTACGGCCAGCACCTGGCGCACGCGCCGCGCGGGCACGTCGACACCGGTCTCGGCAAGGGGCCCGCCTTCGGCAGCGCCGGCATCGTGGCACCCACCGAGACCGTGGGACGCACCGGCGAGGAACTCGTGATCGACGGCGTGCGCTTCGTGTTCCAGTACACGCCCGGCTCGGAGGCCCCGGCGGAGTTCACGTTCTATTTGCCGGAGCTGAAGGCCTTCTGCGGCGCCGAGATCGTCTCGCACACCCTGCACAACCTCTACACGCTGCGCGGTGCGAAGGTGCGCGATGCGCTGAAGTGGAGCGGTTACATCGACGAGGCGATGCGTCTGTTCGGCGATGCGCAGGTGTATTTCGGCAGCCACCACTGGCCGCTGTGGGGCGAGGCGCGCATCACGGATTTCCTGCAGAAGCAGCGCGACACCTATCGCTATATCCACGACCAGACGCTGCGTCTGGCCGCACTCGGACGCACGCCGCAGCAGATCGCCGACGAGCTGGAGCTGCCCGCGTCGCTCGCGCGCGAGTTCGCCAACCGCGGCTACTACGGCACCGTGCGGCACAACGCGAAGGCGGTCTACCAGTTCTACTTCGGCTGGTACGACGCCAACCCCTCGCGCCTGAACCCGCTGGCGCCGGCCGAGGCGGCGCCGCGCTACGTGGAGTTCATGGGCGGCGGCGCCGCGGTGCTGGCCAAAGCGCAGGCTTCTTTCGACAAGGGCGAGTACCGCTGGGTCGCCGAGGCTGACCCACCTGGTGTTCGCCGAGCCGGACAATGGCGCGGCGCGCGAACTGCTGGCGCGCGCCTACGACCAGCTCGGTTACCAGGCGGAATCGGGGCCGTGGCGCGACGCCTACCTGAGCGGCGCGTGGGAGCTGCGACATGGCGTGCCGCAGGAGGCGGGCGATGTGGGCGCAGTGCTGGAGCTGCTGCGCAACACGCCCATAGAGCGCTTCCTCGACACCATGGCCGTGCGCCTCGACGGCGCGAAGGCAGCCGAGCGGCACACCGTCATCAACCTGGTGCTGAGCGATACCGGCGACAGCCACGTGCTCGAACTGGCCAACGGCGTGCTGCACCACTGGCGCGAGCCCCCGCGCCCGCAGGCCGATGCCACGATCACGGTCACGCACGCGCTGTTCATCGACCTGCTGACCGGGCGGGCGGGATTGCGCGAAACCCTGGGCTCCGATGCGCTGGAAGTCGACGGCAGCCGCGTCGAGCTGCTGCGATTCTTCGCGCTGTTCGAGCAGCCCGATACCGCGTTCCCGATCGTCGCGCCGTAGGTCCGGATTCATCCGGACATTGTGGCGCCGGCAATGATTCGTGTCCGCATGAATGCGGACCTACGGGTCGCAGCAGCGGTTGACCTCCACGACCACGTGCGCCAGCAGCGGGATCTCCCGTAGCAGCGCCTTGTAGTGTTCCGGCGGACGCGGATCGTGTGTCACCACGGAAAGGCTGGCGGCGTAATGGCGCGGCCCGAGCGGCCACACGTGCAGGTCGGCGATGCGGTTGTCGGCGTCGGATTCGATGGCGCGCGTGATCGCGGCCTGGGTCCCCTCACCGGCGGTCGCGTCCAGCAGGATGTGGCCGCTGTCGCGCAACAGGCCCCAGGCCCAGCGCGCGATCACGAGCGCGCCGATGATCCCGACCACAGGGTCCAGCCAGGTCCAGCCCACGTACTTGCCTGCGAGCAGCGCCACGATCGCGAACAACGAGGTGAGCGCATCGGCGAGCACGTGGAAGTAGGCCGCGCGCAGGTTGTGGTCGTGGTGACCATGCTCATGGTCATAGTCATGGTCATGGTCCTCCGCGCGATCATGGTCGTGGTGATGGTCGTGCAGCATCGCGCCGCACACCAGGTTGACCACCAGGCCGGCCACGGCGACGCCGATGGCCTGGCTGTAGTGAATCGCCTGCGGCTCGATCAGTCGCATCCCCGATTCCAGTGCCATCATGAGCGCGACCATGGCCAGCGCCACTGCGCTGGCGAAGCCGCCGAGCACACCGACCTTGCCGGTGCCGTAGCTGTAGCGCGGGTTCGTCGCGTGGATGCGCGCGTAGCGATAGGCGAACAGCGTGATACCGAAGGCGGCGACATGCGTGGCCATGTGCCAGCCGTCGGCCAGCAGCGCCATCGAGCCGCTGGCCGTGCCGGCCACGATCTCGATCACCATCATCACCGCGGTGAGCGCAATCACGCGCCGCGTGCTGGTCTCGGCGCGGCCGCTGTGGCCGCCGAAATCGTGGCTGTGGCGCCAGCCGTCCATGTCGTGGTCGTGCATCGGCAGGGGTGGTCCGGGTCCGTTCGGGGCGAAAGTATACGCAAGGATGCGCGGGCCGATGCGACGAGTCGCCGCCGGCGCCCGAGGCGCGTGTTCCGGGAGATGCGCGGCGGTGCGCTTCAGCGCGGCCGAGGGCGTTGCCCTTGCCGCGCACTGTCGCGCAACGGCGCAAGCAGTTCCTTCAGCCCGTTGTGGTCGATCTCGTGCATGAGCGCCAGCAGCCGGCCGATCTCCCCCGGCGGGAAACCCTGGCGCGCGAACCAGGCGAGGTAGTTGCCGGGCAGGTCGGCGATCAGCCGGCCCTGGTACTTGCCGAAGGGCATCGGCAGCGTCACCAGCTTGCGCAGGGATTCCCCGTCCATGCTCATCCCGTGGCCAGCGCTCGCGTGAGGAAGGGCAGGCTGCGCTCCAGGCGGTAATCGATGCCGGAGTGGGTGCCGTCGAATTCCTCGTAGGTGTGCACGATGCCGTGGCGCGCCAGCTCGCGCGACAGCTGGCGGCAGCCGTAGTGGATGTGGAACTGGTCGCGCCAGCCGCAGTCGATGAAGATGCCCCGCATCGACGCCAGGTTCGCGCGGTGCGCGGCGACCATGTGGATCGGGTCGTGCGCCAGCCAGCGCCGCCAGCGCGCCTCGATCAGCTCGCCGGTCTCGAGGTGGAACGGCAGGCGAAAGCCGTTGGGCGCGCGCGGGTCCGGGTCGTAGCTCGCGGCCATCGCGAGATTCATCAGGCACATGGTCTGCGCGTGCCCGGGGCGCTCGGTTTTCCAGATGTGCTCCAGGAAGCGGCGCACGCGCCCATCATCGAGGCCGGGCTTCAGCGCAGCGCTGGCCTTTGCCGTGTCGTACCGGCCTGCCGCGCGCGTCGGGCGGCGGTATTTCGCCAGCTCGTCCAGCGTGTTCGGCCAGTCGGCGCGGTAGAGGAAGTCGAAGTAGGCATCGCCCGAGTGGTTCGCCACCGCCCCCCAGTGCCCGGCGTACTTCATCGCGTGCACGATCGCGCCATAGCCGCCCGAGGACTTGCCGAAACAGCCGCGCGAATCGCGGTTGGCGCGGGTGCGGAATTCCCGGTCGACGGCGGGGATCAGTTCGCGCGTGAGGTAGTCGGCGTAGCGTCCGATCGCGCTCGAGTTGATGTACTGGTTGCCGCCGAGCGCGGTGAAACAGTCGGGAAATACCACGATCGCCGGCTTCATGCGCTTCTGGTGCAACAGGCGCGCCAGCCTCTCGGGCACGTTCTCCTCGAAACCGCGCCAGGCGAGGTGCGCTGGCCCCGAGCCCATGAATCCCGCGAGATCGAACAGCACCGGGAAGCGCCGGCGCGGACCGGATGCGTGGTATTGCGGGGGCAGCCAGGCGTGCAGCTTGCGCACGTGCGGGTCGCCGAGCGGGTTGTCCTTCAACACCGTGGAGACGTGCTCGAGCGTGACCAGCTGGCCCTCGGGCCAGTTGCTGCGTTTCAACGACATGGCTCGATTCCTCCTGCCGGGCTGCGG
>OEIV010000493.1_pt1 | contig 21398 bp, 18 predicted proteins | sample 1539231 | NCBI WGS metagenome assembly OEIV01 (sample SAMN03794762, study PRJEB22550) | activated sludge metagenome | feature: wastewater treatment plant; material: activated sludge; isolation source: Wastewater treatment plant of a petroleum refinery complex | place: Argentina: Buenos Aires ...
TGGGCAATAAAATGCAAAGATCAACATGAGAGATCGTTCTGCTAATGTAACAGAAATTCACAAATTGTTAAACATCGTTCTCCCTGCTACATTGCGCAATCGTTCTTAAAAGTCGTTCTCGTATTTTGTTGTTTTGTCGTTTTAGTTTTTTATCTTTTCAGAAAAGGAGATGCCCTAATGGCCCAAGTATCAAGTAATCAGTCCGCAAATGACCGGGTTCCCGATCGGTGGAAGAACTTATTCACCAACGATGAGTGGTTTGTACACGACATCGTAGTGAAAACTTCCTGGGTATTTTTGGTCGTTGCCATTGTCGCCCACATTTTGATTATTATGTGGAAACCCTGGCTCGGGTAATTAATTTAATTTAGCGCAGTCAAGTTAAAAACAGGAGGTTTTTCATGCAACCAGAACGTCCAGAACGTCCTTTTGAATTCCGTACCAACGTCTTCCTCTACATTTTGTTGGGATTGGCGGTGGCTCTTCTCATTCACTTTATCGTTTTAAGTTCCCCGACCTATAACTGGATTGGCTAGAAGAAGGCTGTGTGGCGTGATTCACGCCACATGCTCTTTAAAATACTTACCTGGATAGATATATGTCCAGGGTAGATGGGGTGGCTCGGTTAGCAATTTATCAGTGTAAAATATTTTTGCACAATCAGCCTAGTCTCCTGCGTTACAAAACAATTCAATAAGGTACTTGATGGAGGTCATAAGGTTGCTTCTTCTTTTGGACGGCATGATTTTGCAGAAGAAGGATGTAGGCAACTTTGTGACCTTCTGTAAATCTAGCCTTAAGACTAGATTTTGTTTACGTTGATTGTTTCGGCGTCATCATTGAGTATGCGCTACGGAGCCGGGTTCCCCAGATTTGATTGCTTAACTCTATTAAGGGCGGCTTTGTAGTCCAGTTACAGTCACGAATATGTAAATGTTGGGGCTGATGACTCGATCAAGCCCTTTGGTTTGTTTTAATCTCATGTATGGAAAGTGAGGCAACCCGTGGTAACAAAAATATTAACCGCAGCAGTTGTCGGAGAAGAGCCTGACCATAAAGAAAAACGACCAGCTATTGAACGGGCAATGGAAGGGGAGGTCGTTTCTTTCCCTGAAGTTGAAAAAGCCTTCAAAAAACGGGGAGGGACCATTGTCCAATCCTTATTTGGGGCCGATCCGTTTGATTTCTGGTTGGGACGTTTTTACGTAGGCGCCTTTGGCGTCATGTCTTTAATCGGTATCTTCTTTGGCGTCACCCTGTATCTTTATCAGGCATGGGTGGTTGAGGGAACTTACAACATCCTTCGAGCACGTATTGATCCACCGCCCATTAGCGCCGGGTTACGTGTGTTGAGTCCTGACGAACCTGGCTTTTTCTGGCAGATGATTGTCCTGTCCGCAACCATAGCTTTTATAGGTTGGTTGCTGCGACAAGTTGATATTTCCCGTAAGCTTGAAATGAGTTATGAAATCCCGATAGCGTATGGCGCGGTGGTAACATCTTGGATCACGATTCAGTGGTTGCGGCCAATTGCTATGGGAGCTTGGGGAAATGGATTTGCCCTTGGTATCACCCATCATCTTGATTGGGTCTCCAACATTGGCTACCAATACTTCAACTTCTTCTATAACCCCTTCCACGCGATTGGTATATCCCTGTTGTTTACCTCTACTCTCATCCTGGCTATGCATGGGTCTGCCATTCTGAGTGCAGCCAACAGACCCGATGTGCAAGAAGAGAATGTGGACGGTTTTTGGCGCAACATTTTGGGTTACAGCATTGGGGAAGTGGGCATCCATCGCCTGGGGTTCTGGGTAGCCATGGCGGCCGTTTTGTTTTCTAACTTGTGTATCTTCCTGTCCGGTACGCTTGTTTTTGATTGGGTAGCTTTCTGGACCTTCTGGGATAATATCCCGGTTTGGCAGAAGGTAACCGGTCTTAGCATGATTATTGGGGGTGGGATCGGGGCCAGCGTGGTGTATCGCGGGCAAAAGAAACCATCGGTAAACCTGGAAGAGTATGAATATGGTGGCACTGGCTTGTTTGGCAGCGCTTTAAAGAAGCCGGTTCAGATAGACTTTTTGAAGCGTCTCTTTGGCGTTGGTCAAGTTGGTCCGGTTTATTTGGGTATTGCTGGCGCGATTGCTGCTACTGCCGGTCTGGTTGCAGTATTTATCATATTGACAGAGTACCTCTATCAAGTCGGTTACAATCCAATCCTTTTTGCGCGGGAATTCTTTGTCTTAGCTGTGAATCCACCGGCGATGCAATATGGTTTAAGTACAGCTCCCTGGCATGAAGGCGGTGCATGGCTTGCCGCAACTTTCATGCTGACCGTGGCAATTATTGCCTGGTGGGCGCGTGTTTTCTTGCGCGCAAAGAAAGCTGGTTTAGGTACTCAATTGGCGCAAGGATTTACTGCTGCCATTTTCTTCTACCTGGTGGCTTACTTGGTTCGCCCCTGGTTGATTGGCAATTGGGCGCAAGCGCCTGGTCATGGGTTTAAAGCCATTTTGGATTGGACCAACAACGTCAGCATCTTGTATGGCAACTTCTATTACAACCCATTCCATATGCTCTCCATTTTCTTCTTGCTCGGCTCAACATTGCTTCTGGCCATGCACGGAGCCACCATTGTGGCCACCTCTCGTTATGGCTCGCATCGTGAAATCGAGGAGATGATGACCGAGGGTTCGGGAACCCAGCGGGCACAACTCTTCTGGCGCTGGACAATGGGTTTCAACGTTAATTCAAAGACGATACATGACTGGTGCTGGTGGTTTGCTGCTCTCACTTTGATTACAGGTGGGATTGGCTTATTCCTCTCTGGTACTGTTATCCAAGATTGGTTTTTATGGGCACAGAGCATTGGCATTGTTGCCCCAATACCCTAAACGGTAGTGATGTCTGGCTAGTCACGAATAGACAATGTCAGGCAACTGCCCAATAAGAGGAGAGAATAATGACTCCTGGAACCCAAAAACCCCGCCGGCCTAATAAAACTTTGGCTGCTGTAGCGGTCGCAGCGGCAGTGCTTGTTGTCGTGTTGTTGGTTACTCAATCGTTGGCTTATTTTGTTAGCACTACGGTTGTGGAAACGGCTGCCGCTCAAGAACTCCCGCCCAGCGTTTACGTGAACTATTATGCTGATGGTTCGTATGTTAGTGCAGAGTCAAATGCGGCTATAGCTGCGTATATTGCACAATATCCGGAACCGCAAAATGCACAAGTATTAGTTGGCATGACTACCACCGAAATCTGGACTTTTATGACGTCCTATATGGCTGGTGGCTTGCAAGTTGATTGTAATTACTGCCACAATATCGCCAATTTTGGCGCCGAAGGGGCAGACATTGGTGACGATGTTGTGGCAACACGTAAGGATACCGCACGTTTGCATTTGCAGATGGTTGCCGATCTTAATCAGAATTGGTTAACTCAGTTAACTACGATTGCTGACAAACAACCATCTGGGGCACAGATCATTTGCGCCACATGCCACAACGGCAATCCTTTGCCAGTTGCCTGGCCGGAAGGTTTGCATGGCCTGCCGGATGACTTCCGTTTGCCATTGGACAACCTGGATGTGTTGTTGTTGGCAGGTAATACTGGTACGGTGTCGCTAGACACAGTTCAGAATAACCAGCACACGATGTATCACATCAAGCAAAGTTTGGGTGTTGGTTGTACGCATTGCCACAATACGCGATATTTCCCGGCCTGGGATCAACCGGCCAAGTATTACGCATTGACAATGTTGCAAATGAACCAGCATATCTTGACTGAGTATTCAGAGACCATGAACAATCAGGAACCTTCTTGTTATATGTGTCATCTGAATCAGGTTCGCCCACCTGGAGCGGTAGAGTCTGCATCATCGCTCCCATCGGTTCTTGTTTCTCAATAGGTGGTGTTCTCAGCAAACGAGCTTTTTAGTAAGCTAGAGAACTGTGCATAGTCTTTTGGATAAAGTGGGAATCAATCCTGGTGGGAGGTTGAGACTTTCATCAGGATTGATTCACTTAATTCACCAATTATGAGTGGCTCTGTTGGAATTAGTCATTGGGTTGCAAAACTCTTGGACCTGCAAAAGCTTTTTTCAGAACACTCTTTGGTAAACATGGCTTGATATATGCATACATCATCAGTAACTACTTCGGTTGCGCAGACTCAGCTAGAAAAACCACCTCTGTTAAATCGCTCACTTGTCCTGATGAAGCCTATAACCTGGTTTGGGCCGATGTGGGCATTTCTTTGTGGCGCGATTGCCAGCGGCGTTTCTTCATGGTCTTTCCCAGATATTGGCCGTATTGTCTTGGGAATGTTATTGGCAGGACCCGTTTTGTGTGGTTTTTCTCAGGTAATCAATGATTACTTTGATCGTGATGTTGATGCTCTCAATGAGCCCAAGCGGTTGATTCCATCCGGCCGTGTTTCGACGCAGCAGATTGTTGTGACGATAGGTTTTCTTTTGTTGATGGGTTTGGGGTTAGGAATTTATTTGGGCCAGGCTGTTGCGCTTTGTGTGGCGATTGGCCTGGTTTTGGCGGTGATTTACAGCGCTCCACCGGCGCGCGCGAAGCGTAATGGCTGGATTGGGAATGCACTGGTTGCTATATCTTACGAAGGACTGGCCTGGCTTGCCGGGCATATTGCTTTTGCGCCACTTACGTATTCCAGCGTTTTGATTGCGGCGCTTTATTCTTTTGGCGCTCACGGGATCATGAGCATTAATGATTACAAGAGTATTGCTGGGGATATGGCGAGTGGTATTCGCTCGATTCCGGTGCAATTAGGCCCCAAAAAGGCGGCGTGGTTGATTGTGCTGACGATGGATTTGGCTCAGTTTGGCGTGATAGCTGCTTTTCTTTTCTGGGGGCAGTGGGTTATTGCTTTAATTGTTTTGGCTATATTTTTGGTCCAGATACCGGTTCAGCGGAGTTTTATTCAACAACCTGTTGAGCAACATCTGAAGTTTAGCGCTATCGGTGTAAGTTTTTATGTATGGGGTATGATGGTTGCAGCCATTGGTTTGCGTGCTGTTCAACCATAATTTCCATCAAGATATTATTACACGACGAGTTAGACCCTTGAAACCAATTTTAGTTGTTGGCGCGTCAGTAGGTGGATCAACCGCCGCGAATACTTTGGCTATGGCTGGTGTGCCGGTCATCATGCTTGAGCGGGATTTGACTTGGGTTAAACCATGCGGTGGCGCTTTGCCACCTGTGGCATTTGAGGAATTTGACTTACCACAGTCATTGATTTCGCGTAAGGTATATAAGACTTTGATCCATTCGCCTTCTGAGCGGACGGCCGAAATAGAAGTGGCGGGGATCAAAGAGCGTTCGAATGATTACGTGGCGATGACTTGCCGTGAAGATTTGGACCCTTTTTTGCGCCAGCGAGCGGTAGACAATGGGGCGCAATTGATTGAAGGTCAACTTCTTGATTTGCAGGTGGCGACCGATGGCGTAACTGTTTCTTATCGTGATAAAAACAGTCATGCGAAGAAATCTTTACAGGCGGAAGTGGTTATTGGGGCGGATGGCGCTTATTCCACTACGGCAAAAGCGTTGGGTTTAGAGCGATTACCACGTTGCATTGCCATTCAAGAGCGTATTCGACTGCCTGCTGATAAGATGGCTAAATGGGAGAACACGGCTGAACTTTATTTAGGGCAGAAAGTTAGCCCGGATCTTTATGCCTGGGTTTTTCCTAAATCCGATCATGTGGCAGTTGGCTGTGGGGCTGGTCCTGGGAATACTGCTGAGGCGCGCCAGTTGTTGGCGAACTTAAAGCAGCGGATAGCCCCTGAGTTAGAGGGGGGCGAGGTCTTTTTGGAAGAGGCTCACGCATTGCCCATCCATCCTCGTAAGCATCTTGCTTATGAGCGGGCAATGTTGATTGGGGATGCGGCTGGTCTGGTAGTTGGTACTTCTGGGGAAGGTATTTACTGGGCGATGAAGAGCGGGAGGATGGCGGCGGAAACGTTGGTTGAAGTTTTGCCGGATGCTTCAGAATCTGCGCTTCGCCTGTATGAGCGCAACTGGTGGAAGGAATACGGGACAATGTATCGTTTTCTGCGGTGGTTGCAGAAATGGGGATATGGCAATGAGCGGCAAATGGAAGTTTTTACGGATATGTGCCGCAATCATGATGTGCAGCAGCTCACTTTTGAGTCGTATATGCATAAAAGTATGACGCCTGTTCCCTGGCTTTCTCAGCTGCGTATGACGGGTGACATTATTTCTGCGCAAATTCGTCATTATTTACCTTTTCGGGCGCTTCCAAACTAATGCAACCGTTGACTTTTTTTGGACCGGTATTTTTTGCGATTTTCTTGTGGTGGTTTACCACCGGTTTGATTATTGCCGTTTACGGCCGTTCCCCACGTCTGGTAAGCATCTGTTTTGGCGGGGCCACGGTAGCTTTGTTTGCCGCGATGTGGGGGTTGGTGGCTACACGGCCGTTTACCCAACCATTACACATCTATATTGCTTTTTCCTGTGGCCTGGTCATCTGGGGTTGGCAAACAGCCAGCTACTATTTGGGTTACGTCACAGGCCCGCGCAGCCAGCAGGCTGCCGCGGATGTAACCGATCTGTCTATACAAGATGACGTGGTTTATCGCTTTCGTCTGGCATTTCGGGCCGGCGTTTATCACGAACTCCTGGTTGTTCTTTTTGTGTTGTTGCTCGTCGGTTTAACCTGGTCTTCTGCCAATCAATGGGGTCTTTGGATCTTTGTGGCCATGTGGATCATGCACTCCAGTGCGAAGCTGAACGTGTTTTTAGGCGTACGTAACTTTAGAATTGAACTGCTGCCGTCGCATTTGCATCATTTAGACGGGCTGCTCAACAAACAACCGAGCAATGCTTTTTTTCCTGTTTCTGTTGTGGCGGCCTCAACGGTTTCGTTGTTCATGTTTTATCAGGCGATTATCCCGCGAACGGCGCCTTCGCAGGCCATTGGCTATTTGCTGGTGGCTACCATGATTGGTTTAGGTGTGATAGAACATTTGCTGCTTGTCATGCCCATTCCTGCGACCCTCTATGGTTGGGGCATCCGTCGTTTACCGTCTACGGCCGTTACCGAAAACACGCCGCGTCAGAAAAACGCACCACTCCGGGCGATGCCCAAACAGATGATTGAGGGTTGACTGATGACGCTCGAATCTACATTAGACACCACCACAGCCGCACCTACGGCCGTTACGATTAAAAAGCGGACGCTGAAGCTAGATCATCCCAATGGGCCGCTGGTCGTGGACGTGTGGGAGCCACTCCAACCTACGGAGAACTTGCCCATCTTATTGGTACACGGCTGGGGAGGCTCCGGCAGTTATTGGCAGTTGACCGCAAAAACATTGGCTAAATCCACACAGGTGATCGTGCCTGATTTGTTGGGCACGGGGCGTTCACAACCGGTGCAAAAGCCGCAGAATATGTTCGATCAGGTGGAATCCCTGAGTTTTATCCTGGACCACTTTAAATTAGACCGGGTTCAGTTGATTGGGCATTCCATGGGCAGCGCCATGTCTTTGCTGCTGGCTGAAGCCCATCCAGACCGCATTGATCGGTTGATCCTCACTTCTCTGTGCTTTTTTATGACAGAAACCGAGGAGCAAATCTTCAAAGCGGCCATGCTCATTTTTAAATTTTCGTTGGGTTTTCGCCATACCTGGCTCGCTTCTTTACCAGTCTTTTCCAGCATGATGGCCAACCGCTATTTTTACCGCGTTCCCAAAGAGAATCCGCTGGTGAAACAAGGCTTTGTGGATTTTCTAGAATTGGATGCGGCTACGGCCGTTGCCTGTGCCAACGACGCCACTTCTCCGGCTATCGAAGCCGCCGGAGCCAACGTCCAAACCCCGACCCTGTTGATTGCCTGTCGTCAGGATCAGGTCATGCCGGTGGCTAACGTGGATTACACAGTCGGCGTTATCCCCAACTGTAAGGTAAGCTGGATAGACAAATGTGGACACTTGCCGATGGTCGAAAAGCCGCAAGAATATCTGACCATCGTGCGTGACTTTTTGGAGCTAACCTAAAATCACTATTTTAGGACAAAAGAAACTATGGCAACCTCTGCATACACGCCAGAACAACTGGAAAGAAGGGACAAGAGCAAATGGACTATCGTCCAGGCAGTTCTGGCTCCCATTCAGTTTCTGGCTTTTATCATTAGCTTTTCCCTGGTCATCCGTTATTTGCTGACCGGTAATGGCTACACAATCGCCAACATCAGCGTTTTGATCAAGATTAGCTTGCTCTGGCTAATCACCATTACCGGCATGATCTGGGAAAAAGAAGTGTTTGGCAAATGGTTTTTGGCCCCCGAATTTTATTGGGAAGACGTGGGCAATGCCGTCGCCATGATCATGCACAATCTGTACTTTGTGGCGCGTTGGTTGGGTTGGTCTGAACAGGCCGTTATGACCTTGATGCTCATCGCTTACACCACATATCTGGTGAATTCCGCCCAATTTGTTCTCAAGGGTGTGCGTGCGCGCAAACAGCGGCAGGCAACGGCCGTGCAGCCCGCCACCCAAAACTAACAATGATGAAACACACCCAGGCAGTGGTCATCCCCGAACCGGGGAAAGTCGAACTCAGGGAAGTCACGCTACGTTCCCCTGGACCGGATGATGTGGTTGTGCAAACTGCCTACACATCCATCAGCGCCGGGACCGAGCGCATGTTGCTGGCCGGGCAAATGCCCCATCCCATGCTGAGTCTGCCGGTTGTGCCCGGTTACGAAACTGTAGGGCGTATTGTTGAATTAGGTGAACACGTGCCGGCTGAATGGCACGGCCGTTGGGTATACATTGGCGGCGCACACTGCTACGAAGGTATAAACGCCGCCTGGGGCGGCCAATCCGCCACCCTTTTTGCCGACGTCAAGCGCGTCGTCCCGTTAGATGGCATCCAGCCGCGACAGGGCGTCATGTTGGCCCTGGCCGCCACTGCCTTGCATGGCATTGATTTGCTGAATCTGACGTCGGAAAGCCGCGTTTTGGTCTTGGGCCAGGGTCCTGTCGGACAATTGGCCGCCCGGTTTGCCCAGGGACAAGGCGCATGGGTGGCTTCAGCCGACCGTGTTGCCAGCCGCCTGGTTCATTCTGTTGGGGATGCGGTCGTCAACGTGGCCACCGATTCGTTAAAAGACGCCATCACCGAACCGGTGTCTGTGATCATTGAAGCGACCGGTTCGATGGAAGCCCTGGCCGCCGCGCTGCCGTTGTTAAGCAATGGTGGTGTTATCTTGCTGCTGGGTTATTACCAGACGCTCCAACTGCCCTACATGCCGCTCTTCCTCAAAGAGGCGAAGCTGTTAACGGCCAAAGAATGGGCGCCTGGCGATTTGCTGCGCTGCCGCGACCAAATAGCCGCGGGCAAACTCGACGTATCGTCTTTGTTTACCCACGAACTGCCGATTTCAGACGTAAGTACCGCTTACCAGGTTGCCCTGACCGATCAGGGATGCCTGAAGCTTGTGTTGGATTGGACGGCCGTCCGGTCTAACTAATAGGAGACGTCATGACTGCTCGCATGTTAGCGATTTATGGCAAGGGGGGGATCGGGAAAAGTTTTACAACTTCCAATCTAACCGCACGCCTCGCCTTCGACGGTCATCGCGTCTTGCAACTGGGCTGCGATCCCAAACACGATTCCTGCAACACAATTTTCAATGGGCATTCGCTGCCGACGTTGGGCGAAGTGTGGCGCGGCTACAAAGAACGCGGCGCTGAAGACCAGATAGAAGTTGGCGACGTGATTTTCCGCAATGAATTAGCCCCTGGTGTCCCCATCTTTGGCTGCGAGATTGGCGGCCCGGATGTGGGGCGCGGTTGTGGCGGCCAGGGCATATCGCACGGCTTCAAAGTGCTGGAACGCCTGGGCATGAATCGTTGGCAGTTAGATTACGTCGTCATGGATTTCTTGGGCGATGTGGTTTGCGGTGGTTTTGCCACGCCGCTGGCCCGTTCGCTGGCCGAAGAAGTCATCATCGTCGTGGGACATGACCGGCAGTCGCTTTACGCGGCGAACAATATTGCCCAGGCGGCGCGTTATTTCCAATCCATGGGCGGATCCACGCAACTGCTTGGCCTGATTGTCAATCGGGACGATGGCTCAGACACGGCCGATCGGTATGCAGCGGCTACCGGTTTGCCCATTCTGACCCGTATACCGCTGAACCATCAGGTTCGGGTGTTGGCTGATGCCTGCAAACTGGCTCTGGGCGTAGACGAATTCGAGGCTATTTTTGCCAATCTGGCCGGGCGAATTACCCGGCGTGAAATTCCACCTTGCACCGATTACCGGCCGTTGGAGTACGATGAATTCCTGGCTGTTTTTGACGCGCAAGAGCCGGCGGGACGGCCGTTGGCGGCCACCAACGCCGATCTGTTCAGCGAAAACACCTTCGTCCCTGAACCATTCCTGACTGAGTTGACGCTCATGCCGGTGCGGCAGGTTCACGTAACAGACCCCGTGCAGCTAAGAGTCCAGGAAATGATGGAAGCCATTGGCATCCACGTCACCGGACTGGATCGGGATCAGGAAGAAGGCATTACCGTTACGTCTGGCGCAACCGAAATTCGTTTGGGTGAAGCGTCTGACCTGACAAACAAAGTGGCATTCTTGTCTGCTCTGGCCCGTACCGGTCAATCTTTTTCGTTGATTGATATCCGGTATGTAGATGCGCCATCTTATTATTAGGCGCAGGATAGGACAGGCTTCAATCTGGACTATCGGCAGAGGTTGCCATTTCATTAACATGATTGAATTGGGAGAGGGCTTCTACATTGTTCCCCACAAAATGAGAGAAGCGCTCATACCGTCATATTCTAAAGTTGGTTCGATTTATTAAACCATTAAGGAGGATGCTATGTTTGCAGATTTTCAGTATTCTGGTCTCGTACTTTGTTACGGACCTCTGGCGCTGATCATTGTTGGGTTTATTGCTTCTGCCTTCCTGAGCGATAAACATGCCCGGCGCACCTATCTGCGTAAACGCGGAGAAAGCGGTACGGCCGTTCAGAAAGAAGTTGTGGCGCAAACGCCTGCGGGTATGGTTGTCAAACTGACCCCGGCAGACAAAGGCGCAGCGAAACAAGACGCCTGATAGGATTGGTCCTCGAAACCGCCAGGCTTTAGCCGCAGTTGTTGGTATGCGGCAAATACAAAGCGCTGGCAGAATCGTGGCTCAATTTGCGGGGCGGGCAGTCTCAATAAAGGGATTATGTTGGAATCTATTCCACTGAAACCGTCACAAACGGAATCTAAACCTTGTCAGCTTCATCCGCAGAGTATGTGTCCGGCGTTTGGCGCACTGCGCATCCTCGCGCGTATTGAGGGTGCGCATCCGGTTATGGCGACTGATACCGGGTGTTTGTACGGTCTTACGTTCGTGACACATTTTTACGGGGCACGCAAATCTATCCTCGCGCCACAATTGGGCACGGCCGAATTGATGGCTGGCGAAGTGGTGGAAGGAACTCGCGCTGCGATTGACGTGGCAGCGCGGGAACCTGGGTGCAAGTTGATTCCGGTGGTTTCGCTTTGTGTAGCAGAGACGGCGGGTTTACCTGAAGAAATGTTGCCGAAACGGGTGGGCGACGCGGACGTTGTGTTGGTGCGCGTGCCTGCCTATGCCATTCATTCTCATCCTGAAGCCAAGGACGTGGCGTTAGCGGCTTTGCTGCGACGCCTGGGTGACCGGGAAGGGCAGAAAGAGAAAAAGACTCTGGTTCTGCTTGGTGAAGTTTTCCCGGCCGATCCTCTGGCGATAGATGGTCTACTGCGTCGCATGGGCGTGGAGAAGACTATTACGCTACCCGGCCGTTCCATTGATGATTTGCGTCAGGTCGGGCGCGCCGGAGCGCTGGCGCCGTTGCATCCTTTTTACAAGGAAACGATGGCGCTTTTCCGCTCGTGGGATATTCCCATTGTTGGCGGTGCGCCGGTTGGCGTTAGCGGCTCTTACGCCTGGCTGAAGGCAGTGGGTTCCCTGCTTTCGCTGGATCCCAGGCTGGTGGATGAGGTGGCCGAAGAGGAGCGAGCTAGAGCGCAGGCGATGGTTGCGGCGCAGCCTCTTTCGGGCCGTATCTTTGTCACGGGTTACGAAGGGTCGGAACTGGCTTATGCGCGTTTGCTGGTAGAAGCAGGCGCCGAAGTGCCTTATGTGTCTACCTCGATTGGTCAGGATCCGCTGGTGTTGCCAGATGAGATGTGGCTGCGGGCGCGGGGAACGCAAGAAGTGGTTTACCGCAAATCTTTGGAAGATGACGTAGCTGCCCTGGATAAATATCCACCCGACCTGGTGTTTGGCACGACTCCTTTTTGTAGTGTGGCGAAGGAACGGGGCATTCCGGCGATGTACTTCACCAATCAGTTGGCTTCACGGCCGTTTTTCCTGAGCGTTGGCATGGCGGCGACTTTAGGTTTTATCCGCCAGACGCTGGAACGCGGCGAACGGTATCAGTGGATGCAAGATTTTTTTGCGGGGGCGGCGAATGAGGAGGCTACTCATGCCTAAAGTCATTCGTGACCTGTCGGATACAAGCAGTTATTGGGCGGCCGTCTGGACGATGTGTGCTATGCCGGACGTCCATGTCATCTGTGATGCGCCGATTGGCTGCTTTAACCTGGTCGCCACGGCCGTGCCCGATTACACCGACGCTATCCCCCACATCGAAAATATTACTCCGTCGGTCATTCGGGAGCAGGAAGTGGGTGGCAGCGGCACGGCAACGGCCGTGCAGCGCACCTACGAAAACCTGCGGAACGAAGGGCTGCTTGAAGGTAAACACCTCATCGTCGTTTCCACTGCCGAAAGCGAAATGATCGGTTCCGACCTTTCCGACCTGGTCACCCGGCTGCAACCGGGTTCCACATTCTTCCACAGCGAATCGTTGTCGGACGATGAATGGACGGGGCGGGACCGGGTGCTGTCGTGGTTGTGGGAGAATTACGGCCGTGAGAAAGCCGCCAACGTTGCTGTACAACCCGGTTTGGTCAACATCATTGGCCCAACCTACGGCTGCTTCAACTCGGCTGCTGACTTACACGAAATCCGCCGCCTGATCGAAGGCGCCGGCGGTCATGTCAACCTGGTCTTCCCCATAGAAGCCAGACTCGCAGACATTGCCCAACTGGCGAAAGCCCAGGTGAACGTGGTGATGTACAAAGAGTTTGGCCACACGCTGGCCGAAGCCCTGGCCGAAGCCCTGGGACAGCCCTGGCTGCACGCCCCTATGGGAATGCGCGGCACGACAGAGTTCATCCAGAAAATCGGCCGGCTGCTGGGAACCGAAGAACAGGCGGCAGCTTTCATCAAACATGAAAAACAAACCACCCTCCAGGCGGTTTGGGACCTGTGGAAAGGGCCGCAAGGCGACTGGTTCGGTACGACAAACCTGGGCATTGTCGCCTGTGGCACTTACGTAGATGGACTCAAAGAGTTCCTGGGCGAAGAGATGGGAATGCCGATAGCGTTTGCCGCTTCACGTCCACTCCGCCCCGGCGAAATGGACAATGAAGCCGTCCGCCAACAGCTACACGGCCGTCCGCCTGCCTTTGTTTTTGGCTCCATCAACGAAAAAATCTACCTCAGCGAAGCTGGCGCACAATACACCAACTTCATACCCGCAGCGTTTCCTGGGCCTATCGTCAGGCGTTCCGTAGGGACGCCCTTCATGGGCTACCGTGGAACCGTTCACATTCTGCAAGAAATCGTCAACCGCCTGTATGAAGTACTCTTCAACTTCTTGCCGGTAGATACAGCTTACGCCCAAAAACAGCGAGCTAGCAACGGAACTGTGGCGTCTTCCGCTTCACAACACGACAAACCGGGCAACCTTCCCTGGCGACCAGAGGCCAAAACTCTTCTTGATGCCTCCCTGGAAAAAATGCCCTTCCTGGCGCGCATATCCGCCAGCCGTGAAATCCAGATGAAAGTGGAGTCCTTAGCGCACAAAAAAAATTTGCAGGAAGTAACAGCCGAGATACTAGAGCAAGTATTACCATCCCGGTTAAACTGAGAAAAGTGTATGAATCTGATCCGGCCTTTTCTAAAGTTAAAACAATGGTTGCTAGGGCTTTTTTACCCGATGCAGGTCTGGTCTGATAATCACCCTGGCACAAAGCAATGGTTAGGTGTCTTAAGGTTAGGCCTCTTCCAATTCGGGGTTGGTCTTTCTTTGGCTCCCGTAACCGGTACGCTAAACCGTGTCCTCATCGGTGACATGAAAATCTCTGCGGCGGCGGTGGCCTTTCTCATCTCCTTGCATTACTTCGTCTCGCCCATCCGTGCAGTGATTGGCTATCGTTCGGATAAAGCGCGTTCTTTGGGTAACTGGCGTATGCCCTATCTGGTCATGGGCGTCATGCTTACTTATGCTGGCCTTGCTTTGGCTCCTTTTGCTTTAATCTTGTTGAGCGGCGCAGGCTCTATCCCATTCTGGCTGGCTTTGCTCATCTGTGCCGTAATTTTTCTTGCTTATGGCGCTGGCGTAAGCATCGTAGAGACGATCTACCTGGCTCTCGTCAGTGACATCACGCCGCCACAATCACGGGGCAAGGTTCTCACCTTTCTCTGGGGCATGTTGGTTTTAGGCACTATCGTAAGCGCTGTTATTGTCAGCCGTCTTCTAGTGGACTACTCGCACATGCTGCTGATCCGCGTTATGCAAGGCTCGGCCATGACCTTTGTATGTCTGACGGTGATTGCGCTTTGGAAACAAGAAAGCCTGAATCGTGACGGCACAGTCAAATCCGACTTGAAAGTAGTTCGCATTCGTATGACGCTGTGGGAATCGCTGCGTTTACTTAGCGGCAAGAAAGTTGTGAAAGGTTTCTTCCTGGTTGTCTTTATGGCTACCATGGCTTTTGCCACCCACGATGTGCTTCTAGAGCCGTACGGTGGACAAGTTCTGGGCATGAGCGTTTCGGCAACGATGCAGCTCACTGCTTTGTGGGGTGTGGCAACGATTGTCGGCGTCACGCTGGCTGGTTTTTTGCTGTGGCGCAAAGTACCCCCCGTCTTGTTGATTGGCCTGGGGTGCGTTGTAGGGGCAGTCGGGTTTGGAGTAATCAGCATTGCCAGTGATGCTACGTTGATTGGTCCTTTTCGGGTTGGTGTGGTCCTGATCAGTTCGGGGCGTGGCCTCTTTATGGTAGGGAGCATTATTTTGGTGATGTCGCTGACTGATGTTAGCCATGCGGGTTTTCTCCTGGGAGTGTGGGGCATTGTCCAGGCGATGGCTCAAGGATTAGGCACAATTGGTGGTGGCGTCATTCGGGATGTGGCTCAATATCAGACGGGAAGTGTGGTGTTAGGGTATACAATCGTTTATGCGACTTCGCTGACGTTATTGGTAATGGTTGTTTTGTTATTGGTCTTCCGAATTGGGAGCCAGTTAAACGTAAGTGAGATCAAATTGCCCTGGTCCGGTCTGGAAGAGCTTCCGGCCGATCAACTTGCGTTTTAGAAAATTATTTATTCAAATCAGGAGGACAAGATGTCTACAAAATTGCGGTTTGTATTGTTTACTGTACTCGTCGTTAGCGCTCTGGCGTTAACAGGTTGTGCTGGTGCGATCAGTGGTAATGCGGTTGCGCCTGTCGCCAGCTCGGCGATTACTACTTCCATGAATTATGTGGATGGCAGTAACACAGGGCCTGTCTATAATGTTTCGGTGACCGTGCCGGATGCGTGGGTTGGTCAATTGGAAACCCAGAACCTGGGCAACGTACTACAGTTCAAGACCAGTGATACTGGCAGCCTGATCTTCTCGATTGAAGCTCTGTCGGCCACCCAATATTGGCAGGCGTCGGGGAGTTATCCTGCCGGCCATACAAATATCGTCAATTTGGGCGACACGTATTTTGTTTATCATGTGCCGGTGGACGCTTATTATTCCGGTCTTTCGGCCGAAGATTTTCAGGTTTTGGTAGCTGCCGTACCCGAAGTTATTGCCAGCTTTACGGCTGAAGCCGCTAAGTAGCACTTGAAATCTGGCGAAAATTGTGTCTATCTCTGACGACGTTGGGCGATTTACACATCGCCCAACGCCAGATGTTGAGGTAGCAATTATCATGAGCGAGTTTGTATTACGTTTGTCGTGTTGCGATAAACAAATAAAATGGAGGCAATCGAAATGGTATTTACATTTTGGGGTCAGGTAGTCAGTGTTGCATTTTTGGTTACGTCTGTTCTTGTTTTGTTGTGGTTTGTCCCCCTGCTGATCAGTGTGTGGAAGACCTATCAAGCAAATAAATAAGGAGTCATGATCGCCAAAACGATATCATGCTAAATCGTAATAATACGTCACAGGAAGGTTCGCTTAACCATGAAGCAGTTGTTCATCATGGTGAGCGGCTGAGCAATCAGCAAGAATTGAAGCAAGCACAGCGGCAGCAGCCGGTGTTTCCGTTTACTGCGATTGTGGGGCAGGAAGAGTTAAAGCTGTCTCTGCTCTTATGCGTAACGGACCCGACGATTGGCGGGGTTTTGGTGATGGGGCATCGGGGGACGGCGAAGAGTACGGCCGTTCGTTCCTTAGCCGCCTTGTTACCCCCTCTCGATCGGGTAGCAAGCTGTCCCTATAGCTGCGATCCGCTGGCCCCATCGCCCGTCTGCCCACATTGCTCCTTGCATCCGGCAGGCGTACAAGATGTGGTGATAGGGTCTGTGCCGGTGGTAGACCTGCCGTTGGGCGCTACTGAAGACCGGGTGGCCGGTTCCCTGGACGTGGAACGCGCTCTGGTTGAAGGTGTGCAAGCTTTTGCGCCAGGGCTGTTAGCGCGGGCAAACCGGGGCTTCCTCTACATTGACGAAGTCAACCTGCTTGAAGATCATCTGGTTGATTTGCTTCTGGACGTAGCTGCCAGTGGTGTGAACGTAGTCGAGCGGGAGGGCATCAGTATTCGCCATCCCGCTCGTTTTGTTCTGGTGGGCAGCGGCAACCCGGAAGAAGGCGATTTACGGCCGCAATTATTAGACCGTTTTGGCCTCCATGCCCGCATCACCACCATCACCGATATTGACGAGCGCGTGGAGATTGTGCGGCGGCGGCGGGCGTATGATAACGATCCGCTGGCATTTGCTGCTGCCTGGGAGCCGGAACAGGAGAAATTGCGCCAGCAGTTGTTGCAGGCGCAGCGAAATGTGACCCAGGTAGACTTAACCGACGAGACCATTGAAATGGCCGCACGCCTCTGTGTTGGCCTGGAAGTGGACGGTCATCGTGGGGAATTGACGTTGTGCCGCACGGCCGTTGCCCTGGCAGCTTTAGACGGCCGTTCCCATACCGAACCCGAAGACATCGCCCGCGTGGCGACCCTTTCTTTGCAACATCGCCTGCGTAAAGATCCGCTGGAATCCGTAGGCGACGACGAGCGCGTGAAACGCGCCGTGGCTCATTTGCTACACCCTCAGCCGATACAAACGGCCGTGCCTGCGCCAGAAGTGGTTGTGGTAACGGCCGTAACACCAGACGCATTGTCCCTTCAAACGGACAATACCCCGCCGACGCCGCAGAGCGACGCCGGCCAGATAGAATCCCTCATCAAAGTGGCCGATCAACCGGCCGCTACTGTCGAGATAGACGCCCGCGAACCGGCCGCTGCCCCACAGACTGCCGCCCCGCTGCCTACCTTTGCCCCCGACGACAGCCTGCCCGAAGAAGCTCTTGCCGACTTATTGGCGGCGGAAGAACAGGATGAGGCATGGTCCGCTGAGGCATGGTCCGCTGAAGCGTGGTCAGAAAACGAATTTGACGATCTCTGGGAAGAGACAGAAGCAGATACCTGAACCTCACGAATTGGAGAAAGCCATGAACGTGCGATTTGTCTATGTGACAATGGACGGGGGGCATAATGCTGCGCTGCGTGAAGCGGCGCGCTTATTGGAACGGGATTACGGCATCCACATGCACCTCTCGCTGCATACGGCCGCCGGTCTGCATGAAGATGCAGCCTGGCAGCGGTTGGCGCGAGACGTGGAGCAGGCCGATTTCATCTTTGGCTGCATGATTTTCGGCGAGGAATACGTCCGACCCATGCAGCAAATCTTGCAAAAAACAAATGCGCCGATTTGCTTCATCACCAGCAATCCGGCCCTGATCTACACCACGCGCCTGGGCAAATTTAATCTGGCCTCACAGGCTGAAGACAAGGAACCCGGCCTGATGCAAAAGTGGATGCAAAAGATGCGGCCAAAGAGTAACGGCCGTGCCGAAGGCCACCGTCAGACCGCCATGTCCACCAACCTCACCAAGTTGATGAAATACGTGCCCGGCAAAGTGCGCGATCTGCACACCTTTGTCGCCGTCCACGATTTCTGGCTGCATAGCTCGCCGGAAAACCTGGAACGGATGATGTGCATGTTCATTGACCGTTACGTGCCCGGTTACGAAGGCAAACTGCCATTCCAGGAACCCATCAAATACCCCGACGCCGCTATCTACCATCCCGACGCCCCCTCGCCCTTCCCAGATATTGCCAGCTACCAACTGTGGCGGCAGCAGCAGGGCAAGCCCGTCGCCAGAGGTAAAGCGGGTTGGCAAGGATCGGTTGGTTTGCTCACCATGCGCGCCATCATCCTCAGTGGTAACACGGCCCACCTGGACACGCTGGTTCGCAAAATTGAAGCCCGAGGCATTGAAGCGCGTGTGGCTTACAGCGCCTTGTTGGATTTCCGCCCGGCCGTCCACCAGTTTTTTGTGGCCGAACAATCCAGCCTGCCTCGCGTAGATTTGATGCTGAACTGCATGGGTTTCCCGTTGGTGGGTGGACCGGCCGGCAGTCGTCCCGATGACGCTGCCGAAACGCTGCGCACGCTGGACGTGGGCTACTTCGACATGGTCCCGCTGACCTTCCAGCACGTCGAAGATTGGCGCGGCAGCGACGTGGGCTTACTGCCCATGCAAACGGCCATGAACATCGCCCTGCCGGAGTTGGATGGCAGTGTGGAACCGGTGATTTTTGGCGGGCCAACGGCCGTACAAGATAAATTCCTCCCCCTGGAGCCAGAACTGGAACTGGCCGCCCGGCGCATTGCCCGCCGCGTGCGCCTCCGTCATCGGGCCAACCAGGACAAGAAAATCGCCGTTATCCTCTTCAATTTCCCGCCCAACCTGGGCAACGCCGGCACGGCCATGTACCTGGACGTGTTTGCCAGCCTCTACCAGTTCTTAACCGAACTAAAAACCGCCGGGTATCAGGTTGATTTGCCCGACGACGTAGACGTGTTCCGCCAACAAGTGGTGGAAGGCAACGCCATGCAGTATGGCACAGACGGCAACGTCGCCGATCATTTGTCGTTGGAAGAGTACCGCCAGCGTTTTCCCTGGTATACGGAAATTGAGCCGTATTGGGGTTACGCGCCCGGCCAACTGCTCAACGACGGCAAGCAGTTCCACATTTTGGGCGCGCACCTGGGCAACGTGTTTGTGGGCATCCAGCCCAGCTTCGGCTACGAACGCGACCCCATGCGCCTGCTGATGGGCAAAGACGCCGCCCCGCATCATGGTTTTGCCGCCTATTACACCTGGCTGGACCAGGTGTATGACGCCGACGCCGTCATCCATTTTGGCACGCATGGCGCGCTGGAATTTATGCCCGGCAAACAAAACGGCATCAGCGCTAACTGTTGGCCACACCGCCTGCTGGGCGCGCTGCCGAATTTCTATTATTACTGCGTCAACAATCCCAGCGAAGGTTCGATTGCCCGGCGGCGTGGCGCGGCGACGTTGGTCAGCTATATGGTTCCGCCGCTGCAACAAGCGGGTCTCTACAAAGGGCTGCGCCGCCTGAAGGATAGTTTGGACGCCTACCACAAACGGCCGTCGCCCGAACTCCTCGTAGACATTCGCACGCAGGCCGAAAAACTGGGCATCTTTGTGGAAGAGGGAACTGAGGTGGAAACGGCCGTTACCCTCCCCGCTAACGGCGCTAACGGCCACCACATCGGCACAAACGGCAGCAATGGCTACCACAATGGTCAGACGGCCGCTTCCGACGCCTATATCGCCGCCTTGGGCCATGAACTTATCCAGGTGGAACATCGCATGATCCCCCTGGGCCTGCACATCCTGGGAAAAGCCCCGACGGACACCGAACTGGTAGACATGCTCTCCCTGGTAGCTACATTCAACCCCGGCAAACACCCCACCCAAGACGTCAAACTGCCTACCCTGCCAGCGCTCATCGCCCGTGGGTTGGGTTGGGATTACCAGGCCCTCCAACGGTCACTCAAAAACGATTCGACCACGCAAGAACGCTGGGAGCAAATCGAAACCGTTATGCATGAAGCGATGGTTCGCTTTGTGGCCGCGCCGCGCACGCCCCAGTTAGACACCCGTGAACTGGATGCCTATTTGCAGAGTACGGCGCGTATCCCCGTCGGGCTGTTGGTTAATTTCTGGTCCTGGCTGGACAACCTGCTGGACCGCATTATCCATGATCGCGAGATGGAAGGGCTGCTGCACAGCCTGAAAGGTGGCTACATCGCCCCTTCACCGGGCAACGACGTAGTGCGCAACGAACACATCGTGCCCACCGGCCGCAACATCCATGCCCTGGACCCCTACCGCGTGCCAACGGCCGCAGCCATCACTGCTGGTACCGAGTTGGTACGCCAGATGTTACAGCGCCTGACCCGCGAACAGGGGTCGCTGCCGGAGACGGTAGCAATGGTTTTGTGGGGCACGGACAACCTGAAAAGCGACGCCGAAGGTGTGGCGCAATGTTTTGCGCTGTTGGGCGTACGGCCGTTAGAAGACGAACTCGGCAACATCGCCAAAGTAGAACTCATCCCGCTGTCTGAATTGGGCCGGCCGCGCATAGACATTGTCATGACCCTCAGCGGCATCTTCCGTGATTTGTTCCATCACCAGACCAATTTGCTGGATCAGGCCGTGCGCCTGGCCGCCGAGGCCGATGAGCCATTGGAATCGAACTTTGTGCGCAAGCATTCGCTGGCCCACGCCGCCGAATTGGGCATTTCCCTGAATGAAGCGGCCACGCGAGTATACTGCAACGCCCCCGGCTCTTACGGCGCGAACGTCAACCATCTGGTAGAAAGCTCCACCTGGGACAACGACGATCAACTCAGCGATACCTTCCTCGCGCGCAAATCCTTCGCTTACGGTCCCAGCGGCGATTGGCGCGCCGGACGGGCGATTATGGAGCGCAGTCTGGCGACGGTAGAAGCCGCGTTCCAAAACATAGACAGTTTCGAGCTGGGCATTAGCGACGTGGACCATTACTACGAATACCTGGGTGGTGTGGCGAAGAGCGTGGAGAAATTGGGCGGGAAACGGCCGTCTGTCTTAGTCGCCGACGCCATTGCCGTAGATGATCGCCTGGCCTCCCTGGAACAAATGGTTC
>OEIV010000494.1_pt1 | contig 21345 bp, 30 predicted proteins | sample 1539231 | NCBI WGS metagenome assembly OEIV01 (sample SAMN03794762, study PRJEB22550) | activated sludge metagenome | feature: wastewater treatment plant; material: activated sludge; isolation source: Wastewater treatment plant of a petroleum refinery complex | place: Argentina: Buenos Aires ...
GGATGTGGCTTCATCCATCTCGCACCAAGCTCTCGTTGCCGAAAGATAGCCGATTACGGCTTCAAACCAAACATAAATATGTTTTCCTGTAAAATCTTTTAATTGTTTACTTTCATCACGTTTTTTAATCTCCTCTATGGGTAAATCAATACTCCAGTCCATATCTCGAGTAATAGCCCTCCTCTGTAATCCTTCTTTTAACCAACCATTTGCCTCATTCCAGACCCATTTCTTCCAATTTTCTTTGTTAGAATCGAGATATTTGCGCAACTGGGGTTCTAGCTTTTCGAAATTTAGAAAATAATGCTCTGTGTCTTTCAATGTTACCTTCGATCCTGTTAATCTACTCACAGGGTCTATAAGTTCCCCATCTTTGAGCCATCTTCCACAGCTTTCACATTGATCACTTCTTTGATTGCCAGTTTTACAGTACGGACATGTACCTTCAACATATCTGTCGGGTAAAAATTGCTTGTCATCAATAGCATAATATTGTTGCATCACGCCTTTTTCAATGTAGTCATTATCCAATAATTTGAGGAAAATCTCGTGTACTACTTCCTTGTGCTTTTGGGTAGTTGTTTTCGTATAGAGGTTATAGTCCAAGCCATACATCTGAAAGAGTGCAAGGTCCTTTTTGTGATAGATATCTACTACTTCTTCTGGTTTTAAACCCTTTTTATCAGCTTCAACTGTAATTGGCGTACCATAACAATCAGAACCCGAAACCATAAGTACATCATCACCTTTCAGTCGATGAAATCTTGCGACAATATCTGCAGGGAGTAAATATCCACCTAAATGCCCCACATGGATGTCACCATTCACATATGGCCAGGCTACACCGATAAGAACTTTATTACTCATAGAATTTCAAAATTATAGTCGATTATAGCAAATAGTAGTGGACTGTACTCACAACAACTGATATTCGTGAATAAAAAAAATTCGCCCTATTTTGTATTTGTTTGTTTTTTTGTTGCAGTAACAAAAACAACCTCAACAGTTGCCAACAAAACCCCTGTTATCAAAATGGTATACCACTCCAAAGCGCCCATCAATCGTAATCCTACTATTGCAAAGAATAAGAAATAAAACATAACTCCTCTTCTAATTGCAGGTCGGATATTGGGGGATTCGAAAAATTTTCTAAAGAATAGTTTATCTATGAATAGATGTATTGATGTAAATAATGAAATCACGAAACCAGCTATTATGAAGATCCATGAAATCAAGATTCTTATATCAAGAAATTCCCATGCAATTCCCAGTTCAATGCTTCTTCTTATAACTTCAAGAAGTTCGTTTTCCTCTGTTATTCCATACCTTTGGATAATATTCATTAATCCATCTTTGTCGAATGGAGTATAGTTAGTGCTAATGAATAATAACAGCGTCCCAAAAAATATAGCTATCAATAGGGAGAGCAGACCCCTTCTCATTTTGTGAGTAAATCTTATTTAATTTCAAATAGCTTATCGTGGTACTCGAAATATTTCCCTTGGTCCCCTGCACATCTAGCTGCATTTGCTGCAGAACGAGCATTTGGATGAATATTCTCGAGAGGGAAATCGCGATAAATATATCTAGCTTTTCCAGAATCCACGAATTTTTCTTTTGCTTCTACTAATACATCATTAGCAAAACTTTGACAGTAAGGGCATTCGTAATCACTAAATTCCATTAAAACTATCTCTCCATCACCCTTGGTTTGACCGTCTCCAATACTTAATTTCTGAACAATATACTCTGTATTCACATTATCTGTCTGCTCATTGAGGTATGCCGTAACAGCGGAATCAAGAGCCTCTCCGGTTAACGACCCACCCTCTGCCGATGCATAATACTCACGAACTTGTGGTTCATAATCTTTTAGACTATTTTTTAGATAATCTGTCCAATATTTGTTAGTTGAGGTGATATCTTCCTTTTCAAGCATATCGACAAGTGTCTCCAATTCTTGTACTCGAATACCCCCTACATAAAAACCTTCAAACTCATCACCCTTGCCCTTCCCCACATAAAACGATGGTGTTCCTTGTACTCCAAAAGTTTCCCCTGCTTTAATCTCACGATCAATGACATCATTATATTTTTCATCTGCAACACACTCTTGGAATTTAGACAAATCTAACTCTAGGTCTTGTGCATATTTATCATAACAACCCTCACCAAAACGATTTTCTCCAGAACATTCACCTGTTACTTCTGCAGCAGAATCTTCGGAAGCCTTGGGATTCAAAGAGAATCCATTTCCAGAGAAAAAAATAGCAATGGAAATCAAAATTCCGCCCAATAGAATACTAGCGGCATTAAGCATTACTCTCTTGTTCGTGGATTTACTTTGCTTTGGAGGAGTGTTAATCACTGCTGGTTCTATCATTTCTTTTGCCATAATATTTTATTAAATGTCTTATCACTATATCATAAATTATCGTAGGTTTGCTTCAGAAGTAAGGCATCATACTCAAGTATAGGACTTTCGCATACAAGATACCCCCCTATATTTTTGTCTTTAAGTGCTTGTAGCAACTCCCTCCATTTGAAGCCCGAATCAAATGTTTTGCCTTTTTCTTCTTGTTTTTTAAATTCGGAGTCTAAACCTCGAATTTCAATTCCTTCAGAATTATATTCCTCAATTGATTGTAGAAAAGTAAGGTGATTCTTCTCGCCTTTTTCTCCAAAGTTAATTGCTGAAACATGCATGTGAAGTGAATCCAGATACTTCCGTCCCAGATTATTTTCTACATACTCTAAAATTTCAACAAATTTATCATAACCATTGTAGATACCGTTTGACCTCGCATATTTATGAGCGAAATCAATACATAATCTCAGGTCAAAATCCTTTAGTTCGTCAGATAGTTTCACCAATTCTTCAATATCTCCGAATTGGGTAGGTTTTCCAGTAAGTTCTGGAGCAATCACAATTTCACCCTGTCGAATAGGATGATCTAGATATTTTTCCTTTTCAAATTCTTTATAGATTTTTTCAAAAGCTGATTTTACATGAGAAAATACTTCCTCTTTTTCTTTTTTTTGATAAAACGCTGGATGGAATGTCACACTTTTTGCTCCACATAAACCTCCAACGTAAACAGAGTCAGTAATATATTTGATGCTACCATAAAACTTGCGATTATCATCTGATGCTAGATTTATGTAATACGGTCCATGAATTGTAAGTTCAATCTCTGAAGATTTCCTAGTTTCATTCACAATTCGAGCTCTTTCCTCAGTCATCTTCACCCCGTGTACAAATTCAATTTCCATCAAGTCAAGCTTGAGTTCTCTTACCCTCTTTATACCTGAAACAGTGTCTCTCTTTTTCGATGTCAAAGGAACTCCACCGACACCAATTTTAAGTTTAGCCATAAATATAAAGAATGGGAATTTATAGTGATATTTTAATCTAAAGCACTATCTTGAATCAAAATATTTCCTTCTAGTACTCGTTTCATCTGAAGTTTCTCAATACCTAGTTCAGAAGAGATTGGTTTGTCATCAATCTTCTTCACAAGATCAACATTCTGACCAGTAATTGAAGTGTAAAATTGATATGCAATGAATACTAAAACCTCCAAGAAGCCAACCAATACCATTGTGTACCAAGTTTTCTCACTCTGTAACATCATCGTAATAGTAATAATTAATTTTCGCTATCAGAAGTGAATCTCCTCTATTTAACGGTAATTTCTGACTACGAACATCTTTGTTCCCGAAAATGATACTTTCCATTGTGAAGGGCATAGGGAAAGACTCCATTTTCTTTATGAATTCACCTAATGTAGGAATTGTACCTTGTATACTTATCGTCACTGGGACTTGTTTCAACCTAGATTTTGTCTCAACGTTGGAATCTATTTTTGCCACTGAATCCGTCCCAAAGTCCGCATTCACTAAGTATGAATTGCTTTGTTTAGCCATCTCCCCTAAGTTAGCTAAAATAAATTCATCATTCCTATTTGAAGGTAAAGAGGATTCCAGAAATGCAATCTGGGGCTGGGATTGTTCTTCCTGCACTATTAAGTCTTTGATGTTTGTCTCTTTCTCAGTAAGTGCGTCAAGATAGTCTCTTCTAACATTATTCTGTGCGACTTTATCTGTTATTGATTTAACAGCTGGAACAATTGCAAATACCAGCATTATCGTAACCGTAATCAATGTAATTATCGCAATAAAATAGGTCTTGCCTTGCTTTGTTTCTAAATAATCTCTGAGTTGTGATGTACTGGTTTTTATCTCCATTAGAAAAGCACCTCGCTTCGTTTAGGTAAATTATTTAGCTTTGTTTTAACAGTAAAACTGTCTGAAGTCGTCCCTTGCGACTCAATATTTAACAATTCTGTTTTAGTAAATAAGGGGGAGTTCTTAAATCCACTTTCAATATCAGCGATAGTTTGTGTGTCGGTGAATCCCTTGACTGTTAACTCTTCATTTAGGATCTGTACGTTTAGTTCCTGAACGGTAAGCGGAACAATCTTCGATATTTCGAGATAAACATTACTATAATATGGAGTTTGATTCCATAATTGTTCATATAACAGGATTCTGTCTTGGGTTGATCTCAGTCTACTTTCGCTCTCTTTTAGTACTGACATTATTTCTTCTTTTGAAGCAATATCTTTGTTGAGATTTTTGAATTGAAGATCAACGACCACCCGTACACCAAAAGCTATTACTATGATTAACTCCACCAAAACCATGATCCCTCTTGCAGTTGTAGTCGTCCACCTATAGAGTTTTGTCCACATTGTCTGTGGTTCTACCTGTGTTTTTAAGAGGTTAAAGCCTTTTTTTTGGACCATGACTGGGCAGTCGAATAATATTTGCTATCAGTATAGCGAATTTCGAGATAAAAGTAGAACAAATTACTCAAGCAGCTTATTTCTTTTTAACCAGCACATCTACTGCTCGTTGCCCTTGCTGATAATTACCCATCGCAATTAATTTGTAATTATTTTGCCCACAAAGGAGTTCCACTATTTTTAAATATCCTTCTCTTTCTAGTTCTATTTCAACTAGTAGATATTTAAATTTGCCTAATTCTTCCAGGCCACTTTTTAAGACATTATATTCCGAACCTTCGGTATCAATTTTTAAAAGGTCATACTCTCCTTCTAAATTTTCTTGGATAAAATCCCTTAAGGAGATAGTCGGCACTTTCACTTTTTCTGTTTGTTTTCTACTTTCATCAGGATACAGAGAGTTCAACTGCGTACTAATATCGGAAATGTATAGTTCTAGGTTCTTCTCACTAGTAATTGCATATTGATAATTATGGTTTTGTGGGTGATTTTTTTTGAGTAATGCGAAAACATTCCCGAAGGGTTCGACACTTACAACATTGTGCGCTTTAATTATCTTCTCTAAAAAAAATGCAAATTCACCAGCGTGGGCACCGATATCTAATGCATTGATACCTTCTGGTAGATGTCTCTTTAAAAAAATATTATCTACTATGACCCTTTCTAAGCCAACATATCCATATTTATTCGGGAAGATGAAATTTTTTCCCAAAAATCTTCCACAATTAGTTTTATTACCCCCAAAAGCTCTTATTATGAAATATAGATACTTTTTAATTATCAAACCCAGCCTATCAAATAAACCGACCTCACTTATTAACAAGAATTTAAAGTCCAGATTTAGGGATTCTTTTATTAAATTCATTTATTCAAAACTTTCTATGAGCAAATAATCTTGGCAATCGCAACTTAACCCTCTACATAGGACTTTTTCGGTATCGTATATTGTGTTAATTTTCACACGCTGACCCAGTAAGTTACTATTTTGAAACAACGGATAATCATTTCCGTCTCCGGGAGTGATGCTTCGCAAAAGTAATGCGCTATTGCTGGATCTTAGGTAAGAACCTTCAATTTTTAAATAATAGCCATTTGGACATTGAGGTTTACCGGCACTTTCCCCAGTTAAGATGATTCCTTCAGCTTCAAACCGATCTGTCTTGAATTGGAATGTCCCGATTACGTTTAAGAATTCTAAAAACATTTCACTTGTCTCCGAAGTTTCATTTGTTAAAGAATAAGTTGTGAAGATAAACATATATTCTTCTTTCATTAAGTAATTACGTATTACCACCCTATCTTCAGCTACTATTTTTTCCTTTCTCCTTATGACCTCTGTATCCTTATCTATTTTATACATGTTAGACCACTCGACAATTACAGAAGGTATCCCTGCATTTGCTGTAGCATTTTCGATATCTAGTGATAAAACATAATCATCTACTGTTTTATAGTTATGTTGTAAAGCTGTTACCCCCATCGAACTTCCATCTTCGGCAATAAACAATACGTCATCTTCCGGAGCATCATACTCAATCTCCCAGTCTTGTTGATAATTAAATTTATACAAATAACCACGATCAATATACTGAGTCCATCTATTTGAGACATCAATAATTGTAGGTGTTAATCCTATTATTGGTGTCGTAGTTGGAATGGTGGTGGCCTCGTCTTGAGTGTTGAAAACACCTCCTCCTAGTCGTGACATCAGTAGGAAAATCCCAATACACATTATAGTAAGCAGTATTACTACTACTATTGAAAGCTTTATAAACATCGACTTTGCTTTTTGTGATCCCTCGTCCATAGTAATCTATATTAATTTTGAATATGAAATATTTGTATTTAAGTTTGATAGGATTTGTGGAAGTGTATTTAAAATATCAACAAGATCCTTATCATCTGCAAATTTGAAATTTCTCAAATCTTCCGGCGCAACCCATTTATATTCCGAGTGTTCAGGGCTAAGTTTAACTTTACCGCTAGCCTTACAAAGATAGATATTTCTATAAATAATCAACTTGTCACCAAGTTTGCCCTCGAATTTCGAACTTGATAAAGTGCATATTATTCTTTCAAGTTTGAGATCCACTTCCTCAACAATCTCCCGGCTAATGGCCTCAAATAAAGTCTCATCATTTTCTAATTTTCCTCCGGGTATGTCCCATTTATCTACGAAAATAATTTCTTTATCACGTTTAACAATTAAAATTTCCCCCTCATCGTTTATGATAAAGGCTTTTTGTCCGAAAATTACGTTATTAAATGTATTCACTAAGGGTTGGTTACTTTGAACTTTAATTATATCTTATTACGATATTTTTGTATCATCGCAATTTTCTTCTTTTAAATTCTTCAGAACTCATAGCACTACCCCAATTTCCCACTTTTGTTATAAACTCAATATTATCCAAATGATCCATTTCGTGAAGAATTACTCTGGCCAACAACCCTTTTGCATACAACGTAAAAACTCTCCCAAATTCATCACATGCTCTTATCTTAAGTTCTTTCGGACGTGTGACCTCGGCCATCAATTTACCGTACGCTACACTTCCACAACCTTCGTATATTGCTTCTGTGTCATCTGAAAGCTCAATCAATTCAGGGTTTATATAAATTCGAAATTGGTCAATTTCACTAGGATTTCTGTAAGTTGTTCTGCGGACTTCTGTTACAAAAATTCTGTACTCCCCAGCGATTTGATTGGCTGCGATACCTGTAAGCTCATGAAAATAGAGTGAATCCTTCAAATTGTTGATCAACACGGAAATTTCCGGATCATTAAAATTTTTAACCGTCTTTAATCGTCTTAATAAAATAGGATCTCCAATTTGGGTTAACTCTTTTATGACCATGATTTGAATATAACTATACGACAGATTTTACCTAATTACGGCCTTTTACGCGAACAGATTACTTAAAATCACAACCTATTTATCAATAAGATGTTTATCATAACCCATTCTCACTAATTCTTCATAAGCCAACCAAACGTGTTTAGGTATTTCTTGGAAGATTTGAAAACCCATTTCGGGATATAGCCTAATGCGCTGAAGATCACCAACCATTATATTGATGATCACTTCCTTCTCTATTATTTTTCCAACATATTCTTCATAGGAAACCGGCATAGAAGTAACTATCAGATTAGTGTTTTTCTCTGGCCAGTAATTTTTAAAAGAGGCATAATGCTCTCCTCTCCATTGTCGGTTTATGAACAATAATCACAGATTCTGGTGTTAGATTCTTCTTTTTAAGAATTTCATATGAAAAACTTACATTTTCACCTGAATTACTCGATTTTGTTTCAAGTATGATCGAGTCTCTAGGAACTCCCATTTCTATTACTACCTCAAGATATTTTTCCGCCTCTGAATCAGTACCCCAATTAGTACGTTGGATATTCTCTTCATCGGGAATCCATTTATTTGTAGCATTACCTCCCGAGATTAATACTAAAGGTGCATATTTATTATGAAATAGTTCGGCGCAGTATTTGGCAACTGTGAGATCGAGAGAAGTGAAACACATCAGAATATCAGCAGGCTCTACCAAGTGATTTAGATGATGATAATCCCACTATGTTTTAGCTAATTTATCTACCCTATCCATGTATTTTATTGTATATTCAATTCTATCTTTAAAATAAGAAATAAAAAAGGAGCTCACTTGGAGCTCCTTTTAATGTTTAACAGCTTTTTAGTTTATTGCAATATTCTTAACTCCTGTTCCTTTGATTACTTTGTCAGGAAATTCAACTCTTAAGTCTAGTGTTTTTGTACAGGTTCCTACTGAGTCACCTGTTTCTCCAATTTTTGTAGTTAACTTTCCATATGATCCACTTGTTCCTTTACATACTCCTTTTGAAGTCCAGTTCCATGTTATTAAGTTGAAGTTTGTGGCACCAGTATATGCTGACTCTAACCAGAAAGTCTGTCCTACTTTTGCAGTAGATGGACCAGAAACAACAACCGTTACATTCTGTACAGGAAGTACTTTCACTGTGTCAGAAACAGTTCCAGGGATGATAACCCCATCAGTTGGCTGACCATTGATCATTTCTGCATTGTAGATTGCTTGACCGTCAACTTTGACTACACAGTTACCTACATTTTTAAATGTAAAGTTTTTCTTTGCGTACCATGTTGATGTGGTTGTTGTAGATTTTTTTCCACAAATGTCCCAGTCCCACTTATAGCTATCTGCATCTTGTGAGCTGAAGAATTTAGCTTCAAGTAAAACTTTATCAGTCTGAGCGACAACTTCTTGTCTTTCGAGACTTATATTATAACCAACGGTTCTTTTATACTTTGTAAATGCCTGAGCTTCGTTAATTCCAAGAAATGGAATGGTAACTAAGACCAAAGCCATAATTACTGCTTGTACTTTTATAAATTTCATAATGAATATATAAAATATTAAATAAATTAATTTAACTATATATATATTATATACCACCTTCTAAATTTTGTGTTATAAAAAATACTTTTGTATGATTAAGCAGTTAATATCAAATAAATGATCACAATTTCTCTATTTTGGTTTTCGGTGGCAATGAGTATAGCAATATTCGAAATTGAACTTGAAGGTAAACATGGATGGGCAGAGAAAAGTGCGACTTGGAGCAGAAGATTTATACCTCCTAAAGCTTTTAGATTATTCTCTGGTGCTAGAGTACTGACCGGATACCATCTCTTCTTAAATATATTCTTATTATTATTCATGCACTCCCCCTTTTTTTTCGGGGTAGAGTTTAGTGTAATCGCTGAACTCAATCTACTAGCGATATATTTAGTGTGGACAATCTTCTGGGATTTCTTATGGTTTATTCTTAATCCTTATTACGGTTGGGATAAATTCTCACCAAAAGCTGTTTGGTGGTTTGGAGAAGAACCATGGTTGATGAATAAACTGCCGGTCAAGTACTTTATACAACTTGGGGTAAGCCTATCCTTGGTAATAATATCAGTCTATCTCGGAGCAGGTAAAGATCTGCTAAAGAACCATTTAGTATTTATACTTCTATTCATATTTTTTACAATATTGGCCCATTTGTTGATTCGTCCTTTATTTCATAAATACTACCGGGCTCTTCACAAGAGCAACTAGCGAAGAGTTCCACTCCATACTTGCCACGCAAGTAGTGATTTGGCTACTAAACTTAGTGCTATGTAGACAACTTCTCCAAAAAGATAATTTTTCCATCTACCTACTCTTTTGTATTGTAGGATCATATTGATGGCAAATATGTTGAAAAAAACAAGTAGTGAAATAAAGATTCCGTAGACAAAGTCGGGCACTACCGCAATTTCATTCGTGTTTTGAACTGCACCGTAAAAATACCAGCCCATAACTACCCACGGCACTGCACCTGCAATACAACCATAGATGAATGATGTCCAGTCGGTCTTAGATGTCGTTTGATTATGCAATTCCATAACATATCCAAATAAAATCATCATCATGTTCAAGAAGAACAGTAAAATTAAACTTGGTACGTCATACATTCCAACAAGAATCCCAATAATCACAATCATCCATGATGAACTAAATGCATATTCAATCCATCTGGCATAATTAACTCCTTTCTTAAGATTCTCAACATATTTGGGGAAATATACCGTGCCAATAACAAAATGTGCTAGAGCCGACATAAATAAGAATACCGCTACTGAGTAACCTAATGGTAATTCAAATAAGACCTCTTTCTCCTGTAATACCTGCATCGCCTGTGTATCAAACTTCAGAAATTCAGTAGTTAATTTAGCTGATGTGTCATTACTGACCACAACCATGAGAGAACCTTGTAATAGGTGTAAAAAACCCATGACGAGATTGTATAACTTAAGCTTGCGGTAGGTTTGCGGGGAATCCGTTAGTTTCATTTTGGATAAATAATGAATTATATTGGTATATTATATTATTGGTGGAGTGATATCAATATCAGTTATAAGTGAATTTGAGGTTCAACTATCATTGATGTAGTATCTAACAATTCAATCACGTCAGATGCGCGAAATAGACCGAAATCAAAGAGAATTTCAATCTAGAGTAGATTTAATGAAAAAGATTGGTTTTGGGGGTTGGTTTTTTGCTAGGGACGATACTTTCATCTTTCAGGGGTATTCTCCCGGACAATGGATATACGGATATCAACATACCACAGGGGATACTGTTGCATTAGGATTTTATGAAGACATCATTAAAACATCAAAACCCAGAGGACGAACAGAACCAAAAAATTTACGTCGTCTTGGTTTTAGATAATTACGCTTCCACAAGAACTCTTATCTCCCTCTTCAAAAATTCCTCCACATCCTCCATTCCCAATAACTCGGTTAAAGTGAACCACTTTACTTCAGAAGTATCCTCTAATGGTTTTGCTTCTCCTGATTTCCAATGACAAAGAAAAGTTAAACCTACTACTGATGCTCCATCAGAACGTTTAAAGATGTTATTAAAAACTAAATCAATCTCGTAGGTGATTTCAAGCCCAACTTCTTCTAAAACTTCTCTTTTGAGTGTATCTTGTAAGATATTCACTGTTTCACCGCATTCATCGACTTTTCCACCCGGAATGGACCAAATTCCCGGCATATGAACCTCGTTCATACCTCTTCTCGCCAACAGATATTTATCACCTTTCTTAACCCAGGCTTTAACTGCGACTATGTGAAATTGGGCGTTATCTTTTGTTTCCATCTACTAAGTTTAATAACTCAAGTAAATCAATAAACGAATCTTCAAGATCGAATGCAAGATCAAAGAGATTCTTAACTTTTGGACCGATTTCGGCTTCTGTAAGATTCATAAAGACTTTTAAAGTATCGGCCTCGATCCCATCTAACATATTCGCATCACCAATATCATCCCCAAAGAGAACAGCCAGTTGCTTGGTTTTAATTTTTTCAAATACTCCGAATTTTCTAATCAATTCTCCATTTTTATTCATACTGTGAACAAATGGGGCTTCGGCTCCGGTAAAATTACCATGTTTGTCCCATTTCAATGTGTTTGAGATTACTTTTATGTTTTCATCAAAATCTCCCCTAATTTTAATAAATTCCTCAATACAATCTGTACCCAATCCAGAGGCAGACATAATTATCAGTGGAACTTGATGATCTGACGACCATTTTATAAATTCCTTCGCACCTTTGGCATACTCCAGTCTCAGATCATGTGCGATGCTGATTATATGTTCATATTTAAATCCGTATTGCACTAATAAATCGTAAACCTTGCGCCACCATTCATCCATCAACGATATCCTCTCCTCAAAGGGCAAATCAGGATTTTTCTCGACCTTGTTAACATAATAATTGTACATTTCGGATGATCTTTTTCGCCATGCGTCAGGAAGCAAATCTCGGTCACGTAACAAACCCATCAATGAAGGGATAAATTTACCATCAATATATGGTCTAATGAGTGTCGAATCAAAATCAGAAACCAGATAAAGATTATTGATTCCTTGAGATGCCAATCTATTTTTGAAGTCAGTGAATTTTTTATTATCTAATATTTTCATACATATGTTTAGTAATCTTCTTTTGGATTATCGGCTTCTTTCCATCCCCATCTCCATCTACCTTTCGGTGCTTTTCGAATTGTGATTAATAATAGAATTGTGGTTGAGACGATTATGAAGATTAAATAAGCAATTGAATAGAATATATTGCCCGATTCTAACTTATCGGAAAAGAAGTAACCTCCGAATATGACTACAAACAGGTAAATTGATATTAATAGCCACCCTCTCTTACTAGACGGTGTCCAGCCATAACCATATCTTTTTCTTTTAAACCAGTATTTGTTTACATTTTTCATTTCGAGAAGATTAATTATCAGTTGATTATACTGCAAAAACAATGCAGAAGAGAATTCGTCTGAAATGCCCCCCGGAGGTCATTCCGTCCTTTGTACACGGAATCCCAGCTCCACACCTCTCTTCTTCTCTGCCTCACGAACTTCATCCTCATCCATACCGAAGTGATGTGCGATTTCATGCCAAACTGTATTTTTCACAATCTCACGCATTCTATCAATATCTCCTCGCGTAGTATTTTGAATAGGCCCTTGGAAAATTGTTATTCTATCAGGCATTGCCATTGCATAGTTTCTGCCTCTTTTGGTAAGTGGAACACCTTCGTAAAGTCCAAACAATGTCCAGCCGTGACGCAAGTTTATTTTCTTTTGCTGTTCTTGGTTGGGATATTGCGAGACGAAGATAGCGACATTGTCTAGTTTTTGTCTAAATTCAAGTGGAATCTGCTCAATACCTTCTTGTACTAATTTTTCAAATTCGGTTTGTTCCATGAGGGTCAGAAATAACTCATTTTAACATGAGTTTTTCTGTTATTCGAATTACCGAGAATGATTATTTTCTATCTCGATCAATGAAATATAATGTCGAGAATAGCCAAACTTGAGGGCTCATTACAATCAAAATTATGTAAACTGATGTTCTCACTGTTGCCGCAAAATCTAAATCGGCATTATCCACATTTCCTATAAAAAAACTATAAAATGGCATAGCTAGGAAATAAGTTAACCAGAACAAACCGACCATAAGTAAACCAAGGCCTGCTGAAAAGAGGATCTTAGTAATTTGAGGAGACATAAAAATTCTTTAAAAAATTATATTTTATTCTAACAATCAACCCTGTGATGTCAATATCCAGAATTCATTTAGGACAATTATAAATTTTGATGATACTTTGAGATCATAGTTCTCTCAAATTGTATTCCTCAACCTGACCTTTTTCACTACCAAATAAAAATACCCCTTCAAATCTTTTCCCTGCGAAGAGTAGATTTAACCAGTATTTGTTATCGCTAAACATCTTCTCCTTCGGAATTTGGTCAATCTTGAACCATATTGGTTGTATGACTTCCGTTTCCTTCGGTTCACTCTTCCATTCTGTTATTAAATAAAAATGTCCTTCCATATCCCATTTGGGATTATGCGGATTGATATATTTTAGTTGGCCAAGTTTCTGATACTTAGTGACGTTGACTCCTATTTCTTCATAAATTTCCCTTTCGAGACAGTCATCAGTTGACTCATTCCCCTCAACTTTCCCACCAATTCCGGCATATAGGTCTTTCCCCAAATCATTTGAAACTTTCTTTCTTTTTCCGAGAAGAACTTTTCCATCACTTACTATGAATCCGGCTACTGCTTGGACATAGTGGCGATCCTGCTTTAAATAGTCGTCTAATTTTGACATGGAATAAATATAAACAATTGATTATATGACACAGGAATCGTAAAATATATGCACATTATACACATTTTATCCACATATGAAGATATATTTCACCGCCTCTACTGCACAATTCAATAAATACAAGAAAACATATTTTGCTATTAGAGACTTTCTTGTCCAAGAGAACCACACATTGACCAGGGATTGGCTAAAACACACCGGGGAACGAATAGCTCAAGGTGAGTTAGATGTCCGAAACATTAAAGATATATATAATAAATGTGTACTAGCGATTAATCAGGCGCAACTTGTGATAATCGAAGATACTGTTTCTAATTTCAGTACAGGACATCAGATTACCTTAGCCCTACAGAAACAAAAACCCACCCTAGTGCTATGGCAGGGGAAAAAACACAGATATTTCAATCAAATGTTCATCCATGGAATTGATTCTGAATATCTTCAAATTGCACAATATAAGCCCGAAAATCTGAAAACAATTATTACTGCATTTATCAACAAGTATCAAGACTTTAATAACAAAACTCGATTTAATCTGGTATTAAACCAATACGAAAGAAACTATTTAGATTGGGTTCAGTTCAATCGAGGGATAAATAGAACGAAGATAATTAAATCATCTCTAAACGAAGTAATCGAAAAGGACTTAGCATATAAAAAGTATTTGGAGACCAATTAAATATCTAGAACTGTTTTAATTCACCTCTGGCAAATCATTATCTGCATCTAGATCCCCAGGCCCTTCTTCGATTTTATTTATAGTATCATCAATGCTTTTGGATGGGTCTTCTGTATTAGACTACACCTCTCATCATGTCCCCAGAATGGCCGCAATGAATAGGAAGAAGATTACTGATATCGCAATATTTTTATTATTCATATTATTGATTAATTAGTTAAACTAGGGCTTACAGGTGTAACCTCGACAGTAGGCTCTACCATTTTATCTGCTTAGACTTGGGCTCGAACTCTCTTAAGTTCGGGTAGGATTGTGTCTAAAAAGTATTGGTTTATTTCCCTTGATCTAGTCCTAAGTTATGCATTTTCAGTTTTTACCTCTCTTAAAATTCTCAAATATTCCTCACTTGAAGTAGTGCATGTTACCGGTCTCATCTCATGAGACCCTACGGGTCTTCACGTTTTACTATTTTAATGATATAGTACAATCAAATTTCATATTTAATCTATTATTGACGATAGATGAAAAAACCCCTTACGATATTCCTTGTTTTTGTTGTCTTGGTGACTGTTGGAGTTGTTCTTGTATTGGGCTATTTCGGAATAATTCCGATGCCTGGAGATTTTTTCAACGTAACGAAACCCAAAGATCTAGGTGTTAGATACACCCAAGAAGATTTCGATACGTTCATGGGAAAAACCGAGTCACAAGTACTTGCTTTCAGTGAAGCACCCAAGGAATTACAAACAGGCCCCGGCATTGTTTTTACATCACCTAGACCTTATGACATGTCTTTCTCAAATAGTGAGATTTCAGCAAGAATAAATTATTCAAACTGGTCATCAATGCCAGTCGAAAATGTTCAGGTGAAATTTTCCGAAGGGGGAATTATCGAGGTTTCTGGAAATCTCATAACCAATAAACTCAAGAATTTTGCAAGTATTGCCGGATACGGTGGTTACTCCGAAGAGAATGTTGATAAAGGATTAAATTGGTTAGAAAAATTAGGTGCAAATCCTGCCTTCTATTTAAAGGCAGAAACAGAAATAATTAATAATAAATTGGTTTTAAATACACAAAATATCGAAATTAACCGATTGGGACTTCCTTCTCAACAAGCCAATAAAGCTATTACAATTGCTACCGAAACTATAATTAAAAGCGTATCAGGACTAGATACTGAGAAATTAACAATCACGGAAAACGCTTTCAATTTTAAAGGGAGTGCACCTAGTGTAATCTATAGTAAGTAAGCTGATTTATCGCAATTGTTCTCTATTTTTACTATACTTAAGTATTAGTTATTTCACTAAAATGAAAAAATATTTAGTCGTTCTCATTCCTCTGGTATTCCTTGCTTTGATATTGATATTCTTGGGCTTGTACTACGGTTACAGAGAAATCTCGATTTCAAAGATTAATAGTTTTGAGGAGTGTGTAAAGTGGAAATTCCCTATTATGGATATCTATCCCCCACAATGCATGACTCCTGATGGCCGAACTTTCGTGGATACCTCAGTACCTCCTATTTCACCTGAGCCTACACCTCTTTCCCAAATACAGGTCTATACTCCAATAACTGGTCAGTATATACAAAGCCCGCTTAATATAAACGGAGAAGCACCCGGAACATGGTTCTGGGAAGGTTCGTTCAGGGTAATCTTGACAGACGAAAATGGAAATGTTCTTGGCTCTACGATGGCAACAACTGTTGACGGAGAAGACTGGATGACTGAAGACTTGGTTTCTTTCGAAGCTATTTTGGAATTTGAAAAGGAAAATTTACCTGATACCGGAATATTAGTTTTTGAGAAATCCAATCCATCAGCCCTACCTATCATGGGAATAACCGAAGAAATTCAGGTAAAGTTCAAAACCGCAGAAGTCAAAGATGGATGCAGAATCGGAGGTTGTAGTGGTCAAGTTTGTTCTGACGAAGACGTTATTACAGATTGTGCCTACAGAGAATATTACGCATGTTATGCAAATGCGGAATGTGCCCGCCAATCAAATGGTGAGTGTGGGTGGACAATGACCCCGGAAATTCAGCAGTGCCTATTCGAGAAAAGTGAATAAAAATGGAAGAAATCCCAGTTCAAGGAAGACTCTTCAACAAATTCTCAAAACTCATACGTAGTGGATCAATTATCGACCTTATCGCCAAACTTTCAGACTATACGTTCATGATTGTATCTTTGCCGATTGTAGGCACTGCTACCTTGACTCTCTTGGATTACATTAATGAAGATAGTCTTCCAATAATTAATAGATCCGTTGCAGTATTATTCACAATATTGTTTTTTCTCTTAAGTTACTTTCTTAACCGTAAATCCAAAACAAAAAACACGAACAGGAAACTTACCTTTGATGATTGGTTTATTAAAATCTTCTTAAAAACATCGGTTTTTACATTCTACTTCCTCTACTCGGCTTCTTTAACAGCACTACTTTTAGCCATATTTCAGTCCGAGTTTGGATTAGAGCTTCAGTCGAAGATTCGAGAATTATTGCCAGAAGTAATGCAATTTTATTCTTTTCTTCTTTTCATAGCACTTCCCGTAACTGTACTAATCATCTTTATTGCTGCTTACATATCTATCAAAGGAGATTTCGAAAATGCTAAAAAGAATAAAAGGATTTTGGTGGGATTTTTACTTTGTATACCGTTTTTGTTCTTACAATATTTTTTAGAAAATTTTGACTACACGACAATAGATGTCGATAAAGCACTAAAGATAGGAACATTACTAGTTGGTCCATTAATAATATATATCATTAGAATTCTTTTTTTTCGTAAATGGATTAAATTAGAACAGTGAGCAAAATCATGAACCAAAAGGAATCCCAGCTTAAAATCATAATTAATTTTCTTGATTTTGGACTTATTCTATTCTTCCTGTGGATTCAATTTTTATTATTCCAAGTATTCTTTTGGAGCATTATTGAAGGGATCTTAGATGGGAAGGAAATAATCTGTGGATATCTACTGATTTTGATAATCTTTTTTAGTAGCAGGTGGTTGCAGGGACCAAAGGACCAAGATCGTAAAAATATTAAATTCAGTCTAGATGAATGGGTTTTTGAACTAGGAAAACGTTTCTTTTCTAACACTGTGTATGTTTTACACACTATCAGTTTGGTAATTTTACTTATTTCATTATTAAATACAACCTTTAAGGAGTTAATACTCTCACAATTGTGGCAAATACTACCAAACACATTGTTCCCTGTAATCTACTTTTCATATTCTATTTATATGTTATTTGTTCGCAACTGGATTTTAGTTAGGAATCACAAACAATCTAGCTGATCTTGTAACGCTCTTGCGACTACCTTAGTAATAAATCAATTTTGATGAAAAACAAAAAGCAGATTTTTGAAGATTTTTATAAAGAGAATAAACAAAGCATCTTTTTGTTTACTCTGGCGAAAACCAATTCAAGGGAAGATGCCCTGGATATAACTGCAGAGACATTTTTGTCTGCGTGGGAAAATCTTGATAATTTTCGAGGGCAATCCACATATAAAACATGGCTTTTTGCAATTTGTAGACACAAAATTAATGATTATTTTAGAAAGTCCTATAAAGTTAATTCTGTATTCGATCATTCATTCGAAATCGAAAACTACAATATTGAAGAAGTCGAAGATAATTCTGATTCAGCATTGGTTAATAAATTCACACTAAAAGATTTATTTAGCAAACTCAAAGAAATTGAAAAAGAACTTCTATTACTTAAATACATGAATAACTTAAATTTTGCAGAATGTGCTTCTATACTTAACATGAGTGAAACAAATGCCAGAGTTATGCATCATAGAGTGATTGATAAATTACAAACCTTTAATAATTAAAAATCTAATTATGGAAAATCTAAATCAATTCATGAACAATAATAAATTAGATAAAAGCGAAGAAAATAGACTCGACAAAATGGTATTGCAAGAGATCAAGCCAGAAAAATCTCCCGGAATAGGGATATTCTATAAACTTGTACTCACATTCTTTGTGTTCTTAGTAATTGGAGTTGGAATCTTCTTCTTGCCTGAGGAACAACAAAGAAAAGTGGTGAAACCTGTGTCCGCTATGGAAGTTCTACAAAAAACACATCAAACACTTATAGAAATGTTAGCAAAACCGGGAATCCTTCATTACACTTACAATATTAAAACAGCAACTGACTTCGAGGAATACGACAATTTTGACGTAGAAGGATATGTTTCCAATCAAGATCAGAAATATATAATACATTACGACGTGTCCAAATCAGACACAATACTGCCTACAGAGATAATTCCGGGAAAAACGTATCGAGATTTTAGTCCACAAGAATTTGCCATTTTTAGTGACGGAATAAATGAATACAGCCACAGCTATGGGAGCACAACCAATTGGCGAAACCTATCCGAAGAAATGATTGCCATAGAACATGGTTCACATTTAAAATCATTAGTGGGTTTTTACGATTACTTATTACAAGGTGATTCATCCCAATACAAGTTGAAAGAGGACAAAATTAACAACCGTGACGTTTTGGTAATTACTTTCACTTATCCAGGGATGGCACTAACCGGAGAGGCCAATGGCGCCACAAAACGTGTCGAAACAATCTACGAAGCAGTCATCACCATAGATAAAGAGACCTACTTGCCAATATCTAACGAATCGTCTAGCACCTTTAGTTCACTACAAGATAGCCAAATCGAGACATATAAAAGTTTTGAAGTCATAACTGCTGATAAAGAAAATACTATCTTCAACTTTAATCAATACATAGATCAACTTGAACCAATTAACAAGAACACCTCAGATACATTTTCAATTACCAATTTGGGAAATGGAAAATTTGAACTTAGAAATCCGGGGGAAGATATAATTTCACCAGTTTTTACAAAAGGGAATAAAGAATATACTTTAGAAGGTAATCTATTATTCGACAAGATCACAAGAAAACCTACGATTATTGGGAAGTTTCTTTTAGGCAAAGAACTTGAGGTGAGAGGCTTTACTCTAGAATCGAACTTTGGAGAATTACTATGGATAGATAATATTGATTATTCAAAATTGAGAGTAGACAGTGTGACAACAACTGTGAGACCAACTGACATAAGCAATGTGCCCACCCCTACCCCAGTTGTCACCATCCCTCTTGAAAATGATTTTAATGGCATCGTGTATGATTCCGAATACGGGGGAAATCGAGGAAACGCAATAATCCTAGAAGGAGTTTTGCCTGAAGGATCAGAAATTGAGAATAACAGCAATATCGAACAAGCTAGTTTCAAAATAGAATCAGAGGACATGATATTCTCAATAAACGAATGGTACGAAAACGGCTTTAGTTACGCCAATTGGATACCTGAGGATATTGACAGTAAACACCTAGGGAATATTCTGATGCACGATTATTCTGATCAATTCATTTATTATTTTAGCAACTCAGAGAATTATAAAAAAAGTGACTGCAAGGACTACTTAGGCAATCCGATTCCCTATCCTTGTGCCGATATCTCTTACAAACTCGAAACAATCAAAGGTCCTAGATTTTTGACAATATCATGTGAAGTAAAAACTACTCCCGAAGAAGCTACTGATACTTGCAAAGAGATAATTAACAATCTATCTATTGCAAAGTAACTGTCGATTTAGTCTAATTTATTTATATATAAACATATTTAATTTGTAACTATGAATATCGAAAATAACGCTCAACAAATTCCACCTACTATTAACGGTACTTATGTACAAGGTAATAGCAATACAAGGTCCGTAGCAGTAATTGTTTTGACCATATTACTTCTGATTACGCTATTCATTTTTGGAGCGTACATATATTTCAAAGAAGTATACGAAACCGAGAGGGTAAGTCTTACAACAAATGGGCCTACGACAGTAGTACCTTCGGAGATTCAACCCACGGCTACTACCACTCCCCAAACTATGCAATATGAAGTAGTAATCTTAGATATGTCTACGAAACTTGATGAATTCGACAACTTAAGTAACGAATGGGAGATTACAAAGCCCAACGATTCTAGGTTTGAATACAACGAATATGAAGGAAAGTACATTCTTAATGGGAATGACTTTGAGATGCAAATTGGTTCCGAATATGAAGACGAAGGTTACGATAGAACAAGCTATAATAAGGATTATACTAAAATAACTCATCAAGATTATGGTGATGCTTATAGGGTTCAAAATGATTTTATATTGGCTCAATATGGCAACTTCTCATATTTCTATGTTGATAGCGAAAATTTTAAAACAGTTGGCAATTGTGGTGCTCCTCTCGGTGAACCTTCTACTCCAGCTGAAGCACCATGTGGAGATGGGCTATTAGGATTAAGAAGATCTGGTTCAGAAAATTTAGATGCACTTTTCAATATTATATGTATTTCCGAAACAGAATCGGGACTTCAAGAGTGCGATAAAATCGTTACAAGTTTGAGGAAACCGTAAAACATATTCAATTAAAAAATCTTGAGATTCCCTGAACTCTTTTCTTAAGCCTAGAAGCGATTATTCTTCCCTTTTCAGGGTAGATCATTGCCAATCCAGGGAAATCTAGAAGCCAGCCAGGCATTATTGGTATTATCAGTCCTACTATTCCTACAATCA
>OEIV010000496.1_pt1 | contig 21313 bp, 17 predicted proteins | sample 1539231 | NCBI WGS metagenome assembly OEIV01 (sample SAMN03794762, study PRJEB22550) | activated sludge metagenome | feature: wastewater treatment plant; material: activated sludge; isolation source: Wastewater treatment plant of a petroleum refinery complex | place: Argentina: Buenos Aires ...
TAACCGTTGTGGCAAATATGACAGCCAACTACTCAGAAGGTTTGGGTAATATTTTATTTTTAGATAGAATCCCCGATCACGCTGCAGTTAATGAGGCTGTTGAGTTTGTTAAAAAACTACAGGGACAAAAACCTGCTGATCTGACAAATGCAATTCTTAGAAATATTATTAGAAGCAAAAATGCAATAAGGTATCCCGATCCTAATGAAGATATAATTGGATATTTAACTGCGTATTATTCTCACCCTGCCTGGATGGTTAAACGTTATCTTGATAGATTTGGCAGAGAAGAAACAGAAAAATTGCTGGCCGCCAACAATGAAAAACCATATCTTACTTTAAGAGTAAATGCAATCAAAACAACTCCTGAGGAGTTTAAATCGCTTTTAGAACAGGTTAATCTAAAATATCGTCCCGGCAAATTTCTTAATGAATTTGTACAACTGCTTAACTTAACAAACATTACTGCGTGGGACTATTATATAAAAGGATATTTTAATATTCAGGATGAAAGCGCCGGCTTAGCAGTACGATTATTGGATGTTCATCCGGGTATGAATGTGCTGGATATGTGTGCGGCACCGGGAGGTAAAACAGCTTATCTTGGTTCACTAATGAATAACACAGGCAGCATTACAGCGCTGGATCGTTACGATGGAAGATTAAATCTTGTACGAAAAAATAATGATCGGCTCGGCTTAACCTGCGTTACAACTATAGAAAGCGATGCATTGGAATTTGAATCCGAACCATTTGATCGTGTACTTGCCGATGTACCTTGCAGCGGTACAGGAACTTTATCAAAAAAGCCTGACATAAAATGGAAAAGAGATATTTTTGATTTAAGAAATATGACTGAAATGCAGTTTAAATTAGTCAGCAAAGCGGCAACCCTGGTTAAAGTTGGCGGAGCCTTAGTTTACAGCACCTGCTCAATTGAACCGGAAGAGAATTTTGAAGTTGTAAAGAAGTTTCTTGAAACACATCCAAACTTTAAGTTTGAATCGGCAAAAGGAAAAGTTGCGGATCATCTGGTTGATGAAAACGGATGCATCCAGACACTCCCGCAGAAGCATCAGATGGATGGAGCTTTTGCAGCCAAGTTAATTAGAATTGAATAACAATTTATAAGAAGTATTATGCTTGATAAATTTGCAGATGAATTAAGACAACAAAGAGAAAACAGCGGCTTAACTCTTCAACAAATGGCTACTAAAACAAGAATTGATCTTAAATTTCTTGAAGCTATTGATCAGGGCAATTTTTCTTTTCTGCCTGATCTTTATGTAAAAGCATTTGTTAAACAGTATGCTAAAACAATCGGGCTTGATGAAAATATTACTTTAAAAAAGTTTGAAGCCGCAAGAGAAGGAAAAGAATTTGATCCTAATCCTCCGGCACCGGTAGAAGAATTAAAACCAACAGACGTTCCTAAAGTTGAAGCTCCTAAAACTGAAACACCTAAACCAATTATAAAATCAACATCACCGTTAAAATCTTATGTTGATGAACAAAAACAAAAATCTGGTGAAGATGAAAAAAAAGCTAACAGCCAGCTTATGATTTTTGGTTTGGGCGGAATTGGGTTAATTATTATAGCAGCGTTGTTATACTTTTTTATTTTTAATAAAAGCGATAAAATAATAGTTGAGGAAACTCCTATTGATGAAGTGATTGAACAAAGCAATCAACGATACGTTGAAGAAGAACCCGCAGAACAAGTAACCAGCGATAGTACAATGGTTCCGGCATCATCCGATAGTCTTTACCTTACTTTTAATGCTAAAGAAACTTCCTGGGTTTTTGTTGTTCTGGATAATAATCGCACTCAGGAATTTACACTTAGTCCAAATTCAAAATTTAGTGTAGCTGCTTCAAGGGAATTTAAAGCAACGGTTGGTAATTCCGGCGGAGTTACTTTGCAAATGAATAATCAGCCAGTTGATTTTACCGGACGTGTTGGTTCTGTTAGGCACTTTAAATTAGATAAAACCGGAATTGTTTATTTAAACGCACCTCCAAAATTAGAACAAGAGTAAATGTCATCTTCGGTTGAAAAAAAGATTGAGGAACTTCGCAATCAAATAATAAGACATGATTATAATTATTATGTTTTAGCGGAGCCTGTTATAAGTGACGAGAATTATGATAAGCTTGTTAAAGAGCTGGAAAAACTTGAAACTGAAAATCCTCATTTAATTACTCCTGATTCTCCAACCCAAAGAGTTGGTAAAGATCTTACGAAAGAATTTAATCCTGTAAAACATAAAATTCCGATGTTAAGTCTTGCAAATTCTTATGATGAGCAGGATTTAATTGACTTTGATAGAAGAGTTAAAGAAAGTTTACCAGAAGCTGAAAAAGTTGAATACGTTGTTGAATTAAAAATTGATGGTGCCTCGGTAAGCATTAATTATGTTGATGGTTTGTTAAATACTGCGGCTACAAGGGGAGATGGAACAGTAGGCGAAGAAGTAACTAACAATATTAAAACAATCCGTTCAGTTCCTTTAAAGATTGATTTAAGTAAAGAAAAAAAATATAAGCTTAAAAATTTTGAAGTCCGTGGTGAAGTTTATATGCGAATCTCTGACTTTGATAAGCTAAACGAAGAAAGGGAAGCAAACGATGAAAAACTTTTTGCAAATCCGCGTAACTCAACAGCAGGCACTTTAAAATTACAGGATCCAAAAGTTGTATCCGCAAGAAAATTAAATGTTTTTCTTTATTCGCTAATAAGTGTTGATGAAGAATTTGAATCACAGGAAGAAAATTTAAAGTTGTTGAGCAAACTTGGGTTTACAGTTAATCCCAAATACAAAGTTTGTAAAAGCATAGAAGAAGTTTTAAAGATATGTAACAAGTTTGAAGAGATACGCGATACGCTTGAATACGAAATTGATGGTGCTGTAATTAAAGTGAATTCAATGCGTCAGCAAAAATTATTGGGCAGTATTGCAAAATCACCTCGGTGGGCGGTTGCTTACAAGTTTAAGGCAAAACAGGCTTTTACAAAATTAAATGAAATCACCTGGCAGGTTGGCAGAACAGGTGCAATCACTCCTGTTGCCGAATTAAATCCGGTTAAGCTTGCTGGTTCAACTATCAGTCGTGCAACTCTTCATAATTATGATGAGATTCAACGCAAGGATATTCGGGTTGGCGATACGGTTGTTATTGAAAAAGGCGGTGATGTAATTCCCAAAGTAGTTTCAGTTGTTTTAAGTGAGCGTCCAAAAAAAAGTCAACAAACTCTGCCTCCGGAAAAATGCCCAGTTTGCAGTTCTAAATTATTTAAACCGGAAAATGAGGTTGCTTTCTATTGTGAAAATCCTGAATGTTCAGCTCAGATTAAGGGAAGACTAATTCATTTTGCATCCCGAGGGGCAATGGATATTGAAGGACTTGGTGAAGCACTTATTGATCTTTTTGTAGATAAGGGTTTTATCATTCACCTTTCTGATATTTACAAGTTAAAAGATAAGCGTAATGAATTAGTCCAGATCGAAAGATTAGGTGAAAAAAGTATTGATAACCTTTTAAAGTCCATTGAGAAAAGTAAATCGCAGCCATTTTCAAAAGTTTTATTTGCAATTGGTATCAGATATGTGGGTGCAGGTGCGGCACAAAAAATTACAGATCATTTTAACTCGATTGATGATATTATTGCGGCAGTGGAAGAAGAAATTTCAGCAATTTATGAAATTGGTCCAAGCATAAGTAAAAGCATTAAACAGTTCTTTTCTGATAAAAAAAATATCAGGCTTATTGAAGATTTGCGTAAATCTGGATTAACTTTTACATCAGAAAAAAAAGAAATTGTACAATCGGCTTTAACCGGAAAAACCTTTGTTTTAACAGGAACGCTTTCTTCTCTTTCTCGTGATGAAGCCGGAGCAAGAATAATAGCATTAGGAGGAAAGGTGACATCAAGTGTAAGCAAAAATTCTGATTTTGTTGTTGCTGGAGAAAAAGCTGGTTCTAAATTGTCTAAAGCAGAGTCGCTTGGCGTTAAAGTTTTGGATGAAGACACATTTCTAAAAATGCTCGAAGAAAATGAATAATAATGATTGATTTAATTAAAGAAAACATTTCACGATTTTTAATTTCAAGAAGATTAAAAAATATAGTTCTTAATGAACAGGATTTTTCCGAATCACTTAAAAGATCAGGTTCATTTTTAGTATTGATGCCGGAGGATGAAAAAGATTTTAGAGCAAGTTATCTGGTAATTGAGCATCTTGAACATCTTAATAAATCGATAAAAATTTTAACAAGGGATTATAGGATTAGTTTACTGCCGGCTAAGTTTAGAAATAAAGCGATGGAGTTTGGCATTTCTGATTTGAATAAACTCGATCTTCCTTCGCATAAACTGATTGAAAAACTTTCTGAAATGAAGTTTGATGGTGTGATAGATCTTAACAGAAAAGATGATCTTTTTTATAGTTATGTTTCAAATCTGGTTAATGCCCGAATAAGAATTGGATTTGCTAAAAAAGGTGCGGATAAGTTTTATAATTTTCAGATTTCAAACAACGATGTTGAATCCGAAAAATCATACAGTAATTTTTTAAATTGTTTAAAAATGTTTTAAGGCAATATTATGAACTTCGAAACAAAGCGTGTTGGCGATATTACGGTTTTTAAGTTGAACGAGAAGCGATTGGATACAAGTATATCGGGCTTGCTTAAAGGCGAGTTTACAATGATCCTGAAAGTTGAAGGTGTAAACAAGCTAATAATTGATCTTAGCGAAGTTGAAAGCTGTGATAGCTCCGGACTAAGCGCAATTCTTGTTGCTAATAGAATCGTTTCAGCCAATGAAGGACAAATAAGGCTTGCTGCCCCATCTGAAAAAGTTCATACATTAATAAGAATAACTCAGTTAGACAGAGTGCTGCCTGTTACAGATACTGTTGAGCATGCATTAGTAGAGTTAGGAAAATAGTATTTGCAAGTTTCCACCTTAGATTATGTTATCATAATCTGCTACTTGATTGGGATTACTGTATTTGGAAAAATAATTGGTGGCAAGCAAAAATCTGTTAAAGATTATTTTATTGGCTCGCAGGAAGTTCCTTGGTGGGTGATTAGTTTTTCAATCGTTGCCGCAGAAACAAGTACGCTAACATTTATTTCTATTCCCGGTCTTGCATATCTAACCAATCTGAATTTTCTTCAGTTAACACTCGGATATTTAATTGGAAGAATAATAGTTGCACAATTCTTTTTACCGGCTTATTACAAAGGTGAACTTTCAACTGCATATTCTTATCTTCAAAACAGATTTGGAAATAAAACCCGGTCATTAGCCTCAGTAACTTTTTTATTTACAAGAACCGCTGCTGATGGTGTTAGACTTTTTGCTACTGCTATTCCCCTTTATTTAATGCTGGATATTTCTCCAATGATTGCAATTATTATTATTGCAATTGTTGCGCTTCTTTATACATTTACCGGAGGATTAAAAGGCGTAATCTGGGTTGATGCAATTCAAATGTTAATTTATATCGGCGGGGCAATTCTTGCCGGTATTTATTTGATAGTTAATATTCCTGGAAATATCGGGGAGATTTTATCTTCAACTGAAATAGCATCTAAGCTTAGTGTTTTTAATTTAGGATTTGATGATGGATTTTCAGGATTCTTTTCTCAACCATACACTTTGTTGAGTGGATTGATTGGCGGCGCGTTTCTTTCAATGTCTTCTCATGGAACGGATCAGTTGATTGTACAAAGATTACTAGCAGCAAAAAATCTTTCGGAAAGTAAGAAAGCATTAGTAACAACTGGTGTGATAATAATTTTTCAGTTTGCGCTATTCTTAATCGTTGGAGTTTTACTTTACGCTTACTACGGTCCGCTCAATATAAAGTCTGATGAAATATTCCCTAAATTTATTATTGAAGTTTTACCATCCGGCGTTAAAGGAATTATTATTGCCGGATTATTTGCCGCCGCACTTTCTACACTGGCCGGATCAATAACATCACTTTCATCTTCTGTTATGCTTGATCTTTATATCCCGTTTAAAAAATCCATTGATGAAAAAAAGAATTTATTGTATTCAAAATTGTTAACAATCTTTTGGGCAGTAATGCTGATTTTTTCTGCCTTTATTTTTATGGAAAGTTCAAAAGCAGTTGTTGAGGTTGCTCTAAGTATTGCTTCATTTACTTACGGGGGATTATTGGGAACATTTCTTCTTGGATTATCAAATAAAAAGATTCAGCAAAATCATGCTATTGCAGGGTTTATTTCTGCAATTGTAATTATGAGTTTTATAATAGTATTTAAGGTTGTTGCGTGGACATGGTTTATTCTTATTGGAGTTTGTGTTACGCTGTTTGTGGGTAATATATTAGAAATGCTTACAAGAAAACAAAAGTAAATTTGATTCTAGGTTTCTTTTAGGAAATGATATGCGTGTAAATATCCTTTATTATATGATGTCTTCAAGTCATTCGAATATCCAACAGTATCATTTAAGTTCTTTTTAGCAAAAGCCCGTTCAAAATATGCTCTTTCATGGTTTGGGTTTAAATCAATAGCCTTGTCAAAATCTTGCAATGCAAATTTAGGATTACCATTTTTGTTGTAGGCAATTCCTCTGTTAAAAAATGCTTCAAGAGCATTAGGGTGCTCAGCTAAGTATATATTAAAATCATCTATTGCCTCATTGTATTTATCAACTTCCATTTCAGCTAGTCCTCTGTGGAAATACAATTCTTTTTCGCTAATTCCCATCGTAACAGCTGAAGTAAAATCATTTATCGCGTTTCTAAAATTTGAAAGTCTGAGATTTGCTATACCCTTATAGTAAAATGAGTATTTATCTGTTGGATCACTTTTTAATACTTCGGAAAAATCTTCAATGGCACCTTTAAAATCTGAAACTTTAAATTTGTTTAATCCTCGTTTAAAAATTAAACCCGAATTATTAGAATCATGCTGAAGAATTACATTTATATCTTCAATGGCACCTTTAAAATCTTTTTTCTTTTCTCTACCGCCTGCTCTTATGTGCCGATCACTTAAATCATCTTTATCTAATTCTAAATCTAAATTTGCTTGTAGAAACACTCTCTCGTTATAAGATAATTGTGGTTTCTTATTACCAAAAGTATTTTTATATAATGTGGCTATAAAGAAAACTATAGCTCCGATCACCAGAATCATAATAATTGTTATTGTAAACGTATCCATTTTCGCAACTAAACCTTATATTTATCATCGTAAAAAAACATTTCCCACACAAAGGCTAAACAGATACCATACCAGAGAGGTAAATGTGGAATTAATAGACTATTTAATCGTTATTGCCTACTTCATTTTTTCGGTTGCAATTGCCTTGGTTTATTCCAAAAGAGCAGGAAAAAGCACTAATGACTTCTTCCTTTCAGGTCGAAATCTACCATGGTATTTAGCAGGTATTTCAATGGTTGCAACTACCTTTGCTGCAGATACTCCGCTGGCGGTTACTGAACTTGTGGCTAATAATGGCATTTCAGGAAACTGGCTCTGGTGGAATTTTGCCTTCGGTGGAATGCTAACCGTTTTCTTCTTTGCAAGATTATGGAGACGAGCTGGAATAATGACCGAAGCTGAATTTGCAGAGATAAGATACTCTGGAAAACCTGCAAGATTTTTAAGAGGTTTTCGTGCACTGTATCTTGGTTTGTTTATGAATGTGATAATAATCGGTTGGGTTAATAAAGCAATGTCATCAATTCTTCAGGGAATGTTTGGTATTGATGAATCACTAATTATGTTTTACGTTTTTGGATGCATGATTTTAGTTGCAGCATATTCTGCAATATCCGGTTTATGGGGTGTTGTTATTACAGATGCTTTTCAATTTTTTATTGCAATGTTTGGATGTATTGTTCTTGCAATAATAGTTGTTAACTCTCCGCAAGTTGGCGGCATTGCGGGATTAAAACAAAATCTTCCGGAACATGTTTTTAATTTTTTCCCAACAATATCTGATATCCCTTCGGCAGCGGGAACACTTGCCATGTCAGTATTTTCATTTCTTGCTTACATCGGAATTATCTGGTGGGCTTCTTGGTACCCTGGTTCAGAGCCCGGAGGCGGCGGATATGTTGCACAAAGAATGATGTCTGCTAAGGATGAAAAGCATTCTTTGTTTGCTACGCTATTTTTTCAGATTGCACATTATGCAATCAGGCCCTGGCCATGGATATTAGTTGGATTGGCTTCGCTTTTGCTTTATCCAGAACTTTCAGATTCACACAAAGGTATGGGCTTTATTTATGCAATGCGCGATTTTCTACCTGCAGGGTTAAAAGGATTATTAGTTGCTGCTTTTTTTGCAGCTTACATGAGCACCATAGCAACTCAATTAAACTGGGGAACTTCATATATCATAAATGATTTTTATAAACGATTTATAAACGAAGGTAAAGATGAAACGCATTACGTTTTATCCTCAAGAATTGCGACAATTATTTTAATGCTTGTTTCTTTAGTTGTAACATTATTTATAAGTAAGATATCCGGCGCCTGGTCATTTATTATTGAGTGCGGCGCTGGTGTTGGTTTAGTTTTGATTTTAAGATGGTTCTGGTGGAGGATAAATGCATGGTCAGAAATATCTGCAATGATAACTCCTTTTATAATTTTCCCAATCCTTAAAAGTGTTGGAATACTATTTCCTTACAGTTTATTTATAATAGTGCCTGGTACTACCTTAGTATGGGTGATTGTTACATTTTTAACCAGGCCAACTAGTGAAGAGGTACTATTTTCTTTCTACAGAAAAATCCATCCTGGTGGACTAATGTGGAAAAAAATTTCATCTCAAATGCCGGATGTAGAAAGTGATTCTGGATTTTTTAGATTGTTTATTAACTGGTTAATAGGAGTTATTTTAGTTTATTCAATTTTATTTGGTACGGGAAAACTTATTATGGGCGAGTTTACATCGTTTATAATCTATTTAATCATTGCGGCAATTTCCGTGTCAATCATTTATATCAATCTTTCAAAAATTGGCTGGAAAACAGTTATTAAGTAAAATGTTTGATTTAAAAAAATTAGAGAAAATAGAACTTGTACTTTTTGATGTGGATGGCACATTAGTGAATGACGAAGGTGAAATTGGTGAAAGAACTAAACACTTAGTAAAGGATCTAAAAAAACTTGGTGTTCAATTTTCTTTTGCATCAGGAAGATTGCATTCCGCACTTCTCCCAATTGCCGAAGAACTAAAAATCCATTCACCGTTAATTTCTTTAGATGGTTGTGCAATAAAGAGTGCTGCCGGTAAACAATTTATTTACAGATCTTTTTTAAAAGAAAGCCATGTAAAAAAAGCCATAGAATATTCGGAAAAATATCAAGTAAATATCGCACTTTGCCATACTGAAGCTATTTATTTTACTGAACAAAATTCAGTAATACCTAAACTAATGGATAAGTTTGGTGCCGCTTATAAAGAAGTAGATTCTTATGAAGGATTATCAGACAAAACACTTGAAATTGTCTTTGCGGGTGATAACAGGCAAACCGTTAAGTTTTTAAGCGATAAATTAAGTTTTCCGTTTACATTGGGCCTTTCACTTTCGTTCTTTAAATCCCAAACTCACGAAGGAATTTATTATCTTGAAGTAAGAAGATCAGGTTCATCTAAAGGAAAAGCAATGCATCGATTGCTTAAATATTTAAATATAAAAGAAGAACATACTGCTGTTTTAGGTGATTGGTATAATGACCTTAGTCTATTTGAATCTAAAGGAATTAAAGTTGCTCTTAATAATGCAATACCTGAAATTAAAAAAAAAGCCGACTATGTTCTTAATAAATCCAATAATGAAGATGGTGTTTCAGATTTTTTGGAAGCCTTGTTAAAAGCTAAAGCGTTATAAACTATGAATGAAGAAGAAAATATTCTAAAGCAAACAGGAATAAAAAGAAAAATAATCATCGGGCTAATTACTGTTATCCTGATCGTTATGATGTTTCCTAAAGGCGAATCGATAGAATCGGAAGTTACTGAAGGAGCGATCTGGACAAACGACGATTTAATAGCACCATTCAGTTTTCCGATAATTAAAGAAAAACAAACTTTTCAAAATGAAGTTATTGAGGCTGAAAGATCTGTTTATCCGGTCTTTAACAGCATTACAATTAAAAGCAGTGATTCATTAAACGCATTTGCCGCATACATAATTAGTGTAATAGATGAAAATCTTAAAAAACAATCAGAACCATATTTAAATCCTACATTTCTCAGCTCAAAGGCATTTACACAATTTGTAACATTACGTAAACAGCAAAAGGAATCTTATACCAGAAAAGATAAAACATTACCAAGCATTTTTAATATAGCCGGTAATATTGTAGATGTGGTAAGTAAAAGGGGAGTTGTAAATATTGCCAGCAATTCAAAAGTACGTGATAGCATTGCCGTAAGAGTTGGAAACATTGATAGAATTGAACCAATAAGCAAATTTTATTTTTTTGATTTCGCCAAAAATGAAGTAAGAAACAAAATTAGAGAATTAAACTATACGGAAGAGGTAAACGAAGCTATAATTGAGTTTACATTCCACTTCATTTACCCAACACTAGTTTACAATGAGGATGCAACAAATCTTGAGATTGAGCAGGCTAAGAATAATGTTTCTAAATATGCTGGTATTGTAAATGAGAATGAAAGAATTATTGCAAAGCACGATAGAATTACAAAACAGATTAAGTTAATTATTGAATCTTATAAGGAAGCAAAAGGAGAGACGATCGGTTCAGAAGGAATTATTTTACAACTTCTTGGTAAATTTTTACATATATCGTTTTTTATTACAATTCTTGCAATTTATTTATACCTATTTAGAAAAAAAATATTCTATGATAATACAAAGATTGTGTTAATTTCTATAATAGTCGTATTTGTTTCATTTGTAACGTATCTTATAAATCACATTGCTGTTAAAGCACCAATCCACTTCCTGATTTTTGTTCCTGCAGCATCAATGATATTTACAATTGTTTTTGATTCCAGGGTTGGATTTTATTTAACTGTTATTCTCTCTTTGATAGTTGGCGCATTGAGAGGAAACGACTATACTTTTATGGCGATGAATTTTATTGCTGGCGGACTATCTGTTTATACTGTTAGGGATATAAAAAATCGTACTCAAATCTTCAGATCATTTCTTTTCATATTAATAGGTTATACCGCATCTATACTAGCTTTCGGATTAGAGAGATTTGCACCCGCTGAGTCAATGCTTATTGAGTTTGCTTTTGCTGCTTCTAATGCATTAATAAGTCCGGTGCTTACTTACGGTCTGCTCATTTTCTTTGAGCGACTTTTCAACATAACAACTGATTTAACATTACTGGAACTTTCAAATTTTGATAGACCGTTGTTACGTGAATTGGCTAGAAAAGCACCCGGAACATTTAATCATTCAATGACAATGGGTACAATTGCAGAAGCTGCGGCAGAAAAAATTGGAGCGAATGCTTTACTAGCAAGAGTTGGTGCTTATTATCATGATATTGGAAAAATAATTGAGCCGCAAGGATTTGTTGAAAACCAGATGAACAGCCAAAATTTGCATGAAAGCCTTCCTCCAGAGGAAAGTGCAAAGTTAATAGTCAAACATGTAAATGAGGGAATTGATTTAGCAATACAATATAAATTACCTCAGGAATTAGTTGATTTTATTCCAATGCATCATGGTACTACTGTTAGTACATATTTTTATGAAAAGGCTAAGAATCTTTATGGTGATGATAAAGTAAAACTTGATGATTATAAATATCCCGGACCAAAGCCCAATTCCAAAGAAACGGCTATTGTTATGCTTGCCGATGGTTGTGAATCAGCAGTAAGATCTATCTCTGATCCGGATGCTTTAAAGGTTGAAAACATGATTAATAATATCTTTAATTCCAGATTAAAAGAATCCCAACTTGATGATGCTCCTATAACATTCAGCGATATTTCAAAAATGAAAGAAGCATTTCTTTCGATTCTAATTAGTCAGCATCACAGAAGAATTAAATATCCCAAACAAGAAGACGCAGAACAAGGAATCAGCACGGATAAAGACAACTAATGGAGTTGTTTCTAAAAGAATATCTTGCCCACATTAAGCTGGAAAAAAATCTTTCCCAAAATACTGTTTCATCCTACAAAATTGATATAAATGCATTTATTTCATTCCTTAAAGATTCCGGCATTGATGATCCTTCGGATATTTCTTCGGATCATATTGGTTCATTTTTTAAAACCTTAAAAGAACTTGGGCTTTTAGGTTCATCTTCTGCAAGATATTTTTCATCCTTAAAAGGATTTTTCCTCTATCTGTTAAAGAACAAATACATTGTAAAAAACCCTATCGAAAAAATAACTGCACCAAGAATTTCCAAAAAACTGCCAGGGGTTTTAGATGTTAACGAAGTTGAAAAAATACTATCAGCACCTGATGCTAATGACAAATTAGGCTTGCGTGATAAAGCTATGCTCGAATTATTTTATGCTTGTGGAACAAGAGTTTCTGAATTAATAAACATTAAAGTAAATGATCTTTTTTTTGAAGATGAAATTATAAGAGTATTTGGAAAAGGTTCAAAAGAAAGACTTATTCCGGTAGGCTCAAGTGCGGTTAAATGGGTCGGGGAGTATCTAAAAAAAAGCAGACCTTTGCTGATGAAAAAATCTAAAAGCGAAAATAATTTATTTCTTAATTCCCGTGGTTCTAAATTATCCAGAATGGGTGTATGGAAGATGATTGATCGCTATGTTAAACAGGCGGGTATTGAGAAAGATGTTCATCCGCATACTTTCAGACATTCATTTGCTACTCATTTGCTTGAAGGCGGAGCTGATTTAAGAGCTGTGCAGGAAATGCTTGGGCATGCAGATATTTCTACAACACAGATATATACGCATATAGATCGTGATTATATTAAGCAGGTTCATAAACAATATCATCCAAGAGGTTAATATGATGATTAAATTATTTATGAAAAATTTTATGTTGCTAACTCTTTTAGTCTCCTTATTTTTCTCATGTAATGAAGTTAAAGATAAGGACATTGATGAAGATGATCTTAATAAAGAAATTGAAAATGCACGACTTTCTGAATTATCGGAAATTTATTTTGTTGGAAACTATGCCGGCAATCTCTCTGTATACAAATATGATTACAAAACAGATAAATCAAAAGTATTCTGGCACTCTAATGATGAACGCGTTATTGATCTCTTAATTTCACCGGATTACAAATCGGCTTATTTTATAAGCAAAAGAAAACAACGATTAAAATCATCTCAACCGGCAATTGAAAAGGGCAGATTATACCGAATTGATTTTGAGGTAAATAAAGTTGAATCTATCACACATTTAGAAGAGGGCATTCAGGTAATTCCGTTTTGGACTGATAACGACAGATTTATTTTAGTTATTAATTCCATTGATAAGACTATAGCATCTTATATCAATAAAAATACTCAAGTATACAATCGTTTTGGGAAATTGCTTTCGGATAACACAGAGATTTATGATTTAACAAAAGATGGTTACCCAATCACAAGACTGCCGTCAATAAACTATAAGTCACCGAATGAATTGTTTACAGTAATTGAAAAGAATGATTCAATATACATTCGTCAGCAGAAATCAAAAAAAGAAATTAAGACAAGGTTTACATCTAAAAAAATACTGCAATTAGGCTGGGCGGAAAATAATAAACATCTTATTCTGCTTCTTAAATCAACCGATCAATTAAAACTATCTTCTAACGATATTGAAAAAACTCTTTTGGCAATTTATGATCTGCAAAAGAAAAAAACGGTTAAAATGTTTGAGACAGTTGGTTATAAACGTTTTGTGCTGATTGGTGATTTTCTGATATTTGACAACGGATTTGGAAGAGATTCACATATTGAAATATTCAAACTTGAATCACTTTCAAATTATAAAACGATAAAAATTAACGGCGGCTGCGGTCTTCGCAATATTTAAACATCATAAAGATATAAATTGAATTCATACTTTAGAATACTTACTTATACAAAACCATACTGGAGACACATTCTATTAACTTTTGTGTTTACAATCTTGTTCGCAATACTAAATGGTGTGTCTGTTTATCTTACAATTCCCTTGCTTGATACTCTATTCCAGGAGTCAGCATCAAAGCAAACAACACAGCAGACAATTACTGTTGAGAAAACTTCAAGCATACTACCAGACTGGCTGGTTAATTTAAAAGATAATGCGGTAAAATCATTTAATAATTTCGTTCTTAGTGGTGATAAACCTGAAGTTTTAATAAAGATTTGCTTTTTAATACTTACAGCTTTCTTGTTAAAAAATTTTTTTGCATACATGCAGGGATATTTTATGGCGTTTGTTGAGTATGCCTCAATGAAAGATTTACGTGATGATGCATATAAACATCTACACAAACTGCCCATAGGTTATTTTAAATCAGAAAGAGTTGGAAACTTAATATCACGATTTACAAATGATGTTAATATTATTCAGCTAAGTATATCAACAACATTTTCAAATCTTATAAAAGAACCGCTTACTATAATTGTTTTTCTCGGCATTGCAATTAGTATTAGCTGGCAGCTTTCACTTTTTGCATTTGTGATTGTACCGATTGCAAGTTTGATAATTGCGTGGGTTGGGAATAAACTGAAGAAACAAACCGTTATACTGCAAACTAAACTTGCAGATATTACAAGTATACTTCAGGAAACTATTTCTGGTGTTAAAATTGTAAAAGCATTTGGTATGGAACGATTTGAAAACAATCGGTTCATGAATGAAACTAAGAGTTATTTTAGATTAGTTCTTAAAACAGTCCGAACAAGAAATCTATCTTCTCCTATAACAGAAATCTTAAGTGTAATAATCGGAGTGGTAATAATTTATTATGGCGGAATACTTGTTCTTGTGGATGGAACTCTTAATGCGAGTCAGTTTTTAGGATTTCTCTTTGCAATATTTCAAATGATGCCGCCAATTAAAGAACTTGGAAGTGTTAATAATAGAATTCAGGAAGCTAGTGCGGCGGCGGATAGAATCTTTGAAATTATGGACATTGAGCCACATATAAAGAATATCCCAGATGCAATTGAATTAAAGGAATTTAAAGATGAAATAGTATTTAAAAATGTTTCTTTCAAATACGAAGATTCCGATGTAAAAGTATTGGACAAGATAAATATTATAGTTAAACGCGGAGAAATTATTGCATTGGTTGGTCCTAGCGGCGGCGGCAAATCTACACTTGCAGATTTGATTCCAAGATTTTATGATCCAACAGAGGGACAAATATTATTAGATGGCCATAATATAAAAGAAGTTACAATAGAATCTTTGCGTTCAAAAATGGGAATCGTAACACAAGAGACGTTTTTATTTAACACAAACATTGCAGAAAATATTGCCTATGGTTTAACTGATTATCCGATGGAAAAAATCATCGAAGCAGCAAAAACAGCTAACGCACATAACTTCATTAGCGAAATGCCGCAAGGTTATAAAACTATGATTGGTGAAAGAGGTGTTAAACTTTCAGGCGGACAAAGACAAAGACTAACAATCGCACGTGCATTATTAAAGAATCCAGAAATAATGATTTTTGATGAAGCAACATCAGCTTTGGATAATGAATCGGAAATTCTTGTTCAGGAAGCGATTGAAAGATTAATGCTGAACAGAACTACTTTTGTAATTGCACACAGATTAAGTACGATAAGAAATGCAACAAATATTTTGGTGCTGGATAGAGGGCGTATAATTCAACAAGGCACACACGATCAGTTGGTTGATGAGGAAAAAGGGCTTTACAAAAAACTTTACGAGATGCAGTTCAGGGAAAATGATGTCTGATATAAAATCAAACATTCTTAAAATAATTAATTCAGCTATATTTATATTTATTATCATTTTTCTGCTGAGTCTAAGCAATTCTATTTTTGTAAATCAGTTAGGTTATTATGGGGCCCTGATATTAATCCTGATTAAAGCAGCAATAACAAAACAAAATCAATTTAGTAAAACAGGATTAGAATTTGCATTTATCTGGTATATTCTAGCGGAAATACTTTCAACAGTATTTTCTAAAGAATCGGGTGCTTCTTTCCATAATCTTTTAAAACATGTTTTATTAATACCAATCGTTTATACTATTGCAGCATCAGTAAGTAATTATAAAGACGCTAAAACTTTTTTTAAGATTTACATTGGCGGTACATTAATTACTGTTCTAATCTATCTTTATTTTTCATTCCAGCATTATCTAAACAATCTTTATGGTTCAACAGAATCAGGTCCTTCAATATTTCAATATCCGATAACTGCAAGTGAGATCCTCAGTTTTACCGTTATATTTTTCTTTGCATTTCTTGTAAATGAAAAGACATCTATAAAGAATAAATTACTTTTATTTATTGGTTTTTCATTATCGCTGCTCGCTCTGTTTTCAACATATAAAAGAACGGGTTGGATGGGTGCTGCTTTTGGTATCTTAATCATTTTAATAATGAAGAAGCAATGGAAAATATTGCTTGCCGGCGCAGCGGTTATCGTAGTATTTCTTTTAACACAAAAGAATATTAGTGAAATAAATATTTATAACATCGAATCAAACTCTTTAAAGTTATTCTCAACTATTACTACAGAAGGAAAAGCTTATGATGTATTACCGATTGAAGATCAATTTGTAGTATCAGATTACAATAAAGGACTAAAAATATTTAAAGATGGTTTATTGATTGAAAATATTGAGATGTCATCTGCTGTAAATGGTTTCTTTCACTGGAAAGATAATTATTATTTAGCCGGTTTAGCCGATACAAGATATATTCTTGTAAAAAATAATTCAGGTAAGTTCGATCAATTAGGTGAAATTTATTCTCCCGGATACACTTATTCACAAGCTTTTGCGAACGATAAATTCTATATACTCGATAATGACAGCGGTTTAACTATATTTAATGATCCTGAAGATTTGAATAACAAGTATCGATCAAATCAATTTTCAAATTACACAAATGTATTTGTTGATAGTTTATTTTTAATATTAGCAGAAACAAATAAGGGGTTTAAAGTTTATCCTTTGCAAAACGACTTACCTGTTGATAGTGTAATTGCAGAAGATTCAACAAAAATATCTTTCTTTTATTATTCTTCATCATTTGCATTTACAGTTAATGATAATGGATTAAATATCTACAAAGTAAATAAGAATGAAATTAAATTAATTCAAAACATTCCAGCCATTAAAAATATTTTCACAATGGATTCTGATAATGACAGGTATGTAGCTTCCACCATTGATGGTATTTTATATGTTTTGGATCCTGATTCTCTTGGACAATTTAGAATAAACACTGAGACAGATCTTAATTATGTACCAAAGTCTGTTAGCATAAATAATGAAATACTATTTGTAACTAGAGTTGAAAGCAAACAAAGCAGATTACTTGGAATATTTGATCCATACCATCCTTCAAATGCCAACCGAATTGCATTCTGGATAGCAGGAATAAAAATATTTAAGGACTATCCAATATTTGGTGTCGGAGATATTGATTTACAAAAATTATATAGACAATATAAAAGACCTTTCGACAAAGAAATTCAGGGACATCTTCATAATAATTTCTTCCATGTGCTAGCAACTCTTGGTTTATTTGGATTGCTCTCTGTTTTGTATTTATTCCTTAAAATTATTTTAATTGATGTTAAAATTTATAACTTAATTAAAGATGTGCCTTTTGTTTCTTCGTTTGTTTTAGGTTCTCTTGCAGGTTTTTGTGGATTTTTAATTTCAGGTTTAACAGAGTTGAATTTTTGGGATCATGAAATAGCGACAATAATCTGGTTTACATTTGGATTGAACATTGCTTTTTTCAAATCGGTTAAACCTGATAAGAAGATTAATTAAAGAAATACCTCACACCTATGCCGCCATTAAATGAAAAATCTGTTTCTGGAATGATATCCAATAGAGGGGCAATCTCTAAGAACACGTCAATTGGAGTATTTCGGGGTACCCAAACTAATCCAACTTCAAATCTAAATCCTAATCTTGCGCTTGCATTTTCTACAAATCTTAATCGTGCACCAGGCCCATAATACAGTGCTATATTTTCTGCTGTGTTAAATATGTCTTTAGTATGGAATAAATAATCTGTGTGTAAGTTCAAATAACTATTTTTTTCGAAGGAGTATCCGACTCCAAAATCAAAAGCAGTATTATTGGAAGTCCAATATTTTGCACTTATTGCTGTTGGCTCACCAATTATAACTCCTAATCCAAAACCTTTCGATTGGGCAAAGGAGAGGTTTGAAAACATAACGATAACCAGGACTATTTTTGCTAAATTGCTTTTCATTAACATTTCCTTTAGATAATTATAAATGCGGGCAAATTTAATAATTACGTGTAAACAATAAAATGCAAAGGTTTGGAATAGGAAGAGCCTTTAATTAATTTTTAATCAATAATTTGTTCAATTAAAAAAGTTAAAAAAGAAAAAATATGAACGAAAATATCACAGCAGAAATTTGTTCTAAAGCAAAAGAAAACTCTACAAAATTTCACTCTTCAAATGAAGTTGCAATAATTCTTGCCGCGGGACATGGAAAAAGAATTAAATCGCAAACATCAAAAATGCTACATAAGATTTGGGAGATTCCAACGGTTGAACGAGTTTACAATGCTTGCAAACTTGGAGTTCAAAATATCAACACGGTAATTGTTGTTGGTATTAAAGCACTTGATGTAATGGATGTTATTGGTAAACGTGAATCAAATAAATTTGCATTCCAGGAAAAACAAAATGGAACGGGTCACGCAGTTCAGGTAGGGTTAACAGAGATTGAAAATGAATTTAATGATGGAATAGTTTATGTATTACCGGGTGATATGGGTTTATTAGATGATTCTTCAATGATAAAATTCAGAGAAGACTTTATTTCATCAGGGGATGATATGATGGTCTTAACCGGAGTTTATGAAGGGGATCCATTTCTTAATTCATATGGGAGGATCATTAGAGTAAAAGACAAAGATATTAATGGTGTAAGTGCTTCTAAAGACAAAGCAAATGTAATTCAAATTATGGAGTTTAAAGATATTTTAGCGCTGCCTGATGATAAGCCGTACCATGTTATTTATAGAAATAAAACTTACTCTTATACAAAAAAAGAACTGATTGAAACCAATGAGTTTAACTCAGGTGTATATGCTTTTAACTATAAAAAACTTTTAGAATTAATAAATAATCTTTCCAGCAACAACGCACAGAATGAAATCTATATAACAGATTTAATTTCCTTATTTAATGAAAAAGACTATTCCGTTGGCGCGGTTAGTCCCAAAAACCAATACGTTGTTATGGGTTTTAATGATAAATCCGTTCTTAAAGAAATGCACGAAATAGCACGCAGAAACGTTTATGAAAAATTAAAAAATATAATTCAAATTGATGATCCTGATGATTTTTTTATCCACGATTCTGTGGTTAATGATCTGATTGAAATGGATAAAAAGGGAATTCCACTTGATATACAAATTGGTAAAGGTGCTTACATAGGTGATGGCGTTAAGCTTAATTACAATGTTGAAATAGGCAGGGCGGCATATATAAAAGGCAATGTTGAGTTTGGAAAGAATATAAAAATCTGGCGCATAGTTCATCTTTCAACTTTTCCAAACCAAACCATAAAAATTGGAGATAACGTTAAAATTCTTTGGGGAGATATAATAAAAGGAAACATTGTAATTGGTGAAAACTCAACAATCGAATCAAGTGTTAATATGACGGGCAGCGACGAGTATCCTCTGCGTATTGGAAAAAATGTTTTAATAAAAGGATCAAGCTATTTGTTTGGTTCAGTTGTTGAAGATGGTGTTGTAATTGAACATAGCGTATTGATAAAGAAAAGAATAAAAGTTGAAAAAGATGCAACCGGAAAAATTAAACCTGTAAAATTCTATATTCCTGAAACAGAAGGTAAAGATTTACTGAGTGAGATATAAAGGGTTTATACTAAAAAAGCTCTTCAATCGAAGAGCTTTTTGTTAAAAATCTAAAAAACTATTTTGCAACCGATGTAACTTTATTTAAATGCTTTGTTAACTTTGATTTTTTTCTGGCTGCATTATTTTTGTGTAATCTGCCTTTTGAGGTTCCTTTATCCAAAATAGCGATAGCTTCTTTGTACAATACTTCAAGTTCTTCTTTTTTATCACTAGCAAGTGTTTTCTTAACAACAGTTTTAATCTTAGAATCTGTCATTTTATTTATTGCTTTTTTTCTCTCAGATGAACGTATTCTCTTCTTTGCCGATTTATGATGAGCCATTTACAAAAAACCTTATAATTAGTTAAAAAATGTGAGCCAAATATAGGCATTGCCTCGTTTGATGTCAAACTTAGCTTTAGTAACTTTGCTCACTATTTATTTAGAAAACGGATTGAAATCGCACTTTTTATGCTTAAGGTTAATGAAATATATTATTCCATTCAGGGTGAAAGCACCGCAGCCGGACTTCCTTGTGTATTCGTTCGTTTAACTTATTGCAACCTAAGATGTACTTATTGTGATACAGAATATGCTTTTTACGATGGTAATGATATGGAAATTTCAACGATAATCAACGTGGTTAAAAAATTTGAATGCAAACTTGTTGAGATAACCGGTGGCGAACCGTTAGTCCAGATGGATGAATGTTTAGATTTGATGAAACAACTTGGTGATGAAGGATTTACAGTTTTAATTGAAACAGGCGGAAGTCTACCGATAAAAGATATTGATCCAAGAGTTAAAGTTATTATGGATTTAAAATGTCCATCAAGTGGAATGGAAAAGAAAAATCTATACGAAAATATTGATTACTTAAAACCAGCCGATGAGTTAAAGTTCGTTATCGGAAGCAAGCAAGATTATGAGTGGACAGTTGAGATTATGAGAAAATATAATCTTGAAAATAAATGTAAGATTTTGTTTTCTGTTGTGTTTGGAAAACTAGAACCTGTTCAATTAGTTAATTGGATTTTAGAAGATAAGTTAAATGTTAGATTTCAACTTCAGATGCATAAGTTTATATGGCATCCTGAAACAAAAGGTGTGTAATGAAAATAGCTAAAGAATTTCGATGGGAAATGGGACACAGACTTCCCGAACATTTTGGTTTGTGTAAAAATATTCACGGACATTCTTATAAAATGATAGTTGAATTTGAGGGTAAGCTTGATAAAAATCAAATGGTAATTGATTATTATGATATAGAGAAGATTATCA
>OEIV010000497.1_pt1 | contig 21308 bp, 22 predicted proteins | sample 1539231 | NCBI WGS metagenome assembly OEIV01 (sample SAMN03794762, study PRJEB22550) | activated sludge metagenome | feature: wastewater treatment plant; material: activated sludge; isolation source: Wastewater treatment plant of a petroleum refinery complex | place: Argentina: Buenos Aires ...
CAAGCCGATATCGCGCAAGACATTGCAGGACGAGCTGAACCGCGTGTTCAGCGACCAGAGCGAGTCGCCGTGCCTGGCCGCGGCGCCACAGTCGAAGGAGCAAGCGATGGAGGAACGGGTATTCGATCAGGAAGCCGCGCTGGACATGATGGGCGGCGACCACGATCTGCTGAAGGAGCTGGCGCGGATGTTCATCGACAATTCACCGCGGACCCTCGGCGAGCTGAATGCCGCGCTCGCCGCCGGCGACCGGGTGGCGCTGAAACGAAGCGCCCACACGCTCAAGGGCCTGTTCGCGACATTCGTCTGTCCGCGGGGGGAAACCATCGCGCGCGAACTCGAGCAGGTGGCGGGTGATTCCGGCGTGGCGCTGGAGCGCTGCCGCGAACTGGCCGACGGCGTGCGCGACCGGGTAGACGCGTTGAATGCCGCCCTGGCGCACTATGTCGCGGGCTAGTCCCGTGCGGCCGGATTACCTGGAAAAGATTCTCAACGCCCGCGTCTACGACGTGGCGGTGGAGTCGCCGCTCGACTTCGCGCCCAACCTGTCGGCGCGCGCCGGCAACCGCGTGTTGCTCAAGCGCGAGGACATGCAGCCGGTGTTTTCTTTCAAGCTGCGCGGTGCCTACAACAAGATGGCGCGTCTGACGCTGGCGCAGAAGAAGCGCGGCGTGATCGCCGCCAGCGCCGGCAACCATGCCCAGGGCGTCGCGCTGGCGGCGCGCCGGCTCGGCTGCACGGCGGCGATCGTGATGCCGGTGACGACGCCGCGGATCAAGATCGACGCCGTGAAGAAGCATGGCGGCGACGCCGTCCGGGTCGTCCTGGCCGGCGATTCGTACGACGAGGCCTACACCCATGCCCTGGCGATGGAAAAGAAGGAGCGGCTGACCTTCGTCCATCCCTACGACGACCCCGATGTCATCGCCGGCCAGGGCACCATCGCCATGGAAATCCTGCGCCAGCATCCGGGGCCGATCGACGCGGTGTTCTGCGCCATCGGCGGCGGCGGCCTGATTGCCGGGGTGGCGGCCTACATCAAGCGCTTGCGGCCCTCGACCCGGATCATCGGCGTCGAGGCGTCGGACGCGGACGCCATGGCCCGCTCGCTCGCCGCCGGCAAGCGCGTGCGGCTCGACACCGTCGGCCTGTTCGCCGATGGTGCGGCGGTGAAGTATGTCGGCGCAGAGACTTTCCGGCTCTGCCAGGAATACGTCGACGAAGTCGTGCTGGTCGACACCGACGCGATCTGCGCCGCCATCAAGGATGTGTTCGAGGACACGCGCTCCATCCTCGAGCCGGCCGGCGCGCTGGCAGTGGCCGGCGCCAAGGCTTGGGCCAAGGCCACCCGCGCGCGCGACAAGACGCTGGTCGCCGTGGCTTCCGGCGCCAACATGAATTTCGACCGGCTGCGCTTCGTCGCCGAGCGCGCCGAGGTCGGTGAGCAGCGCGAGGCTGTGCTGGCGGTGACCATTCCCGAGCAGCCGGGCAGCTTCAAGAAGTTCTGCGGCCTGATCGGCAAGCGCGCCATCACCGAGTTCAACTACCGTTATTCGGACGCGAAGGAAGCGCATGTCTTCGCCGGCGTGCAGGTGGCGGACCGTGCCGAGTCGCTCAAGCTGGTCGACTCGTTGCGTCGCCACGGCTTACCGGCGCTCGACCTGACCGACGACGAGATGGCCAAGCTGCACATCCGCCACATGGTCGGCGGCCGCGCGCCGGGCCTGGCCGACGAGCTACTTTACCGATTCGAGTTTCCCGAGCGGCCGGGCGCCCTGATGAATTTCCTCGACAGGATGAGCAAGGGCTGGAACATTTCGCTGTTCCACTACCGCAACCATGGCGCCGACTACGGCCGCGTGCTGGTCGGCATGCAGGTGCCGGCGCGGGAAATGAAGGCTTTTCGCGCCTTCCTCAAGAACCTGGGTTATCGCTGCTGGGACGAATCGAAAAACCCCGCCTACCAGTTGTTCCTCGGCCAGTAGCCAAGCGACGTCCGGCGGGCTTACTTGTTGGCCGGAGTCTTGTCGGCCGGAGTCGGCGGGGTCTTGGGCTTGGCGGGCGGATCGCCGCCCCGCAGCGCCTTCAGCGCCTGGCGTGCCGTGGCGCCGCGACTGGCGGCGGGCGTCGGTGTGGCGCTTGCCTGGTCGGCCGGCGCGGCTTGGGTCTGGGGTGGATTGGCCGGCGGCGTGTCGCCACCGCTGACTTTCGACTGTTGCGCCAGCGCCGGCAAGCCAATCGCCAGCGCCGCGCAGATCGCGAGTTTACGCATCACGTTCCTGCCTCCCGTTGATCGCCGTCGAGTGTAACGCGCGACGCCCCGGCCTCGGTGACGATCAGATCGAGGCGGATGTCGTGGGCTTGCGGGCGGACGCTGTCGACGCGGCCGACCTCGAAGCCGACGCCGATCGCCAGCGGCCGCGGCCGCAGCGCGGCCCGCGGGCGATCGAAATAGCCGCCGCCGTAGCCGATCCGATAGCCCTCGCCGTCGAAGGCCACCAGCGGCAGCAACAGCACGTCCGGCGCCGCGCAGGGCGCGGTGGCCGGAATCGGGATGCCGTGGCGGTCGGCGGTCATCGGCGCATCCGGCGGCCAGCCGCGGAATTGCATCGGCGCGGCCGCCACCACCACCACCGGCTGGCAGGCGCGCCAGCCGCGCAGGATCAGTTCCGACACCAGCGGCCGGGCGTCGAACTCGCGCCGGACCGGCCAACAGAAGCCGATGGTCTGGGGGCGGCGTATCGCCAGCACTGACTTTAGCGATGCCTCGACCAGCGCCGACGCGTGCGCGTACGCCGCCTCGGTCATCGCCAGGCGCGCGGCGATCCGCTCGCGTCGCAGGCGCTGGCGAAACAGGGCGGAATCGCTGGCGTGATTGCCGGATGGCTCGGCTGGACCCATGTGCTAAGCTGAAACGATGGAGTGGCGACAATACACGATGAAGCGACTGGCCGCCGCGCTGCTGATGGCGTGGGCGGCGGCGGCGCTCGCCGACAAAGATCTCACCGCCGAGGAGCGTTTTGCCGCCGCGCGCGACGCCTTCCGCGCGGGCGAGCGTGTCCGGCTGGCGAAGCTTGGCGAGTTCCTGCACGGCAGCGAGTTTGCGGGGTGGATCGAACACTGGCAATTGCGCCTGCGCCTCGAGGAAAACAGCGACGAGGGCGTGGCCGCGTTTCTGGAACGGGAGGGCGGCTCCTACCTGGCCGAGAAGATGCGCGGCGAATGGCTGCGCTGGCTGGGCAAGCGCACCGACTGGTCGAGGTTCCAGGAGGAATACGCCAAGCTCGTCCAACCCGACCAGGAGTTGTCCTGCCTCGCGCTGCAGGCCAGGCTGGAACGGCAGCAAGACGCCGGCGCGCTCGACGAGGCGCGGCCGTTGTGGTTCGCCGTGGCCGATTTGCCCGAATCCTGCCAGCCGCTCATGCAGCGGCTGATCGCCGACGGCCGACTGGGCGGCGACGATATCTGGGCGCGGATGCGGCGTCTGATGGAGATGAAGAAACCGGGTGCCGCGCAGGTCGTGGCGCGCCTTCTGCCGGCGCACGAGGCGCCCGACGGGCGCAAGCTGGAGGCCGTGATCGACCATCCGGCGCGCTATCTGGCGCGCTTGCCGGGCAATTTCGCCGCCAGCCGGTGGGGCCGCGAGTTGGCCTTGTTCGCCGTCGCCCGCGTCGCGCGCGGTGATCCGGCGGTGGCGGCGTCGCAGTGGCGCGCCATCGAGCCGCGTTTCGACAAGGCGGAGCGCGCCTATGCCTGGGGCCAGATCGCCTGGCAGGCGGCGTTGAATCACCTGCCCGAGGCGCTCGATGGGTATGCGCTTGCCGCCGGCGCGGCGCTGAGCGAGGAGCAGCACGCCTGGCGCGCGCGCGCCGCCCTGCGCGCCCAGGACTGGCCGAAGCTGGCGCAGGCCGTGGCCGACATGCCGCCAAAACTGGCCGGCCAGCCGGAATGGACGTACTGGGTCGGCCGGGCGCTGGCGGCGCAAGGCTCGCTGGATGACGCGATACGGCTTTACGAGAAGATCGGTGGCCAGCCGAATTTCTACGGCAACCTCGCCGACGAGGAACTCGGCCGCGCCATCAGCGTGCCGCCCCGAGCCAGTCCGCCCAGCGCCGAGGAACTCGCCGTCGCCCGGGCCAATCCCGGCTTGCGCCGCGCGCTCGCGGTGCTGCGGACCGACCTGCGCATCGAGGGCGTGCGCGAGTGGGTCTGGAACCTGCGCGGCATGGGCGACCGCCAGCTGCTGGCTGCGGCGGAAGTCGCGCGCGGCGAAGGCGTCTGGGACCGCGCCATCAACACGGCCGACCGCACGCTGGTCGAGCACGACTACGGACTGCGTTACCTGGCGCCGTTCCGCGACCAGGTGACGGCCAAGGCGCGGGCGGTGGCGCTCGACGACGGCTGGGTGTACGGCCTGATGCGCCAGGAAAGCCGCTTCGTCATGGACGCGCGTTCCTCGGTCGGCGCCAAGGGCCTGATGCAGCTGATGCCGGCCACCGCGCGCTGGGTGGCCAAGAAGATCGGCCTTGCCGACTACCACCCGTCGCGCGTGGCGGACATGGACACCAATGTCACGCTCGGCACGCATTACCTCAAGATGGTGCTGGAGTCGCTGGACAACCAGCCGGTGCTGGCCTCCGCCGCCTATAACGCCGGGCCGGGCCGGGCGCGCAAATGGCGCGCCGACCGGCCGCTGGAAGGCGCCATCTACGCCGAAACCATCCCGTTCAACGAAACCCGCGACTACGTCAAGAAGGTGATGAGCAACGCTGTCTATTACGCCATGCTGTTCGAGGACCGGCCGCAGTCGCTCAAGGCCCGGCTCGGCGTCGTGCGCGCGCGCGGCAGCGGCGAGACGGACGGAACGACGCTGCCATGATGGCCAGCGTGCTGGTGGTCGGCGGTTCCGGCTTCGTCGGCTCGCATTTGGTGCGCCGCCTGGCGGGGCGCGGGTTGCGCGTGGTGGTGCCGACGCGCCGGCGCGAGCGGGCCAAGCCCCTGACCCTGCTGCCGACCGTCGAAGTGGTCGAAGCCGATGTCCATGACGAGGCCACCCTGCGCCGCCTGTGCGCCGACCAGGACGCCGTGGTCAATCTGGTGGGAATCCTCAAGGGCGGCAACGGCGATCCGTACGGCCCGGGTTTCGCCCGGGCCCACGTCGAGTTGCCGCGCCGGGTCGCCGAAGCGGCCCGCCAGGCGGGCATCGACCGCTTCATGCACATGTCGGCCTTGAAAGCGGATGCCGCCGCGCCGTCCGGCTACCTGCGCTCCAAGGCCGCCGGCGAGGCGGCGGTGCGCTCGGCGCTGCCTTCGGCGACGATCTTCCGGCCCTCGGTGATCTTCGGCGCCGGGGACTCGTTCCTGAGCATGTTCGCCGGTCTGATGAAGTTCGCGCCGGTCATGCCGCTGGCCGCCGCCGACGCGCTGTTCCAGCCGGTATGGATCGGCAACGTCGCCGACGCGTTCGTCGAGGCGTTGCTGCGGCCGGAAAGCGAAGCCCGGACCTACGAACTGTGCGGGCCGACCGTCTATGCGCTGCGCGGGCTGGTGGCGTGCGCGGGCGAATACAGCGGCCGCCGCCGCCCGGTGATCGGCTTGTCGCCGGGGCTGTCGTGGTTGCAGGCGCTGGCGCTGGAACTGGTCGGCGGCCCGATGACGCGCGACAACCTGCGCTCGATGTCGGTGCCCAATGTCTGCGCCGATGGCTGCGCGCTGCCGTTCGGGCTGGCGCCGGCCGCGCTTGAGCAGATCGCGCCGGGCTACCTCGGCGCCCTGGGGCGGCCCAGCCGATAGACGGCGGTGCTGCCGAGGAAGTTGTGCTCCTCGGCGATTTCCCGGCCTTCGTCGAACACCTTGCGTTCGCGCACCACGATGCCGCGTTCGGCGCAGAAGGCGTCGAAATCGGCGATGGTGAAGAAGCGCAGGTTCGGCGAGTTGTACCACTGGTGCGGCAGGCTTTCCGAAACCGGCATGCGGCCGTTGAGGATGGCCTGGCGGTGTTTCCAGTAGCCGAAATTGGGGAAGCTGACCACCGCCTCGCGGCCGACGCGCAGCATCTCGTTCACGATGTCCTCGGTGTGGCGCATCGCCTGCAAGGTCTGCGACAGGATGACATGCTGGAAAGCGCCATCCTCGAAATCCTTCAGGCCGCCTTCGAGGTCGCCCTGGATGACGTTGATGCCGTTCCGGATGGCCGCCAGCACGCGGGCGTCGTCGATCTCGACGCCCCAGCCGAGCACGCCGCGCGTCTCGATCAGCCGCTTGAGCAGCGAGCCGTCGCCGCAGCCGAGGTCGAGCACGCGCTCGCCCGGCTGCACCCAGCCGGCGATGACGTCGAAGTCGGGGCGGGTCAGCGCAAAGTCAGTCATGGCGACACGCCGTCGAGGTAGGCGCGCACGATGGCGTGGTAGTGCGCGTCCTGCATCAGGAAGGAATCGTGGCCGTGCACGCTCTTGATTTCGGCATAGGCGACATCCTGGCCGTTGTGCACCAGCGCGTCGACGATCTCGCGCGAGCGGGCGGGCGAGAAGCGCCAGTCGGTGGAAAACGAGATGACCAGGAACCTGGCTCGCGCCCGGGCCAGCGCCGCCTGGAGGTTGCCGCCGCATTCGCCGGCCGGGTCGAAGTAGTCGAGCGCCTTGGTCATGCGCAGGTAGGTGTCGGCGTCGAACCATTCGGCGAACTTGTCGCCCTGGTAATTCAGATAGGACTCGACCTCGAACTCCACGCCGAAACCGTAGCAGCCGGCGTCGGCGCGCCGCTTGCGGCCGAACTTCTCGGCCATCTGGTCGTCGGACAGATAGGTGATGTGGCCGAGCATGCGCGCCAGCCGCAGGCCGGTGACGGGCCGCCGGCCCGCCTGGTACTCGGCGTCGGTGAGAATGGCCTGCCGCGCCACCTCGTTGAAGGCGATGTTCTCGGCGGTCAGGTTCGGCGCGGCGGCGATCGCCAGCGCGTGGCGGACGCGCTCGGGAAACTGCATGGCCCACTGCATGGCCTGCATGCCACCCAAACTTCCCCCGACGGTGGCCGCCCATCGCGAGATGCCGAGACGATCGGCCAGCCGTGCCTGGGCATTGACCCAGTCGGTCACGGTCACCACCGGAAAGTCGGCGCCCCAGGCCTTGCCGGTGGCGGGATTGATCGAGGCCGGCCCGGTCGAGCCGTGGCAGCCGCCCAGGTTGTTCACGCCGACGACGAAGAAGCGGTCGGTGTCGATCGGCCGGCCGGGGCCGATCATGTTGTCCCACCAGCCGACATTGCCCGGATCGTCGGCGTAATGGCCGGCGACGTGGTGGTGGCCCGAAAGCGCGTGGCAGATCAGGATGGCGTTGCTGGCCGCCGTGTTGAGCTTGCCGTAGGTTTCGTAGATCAGTTCGAAGCCGGGTAGCGTGCCGCCAGAGGCGAGCGGCAAGGGCGCGTCGAAGCGCGCGCGCTCCGGCCGGACTTCGCCTATCCCCCGTTGATTCGACATGCCGGCGATTATACGGGCTGGGCCAGCCGCGGTTCTTCATGGAAGCGCGGGGCCAGGTGCCGAGCCCGCTTGACAACATTGCGGAACGTTTCGAACTGGCGGATAGCTCGTCGAGAACGCGATGCACAGCGGGTTCGGGGAGAGGCATGGCGCCCACCAATGTTTCCTCCCCAATCGTATATCCTTCGCGGTTTTCCCGTGGCAGTCGAAAAAGCATGGCGGCAAACGTAATTGCAAAGAGGAGCAAGCTGCACGGCCGGGGCTTGTTCGCCGCCCGCGATCTGGACGCGGGCGTCAGGCTGATCGAATACAAGGGCACGCGCTATCCGAAGGGCGAGCTGCCCGACCTGGGTGATGACGGCGTCACGCGCTTCCTGCGCCTCTCGGACGGCACGGGCATCGACGGCACCGGCTGGGCGGCGCTGGCCAACCACGGCTGCGAGCCCAATTGCGAGCTGGCGGAAGAAGAAGGCAGCGATCCGCCGCGGGCGTACTTGTACACGCTGCGCGCGGTGAAGAAGGGCGAGGAACTGGTGTGGGACTACCGTCTCGAAGTCGCTTCGCGCGCCGATGCCTACGCGGACTGGACCTGTGCCTGCGGTGCCCGCGGCTGCCGCGGCACCATGGCCGACCCCGCGCAATTCTAGGTCGGCCGGGGCGAAAGTCAGCCGTGGCGGAACGCCGAGGCTAATACAGGCGAATGGCCGTGTCGAACTGCCAGGTACGGCGAACTTCGACGACGTCGTACTGGCGCGCCAGTCGCGGCGGAAACGCCGGGTAGGGGGCGTGGCTTTCGATGATGCGACGGATCGTTTCGTCGATTTCCGCAACGCCGCTGGACAGAACGATGGTTACCGACTCCACGGTGCCGTCGCTGCGGATGGCCGCCGTCACCATTGCGTTGGTATGGGCTTGCCTCGCCACTTCGCGTACTGTCTCGACCGGCGTATTGAACTGGATCTTGCGGGCCCACGCCTCGGCGTAGTCGACGAGGTCGGCGTTGGGGTCGGCGCGCCCCCACAGCCTGACACGACGCGCGGTGCTCAGCGACAAGGGTAGCGGGTTGGCCGCGCGCGCCGCCGCCGCGGCCTGGCGGCGGGCGGCGGCCTCTTCGAGTTCGCGTCCCATGGCTCGCCGACGCGCTTCGCGTCGCGCATCTTCCTCCTGCTCGGCCTGGGCGCGCGCCGCTTCGGCCTTTGCCGCCTCCCGTCGCTCCGCTTCCACCCGCTGCGCTTCCATCCTTGCCGCTTCGGCCTTTGCCGCCTCCCGTCGCTCCGCTTCCACCCGCTGCGCTTCCATCCTTGCCGCTTCGGCCTTTGCCGCCTCCCGTCGCTCCGCTTCCACCCGCTGCGCTTCCATCCTTGCCGCTTCGGCCTTTGCCGCCTCCCGTCGCTCCGCTTCCACCCGCTGCGCTTCCATCCTTGCCGCTTCGGCCTTTGCCGCTTCCTGCCTGGCGATTTCGGCGGCTTGTTGTTCCTTGGCTTCCTGCTCGTCGGACTTGCGCACGATCTCAGCCCGGACATCGCGAGGCGCCGGCATCGCGATGTCCGGGCTGATGAGCTTCGCTGCCTCCGCGGTCCCGGCGGCGGCTTCCGTCGGCGGTGGCGGCACGATCCACGCGGGGTCGTCGGGTCGTGCCATGGCGATCACCGCCGGGCGCGGGCCCGATGTCGGCGCCATCTCCTCTGTCCGTTCGATTGGCAACGGTGCTTCGGCAGCGACCTCGGCAGTCCGGCCCGTTTCGCCCGTTTCATCAGCCTTGACGACATCGGCGACATCGGAGGCTTCGGCGGTTCGTGCGGTCCCGGTGGTGACGGCGTCCGGCGCTGCCGGCCGGGCTTTGGCCGGCGCCACCACGGCTTTCCGTGGCACGATTGGCGCGTGGCTGGTAGCGACTTTCGGGCTTGGCTCGCCGGCGGCCATTCGCCGCAGCGATACCTGCGTCGGCCCCTGGGCCGACGCGGCCGACGGTTCGGCGGGCGCTACCGCCGTCGGTTCCGTGTCGGCGGCGGGCACCGGCACGAGCACGGCGCGCAATTCCGGCGCCTCGATGCGTCGCTCGCCCCAGGGCAGGCTCAGGCCTGGCAAGCCGGCGCCCTGGTCACCGAAAGTCAGGCTCAAGAGCAGGGCATGAAGCAGCAGGGAGCAAAGGTAGGCGAAGACCAGCCGCCCGTGGTCAACGTTCATGCCTTGGCTCGGCTATTGGCCGCATCGGTTCCGGTTCCCAGTTCATGCCCGTCAGTCCCGGACATCGTTGCTCGCGGGCTCGCGCGGACTTTGATGCCGGGAAGCGCCGGCGCCGGACGTGGAACCCGGCGCGTTTCACCCCGGGCGCGAGGATATCACCGCCGCACCGCCGGCAACACGCCGGCACACCAAAGCAGGATGCGCACCGTCAGCGAAGCATGGACACGCGAATCGGCGCAATGTTTCCCCTCCGCCTCGCCGGGGACTTGCTCTTCCAGTGTCGTCGATGGCGATGCCTTGAACATGGCTTCCTCGTGGTCGCGCCCACTATCGCACGGCGAATACCAAATACCAACTGGCGGCAATCAAAGCGATCGGCACCAGGCCCACGATGCCGGCGATCAGCCTTGCCGGCGTGCCGCCACGGCCGACTTTCAGCAGTTCGAAGCCGAGCCATGCCGACCAGCCAACGCCAACGGTGAGCAGCGCCGCGCGCAGCCCGGGCAGCCAGCCGAGCGGCACGCCTTCGGCGCGCAGGTGTGTCGCGGTCATCATCGACAGGCCGAGGAACAGGCCGATGCCGGCCAGCGGCGTCAGCGCCAAAGTCAGCCGTCGCCAATCGCCGCCGACGAGCCATGCGGCAAGGCGGATGCAAAGATAGGGAATGCCCCCGATCGCCAGCGCGACGCCGCCGATCCAGGCGAGGATGGCGGCGCCGTCGAGCCAGGTGAACAGGTCGTTGGCGGTTTCCTGATGGGTGAGCAGCCACCAGGGCGCGTTTGAGTCGAGCGGCCAGAGGACATCGCGCTCGACCAGCCATTCCGCCGCCGCCTGCTTCATGCGGACGAACCACGGATTGACGGTCCACTGGAAGGCGCCGAGCGCGACACCGAGCAAACCGAACAGCAGCAGCACGGCCTCGCTGGTGCGCGGCGCATCGCCATCGAGTATCTCGGCATTCGGCGAACGCGCGGCAAGTTCGACCGCGTCGCGATGGCCCGCACAGCGGCCGCAGGCGTGGCACTCGGCCATGCCGTCGAGTTTCCGGACATTGAGCAGCGGCGCGCAATCGACGGCGTGGGTGCGCACGGAATGGCGCTGCCAGGCCTCGGCGTCGACGCGGAACTGCACCGGCGAAAGGCGGGCCAGCAGGGCGAACACGCCCGAGACCGGACACAGATAGCGGCACCAGACGCGCTTGCCCTTGCCGTACAGCCAGCCGACCGCCATGGCGGCCACGGTGGAGCCGCCGAGGATCAGCAGCGCGGCCTGCGGGTATTCGTAGACGCTGATCAGCTGGCCGTAGACCGTGGTCAGGATGAAGGCGACCACCGGCCAGCCACCCCAGCGCAACCACTTCGGGATGGGGCCGCCGCGGCCGTGGCGGCTGGCGAATTCCGCCAGCGCGCCCTCGGGGCAGAGCACGCCGCACCAGACGCGGCCCATGACCATGATCGACAAGATGACGAAAGGCCACCAGACGCCCCAGAACAGGTACTGCGCCGCCAGCACCAGACGCTCGTGCCACTTGGCGACTTGGGGCGGCTTGTCCTGCACCGGCATTTCACCCGATGTGGTGCACACCGCGGGATCGACGAAGCTGGAGGCACCGAAGTCGCTCGAGAAGAGCCGCGCCTCCGGGTTCGGCTGCGGCAGGAAGGCCGGCAGCACCACCAGCACGGCGTAGCAGGCAACGATGGCCCACTGGATGCCGAGGATGGCGCGGCGATGCGCCGCCATCCATTCGCCCAGCCGCGCCAGTCGGCCCCTGGAGATGCGCGGATGAAAGGCAAGCGTCGCGACCTGCACGGTCAGATGCCGATCTTCGCCCGCAGGCCGATGACCTTGATCGACTGCGTCGTGCCGTTGCCGGCCGGCCGCTGGATCAGCTGGAAGTCCGGCGTCAGCTCGAACTTGCTGTTCACCTTGTAGCGATAGTAGAGCTCGGCTTGCTTCTCCCAACCCGTCGCCCGGTAACCGAAGTCCGGATTGCCATCGCCGTCCGCATCGACCGTCGCCGAATCCATGCGGAAGTCCGGGCTGGTGCGCAGCGCGCCCAGGGCGAAGCCGAGGCCGTCGGCAGCGCGGCCCCAGTCGCTGCCGGCCAGTTCGGCGCCCACGGTGACGGCGCGGTCGAAGCGCACCTGGCCCTTGATCTGGTGGCCGTAGCGGCCGAACAGCGTCAGGTCGTCGGCGACCTTCTGGTCCACCGAGGCGCCAATGCCGGCATGGCGGCGCTTGACGCCGTCGTAGCCGGGCGCCCGCCCGTTGTGCCAGGCGTAGAGACGATAACTGCCGGGCAGGTAGTTGAAGCGCGCGTGGGTTTCCGCCTGCGCGATCACCAGCGGCGCCGACAGCGAGCCGCTGAAGTTGGCGCCCAGCCCCGCGCCGAACACGCCGAGCGACAGGCCCCATTCGGCACCCTTCTGCCGCTCGTTCACGTACTGGACGATGGCGCCGGGGGAAAAGCCGTAGGCGTCGGCGCCGATGTCGCCGCCGGAATCGAGCAGCGGATTGTGCACGAAGGCGTTGTTCATGAACTTGGCCGATTCGTCGTCGGCGATCGTGTTCTGGTCGAAGAAGACGAAAGGGTCGATCTTGCCGAAGCTCAGGTGGATGTGTTCGCGCGAGTCGGCCTTGATGCCGTCGCGCGGCAGCGGCACCTTGAGCTGATACCAGGCCTGGGCAAGGATGGCGAAGGAGTCGTCGGGACCTTCGCCCTTCTGAAACGCCAGCGTGTTCGGACCACTGGTGTAGGTCGGCCTCAAGCCGACACCGTTGCCCTGGCCGAAGCGGACGTGGGTGAAGATGCTGCCCTCGATGTCGCCCATCTCGCCACCCGGCAGCGTGACGGAGAGGTCGCCGCGGTAGCTGGCGCGCGACTCGCGCTCCCCGCCCGGCGTGCCGCCGTGGCTGACTTTCTGCGCCACGCCGGTGATGCTGGCGCCGACGCTGATGCCTTCCAGCGCCTCGATCTGGCGGGCCTGTTTCTGCATCGAGAGGGTCTGAAACTCGACCGCCTTGAGGCGGGTGACGACTTCCGGTTCCTTCTCGCTGATGCGCTCGTTGGCCAGCGCCTGCTCCAGTTCCTTGTTGTGGTTCTCGAGCGCGGTGATGCGCTCGGCCAGACGTGCGAGTTCGGCCTTTAGCACCGCGAGATCATCGGCCGCGAACGCGGGTATGGCGAGACCAGCCGCCAGGATGGCGGCCAAGAGCTTGATGCGCATGTTAGTACCCGCCCTTCTTGCCGATGCCGGCGTAGGTGAATTCCCATTCGGCCTCGACCGGCTTGAACCAGGGACGCACGCCGGTGGCACGGTCGGTGTGGCGGCCGAACTGGTTCCCCTGCGGATTTTCCTTTGCGCCTGGCGAATAGATCGTGAACTTGACCTTGTACTTGCCGGGGCCTTTCAGCTTGACGTTGTCGCCGTAGTGCGGACCGTCGCTGGCCACCATGGGCATCATGTCACCCTTGATGACTTCGTTGCCGCCGAGCCTGGTCAGTTCGTACTTCACCAGCAGATAGGGCACCCACGCGCCTTCGCCAAAACCATTCGGATTATTGGCCAGGGCGTGGATGTCGGCTTCGAGGTGGATGTCGGCATCGGCGGCCTTGCGCATGTGGCCTTCCGGCTCCATGTCGACGGCTTGCAAATAGACGGCGGCGACCGCCATGCCGGCAAGGTTCCGCGGATTGCCGATGGGATACTCGAGCGCGGTGGCGTTGATCGCCACGCCGGCCAGCGCGGCCAGCAACCCGCTACGCAACACGTTGCATCGATGACGCATGATGGACCTCCCATGTAAAGACATGGCCCGATTGTAAATGGGAACCATTCTTCTTTGCAATAGCCAAGCAATTGGATGTCTGCCATCGGCGACACCGCGAGCGGCGTGAAGCTCTTCGGCTAGTCTTCGCCTGCAATCAGGGAGACCATGCCATTTCCACCTGGAGTTACCGACATGCTCAACAAGGGATCCTTCTTCGCCGGGCCACGCGGGCCGGCCACACCATCGCCCGCTGCGTCACCGTCGGCGTCACCATCTTCGTCACCCGCCGCGTCGCTCATGTCGTCCTCGGCTCCGCCGAAGAACGCCACCGAGCCGGTGGTGGTGGCCGGCGAAAACCGCTTGGCCACGGCGACCACGAACCACCGCGAGGTCGTCGCCGGCGCCCGGCTGACGGTGGGCCCGGGCGTGAAGCTCAAGGGTGCGGAGATTCAGGACTGCGACACGCTGGTGGTCGAGGGCCGGGTGGATGCGACCATGAACAGCCGCTTCATCGAAATCGCCGAGAACGGCTCGTTCGATGGCAAGGTCAATATCGATGTCGCCGAGATTCGCGGCCGCTTTGCCGGCGAGTTGACGGCGCGCGAACAGATCGTCATTCATGCCACGGGCTGCGTCAGCGGCAAGATCCGCTACGGCAGGATCGTCATCCACGAAGGCGGCGAGCTTTCCGGCGACGTTCGCTCGCTGACGGCGGAATCGGCGGGCGGCGAGACCGGCGAGGGCGCCGCCCGGCTGGCGGTCAAGACCGCCTGATCATTCTTCGAGCAGGCTGCGCAGCATCCAGGCGGTCTTCTCGTGGACTTCCAGCCGTTGCGTCAGCAGGTCCATGGTCGGCTGGTCGTTGGCCTTGTCGACGATGGGGAACAGGCCGCGCGCGGTGCGCGCAGTCGCTTCCTGGGCGGCAACGAGGTTGCGGATCATGTCGGTCGCCTTCGGCACGCCCTCGGTTTCCTTGATGGAAGCGAGCTTGACGAACTCCTTATAGGTGCCGGGCGCCGGGTGGCCGAGGGAACGGATGCGCTCGGCGATCATGTCCAGCGCATTCCATTGCTCGGTGTACTGGCCCATGAACATCAGGTGCAGGGTGTTGAACATCGGCCCGGTGACGTTCCAGTGGTAGTTGTGCGTCATCAGGTAGAGCGTGTAGCTGTCGGCGAGGAAGCGCGACAGGCCGGCGGCGATGGCGGCACGGTCCTTGTCGCCGATGCCGATGTCGATACGGGGCGCCTTCTTGGTCTTCATGTGATTCTCCTTTTTGTCAGGCAAGGTCTGCAATCAATGACTCGCGAACCGTGGTGGACAGTGTCACCGTCGCCCGGTAGGCCGGATGGTCGATACCCATGGTTAGTGCAGCGCCACCCTTGAGCGCCGCGATCATCTCCGGCGACAGTTCGAAGCGCAGGAAATGCACCGAGGAGGTCTTGTCCTCGGTCTCGCGATCCAGATCCTCGTTGGCGATCGGCTGCACGCGGGCAAAGTCGGCCACCCGCACCCAGACAGCCTTCTCGATGCCGATCAGCCTGGCCAGCTGGACCTTGCGTTCATCGGGATCGGAGTATTCGACCATGAAGGTCGCTTTCCAGTTCGTGCCGTCCGGAACGAGGGGGTTATAGACATCGAGTTCCTCCTGGATCAGCTCCGGCTCGAACATCCTTTCCAGGCGCAGCATTTCCTGCACCTGGTATTGCATGGTCAGGCGATCCTCGAAATGCAGCGTCGCGTGCTCACCGAGCTCGACCAGACGGGTTTTCTTGTGCGCGATGACCCTGGTGCGGAATTCGGGCCGGACACGCGCGTATTGCTCAAGGCTGTAAAGCTCGGCGTGGGTCAGCATGCTCATACTCCGTAGGCTTTCCGCATCAGGGTGATCGGGTGTTCGGGCACGCTGCCGTCGTTGCGCGCGTGGGCGATGTGGTGGCCGGCCATCGCGCAGTCGGAACCGTAGTGCGCCGGCTCGGCCTGATTGACGCGATTGACGACCGGCTTGACGATCTTCATCGCGTACTGGTGGAACTCCTTCTTCACCGCGTAGGTGCCGTCATGGCCGGAGCAGCGTTCGATGATATCGACCTCGGTGCCCGGCACCAGCGACAGGCATTCCTTGGTCTTCGGACCGATGTTCTGCACGCGCTGGTGGCAGGCGGCGTGGTAGGCGACCTTGCCCAGCGGAGTCTTGAATTCGGTCTTCAGCCTTCCTTCCTTGTGGCGCAGCATCAGATATTCGAACGGGTCGAAAAAAGCGTTCTTCACCTTCAGCACATCGGGATCGTCGGGAAACATCAGCGGCAGTTCCTGCTTGAACATCAGCACGCAGGAAGGAATCAACGCCGTCAGGTCCCAACCCTGGTCCACCAGCTTGGCCAGCACCGGGATATTCGCTTCCTTGGCCTTTTTCACAGATTCGAAGTCGCCGAGCTCCAGCTTGGGCATGCCGCAGCAGCGTTCCTTTTCGGCGATGGTGACGGCAATGCCGTTGTGCTCGAAGACGGCGACCAGGTCTTCGCCCGGGCCGGGTTCGTTGCGGTTCATATAGCAGGTGGCGAACAGCGCGACCTTGCCCGTGGTGCGGCCGGCCGGTTCGCCGGGCGTCGCAGGGTCGAGCTGCTTGAAGCGGCTGCGCATCGACTTCGGCGAATACTCGGGCAGCCAGGCTTCGCTGTGGATGCCGGCGACGGCTTCGAGCGCCTTGCGGGCCACGCCGATCTTGTTCACCGCATTCACCGTCTGCGCCACCACGGGAATGCCGCAGAACTTGCCCATGAGATCGGTGCTGGTGAGGATCTCGTCGCGCAGCTTCGAACCCTTCTGGTAGTGCACCGCCTTGGCGCGCAACATCAGGTGCGGGAAATCCAGGTTCCACGCGTGCGGCGGCACGTAGGGACACTTGGTCATATAGCAGAGGTCGCACAGATAGCAGTGGTCGACCACCTGCCAGTAGTCGGACTTCTTGACGCCATCCACCTCCATGGTCTCGGAGGCGTCGACCAGGTCGAACAGCGTCGGGAACGCCTGGCACAGGCTGACACAGCGGCGGCAGCCGTGGCAGATGTCGAAGACGCGCTCCATCTCGTGGGAAAGCGCTTCTTCACTATAGAACCCGGGGTTCCGCCAGTCGATCGGGTGGCGGGTGGGCGCTTCGAGATTGCCTTCTCGCGTACCGGCCATGCTGTTCTCCGTGGGTGAAAGTCAGCCGCCGCGACACGGCGGCTGAGCATCGCTGAATCAGCCCAAATCGTTCAGGGCTTTCTGATAGCGGTTGGCGTGCGAACGCTCGGCCTTGGCCAGCGTCTCGAACCAGTCGGCGATCTCGTCGAAACCCTCGGAACGCGCATCCTTGGCCATGCCCGGATACATGTCGGTGTACTCGTGGGTTTCGCCGGCGACCGCCGATTTCAGGTTGTCGTTAGTGGCGCCGAAGGGCAGGCCGGTGGCCGGATCGCCGCACTTCTCCAGATATTCGAGATGGCCGTGGGCATGGCCCGTCTCGCCTTCGGCGGTGGAGCGGAACAACGCGGCAACGTCGGCATAACCCTCGACGTCGGCTTTGTTGGCGAAATAAAGATAGCGGCGGTTGGCCTGCGATTCGCCGGCGAACGCATCCTTCAGGTGCTTCTCGGTCTTCGAGCCTTTGAGTTGCATGATGTGTCTCCTTCGTCAGAAATCATCGATAGCCGCATGCCGGTTCTGCACATCGACATGCTGGCGACTGGCCGGGCCGTACGCCACGACTGGTTCAGCTTAGAAGTCCGCGACGAAAAAGGGAAATTGGATTTTGCTACCCTGTCGATAGTGCCGCGCTATCGGCGCACCAGCGGCTTGGTGCCGGGCAGCTTGCAGTCGAGCATGGCGACGCGCAGCAGGTCGATCGCCTGGTGGCGGGGAAAACTGGCGCGCCAGACCATGCCGACCCGCCGCGTCGGCATCGGTTCGATGAAGGGCTTGACGCGCAGCAGGGCATCGTTGCGCGGAATGTCGTCCACCGCCGTTGCCGGCATGACGGTGATGCCCACGCCGGAGGCGACCATGTGGCGGATGGTTTCCAGCGAGCTGCCTTCCAGCACCTGCGGCCCGCCCTCGCCGGCCCGCGTGCACAGGTCGAGCACCTGGTCGCGGAAGCAGTTGCCGCGCCCGAGCATCAGCAACGGCTGGTCGAGCAGTTCGGCCGGATCGACCGCGCGGGCCTTGACCCACGGATGCCCCACCGGCACCAGCGGGCGGAAGGACTCGTCATAGATGCCCTGGGCCACCAGGCCGGGCTCCTCGACCGGCAGCGCGAGAATGGCGACGTCGAGCTCGGCGGCCTTGACCTTCTCGAGCAGCACGTGGGAGCAGTTCTCCTCGAGCAGCAGCGGGATCTCCGGCGCCCGCTCGCGCAGCAGCGGCACCAGACGGGGCAGCAGCCAGGGGCCGATGGTGTAGATGACGCCCAGGCGCAGCGGCCCGGCCAGCGGGTTCTTGCCGGCGGCGGCGATCTCGGCCAGTTGCGCCGCTGCGCCCAGCACTTTCTCCGCCTGCGCCACCACCCGCTCGCCGATCGGCGTCACCCGCACATCCTGCGGCGAGCGCTCGAACAGGATCACGCCCAGTTCGTCCTCCAGCTTCTTCACCGCCACCGACAGCGTCGGCTGGGAAACGAAGCATTTCTCGGCGGCGCGGCCGAAATGGCGCTCGCGGGCGAGGGCGACGATGTAGCGGAGATCGGTCAGGGTCATGGCAGTCGAAAAATGATATCAGCGCTCGTGGGATAATCGCGCCCCTTTGTCTTTTTTCCGGTTTTCGCGCAAGCCATGTCCCTTGCCCCCGAAGTCTCCCGCCGGCGCACTTTCGCCATCATTTCCCACCCGGACGCCGGCAAGACGACGTTGACGGAGAAACTGTTGCTGTTCGCCGGCGCCATCCAGATCGCTGGCTCGGTGAAGGCGCGCAAGGCCAGCCGCCACGCGACTTCGGACTGGATGGAGATCGAAAAGCAGCGCGGCATTTCGGTAGCCAGCTCGGTGATGCAGATGGAGTACCGCGACTGCGTCATCAACCTGCTCGACACCCCCGGCCACCAGGACTTCTCCGAGGACACCTACCGCACGCTCACCGCGGTCGATTCGGCGGTGATGGTGATCGACGCGGCCAAGGGCATCGAAGCGCAGACCCTGCGCCTGATCGAGGTCTGCCGGGCGCGCAACACGCCCATCCTCACCTTCATCAACAAGCTCGACCGCGAGGTGCGCGAGCCGCTCGACCTGCTCGACGAAATCGAGCGCACCCTGGGCATGCCCTGCGCGCCGCTGACCTGGCCGGTGGGGCAGGGCAAGCTGTTCCACGGCATCTACGATCTGCGCACCGAGCGCATGCGCGTCTTCCGGCCCGGCGAGGACCGCGTCGGCGACGATGAGATCGTCACGGCAAAGTCAGTCCTGGCGGCACGCTTCGGCCACGAGTGGCAAACCGCGCATCACGAGATGGAGCTGATCCAGGGCGCGGCGCATCCCTTCTCGCGCGAGGACTTCCTCGCCGCGCACCAGACGCCGGTGTTCTTCGGCTCGGCGATCAACAATTTCGGCGTGCGCGAAGTGCTCGACGCGCTGGTCGACCTGGCGCCCTCGCCGGCGCCGCGCCACGCCACCACGCGCGAAGTACACCCCGAGGAAGACGCCTTTTCCGGCGTCGTCTTCAAGATCCAGGCCAACATGGACCCGGCGCACCGCGACCGCATCGCCTTCGTGCGCGTCTGCTCGGGCAAGTTCGAGCGCGGCATGCGCCTGAAAGTGCGGCGCACCGGCAAGGAACTGCGGCCGACCGGCGTCGTCACTTTCCTCTCGCAACGGCGCGACCGCGTCGAGGAAGCCTATGCTGGCGACATCATCGGCATCATCACCCACGGCGGCCTGCAACTGGGCGACACCGTTACCGGCGGCGAGCTGCTGCAATACACCGGCCTGCCCTTCTTCGCGCCGGAAATGTTCCGCACCGTCGAACTGGCCGACCCGATGAAGAGCAAACAGCTGGCCAAGGGCCTGAAGGAGCTCGGCGAGGAAGGCGCCATCCAGGTGTTCAAGCCGCTGGCCGGCAGCCTGATGCTGCTCGGCGCCGTCGGCCAGTTGCAGTTCGAAGTGGTGCAGCACCGGCTGAAGACCGAGTACGGCGTCGATGTGCGCCTGTCGCCGGCCAACTTCGCCGGCGCGCGCTGGATCAGCTGCGACGACGACACCGAACTGCGCCGCTTCATGAACGCCAACGGCTCGCGCCTGGCGCTCGACGCTGCCGACACCCACGCCTATCTGATGTCGTCGCGCTACGACCTCGAGCTGACCCAGGAACGCTACCCGAAGATCCAGTTCCACCCGATGCGCGAGCACGCCGGGCTGGCGCTGCAGGGCGGCTGAACCCCGGCTGCCTTCAGTCCTCGTCCGGGCCGGCGGACAATTCTTCGAGCTTCGCCGGCGTGATGTCGAGATGCGCTTCGGCGAGCGGCGCCCAGGACGACCATTCCTCGCTGGCGCCGTCGCGCAGGCGGCGGGCCACGGCAATGAACGCGGCCAGCGCGGCGACTGGCGACGGCTCGCTCGCGGCGGCCGGCTTGTGGTGGATGGCCACCGCTTCCGCCACGTCGGGCGGCAGCTTCCAGTTGCGCGCGACCAGGGCGCCGACGGCGGCGTGATCGGCGCCGGTGGCGGCGTCGAGCCGTTGCGCGGCATCGTCGAGGGTCAGGGCGGATGCCTCGAACAGGCCGGCATGCTCTGGGAACCGACGCAGCACGATGGCGATGCCGACATCATGAACCAGCGCGGCCAGGTAGGCGAGGTCGGCGAAGCCGCGCACGCGGCTGACCCGGGCGGCGCGGTAGGCATGGTCGGCGGCGGCGGCCGACGCCGACCAGACGTGTTCGACGGCGCGCGGCGCGATGCCGGCCATCTGCGCGCGCAAGGCGTGGCTGGCGACGACCGCCAGGGTGCGGGTGCGGCCGAGGATGGTGATTGCCGCCTTCACCGAGCGTGCCGGCGAGCGCGTGCGGAAGACCGGCGAATTGGCCACGCGCATGAATTCACCGGTCAGGGCCGGCTCCTGGCCAATGGCGGCGGCGAGTTCCGCCGGGCTGGCGTTCTCATCGGCCGCCAGCGCCTGCAGCCGCAGCAAGGTCGCGCTCGGCGCCGGCAGCTTGACGCCGCTGGCCAGCACGGCGTCGAGCAGGGGGTCCCGTTCGGACATGGTCGGCGACCTCAGAACACGCCCATGGCCAGCCCGGCCGCCAGCGTGGCGCCGAGTTCGACGCAGCGGGCCAGATCTTCGGCGCCGATCCGCTTGGGCGCGAGAATGGCCTCCGGCGTCTGGGCGTGGGTGCGGACGATCAGCGGTGGCGCCACCGCCTTGAGCCGCCAGCCGGTGGCGATGCGGGCGATCTGGCGCGCCGCGTTCTCGCCGTCGCTGCCGGCGCAGATCAGCGTGCCGTAGGGCCGGCCGTTGATGCGATCAAGGCAGGCGTAATAGCTGCGGTCGAAAAAGTCCTTGAGCATGCCCGACATCGCCGCCAGATTCTCCGGGGTGGCGAACACGTAGCCGTCGGCGGCCAGCACATCCTCGGGCGTCGCCGCCGAGGCATTCAGGAGGCGTATCGCCACGGCTGACTCCGCGGCCGCACCCGTCGCCGCCGCTTCCGCCATCGAGCGCGTGCCACCGGTCAATGAATGATGGACGATCAGCAAGGTCTTCAAGCGACACCTCCCCACGGTCGTCCGGTGTTCATCGGCCCTGCACGGAACGGCCCTGTCGGATCTCCGGCACGACATGCAACATCGTTCCATCGATGTCGAACCACAGATCGCCCTCCTGGACAGTGCAGTTGACCCGCATCGTTCGCGCC
>OEIV010000498.1_pt1 | contig 21302 bp, 21 predicted proteins | sample 1539231 | NCBI WGS metagenome assembly OEIV01 (sample SAMN03794762, study PRJEB22550) | activated sludge metagenome | feature: wastewater treatment plant; material: activated sludge; isolation source: Wastewater treatment plant of a petroleum refinery complex | place: Argentina: Buenos Aires ...
ATTGTTCAATTGTTCGGTTAAGGACTTCACCTGCAAAGAAATTCCAGACAGCAAATGAACCTGCAACTACACCAACAGCGGCAAGAGTACTTGGTTTACTGAAATCCATATCTACCATTGCATCTACTGCTCTAGGCGGCGCCTCTTTTAGAACGATTCGAATACGATCAAAGAATTGGGTAGTACTCGTTGCTGCAACACTCGCAACCGGTACGGCCATTCCCATACCTAGCGGGAGGCTGGGCTTATCGAGGATTTCATCCACCGCAGTGATTGCGAATCCCGCGACATTGTTTTCTTTGCTTCTCAACCATACTAAAGAGGGGTTTAACCACAGTTGCTCGCGCATTGTTATAGTTTGCTCAGTGGATCCCTCTACTGTTTTATTAGAGTCACAGCTAGAAAGTAGTGTTTCAGACATAATAATATTATAATACTAAAATAATATAAAGTCAATACTACAAATGTTACTGATCGAACTTTAAGCGCGCACCAAGTTCTTGCATGCCTTCGGTGAGTTCTTGCATCTCAGTTATTGAGGAGGGAGTTGTTTCCGAAGTTGTTAAAGGATTACATTGACTACCGTCACTGTCAAAGTAGATTCGGTTGCATAATTCGTTTAACTCGTAAATAAATTCAGCGTCGGCAGTACTCGGCGTGGTCACGGCAGTGTCTGCAGTTGATTCTGGCGTGCTAATCGCAAAAGTTGCTACCACTAGGGAAAGCGCAGCTATTAATTTTCGGGAGTTCCTATTTGCTAGGTTTAAAATATCGTGATTGTTCATAGTTATTAACTATACATTAAAGATTGAATATTGTCAATAGTGCTGACGTTATTTGACATAAGCAGATAAATTTGCTATATTTCGACATAGGTTAAGAATATTTAATAATATAGACGTAAGCACGACAGAAGCAATTTCTTTGCCGTCATGCTCGCGTCTTTTTTGCTAGGAGACAAATGATAATTAAATTAGCTGGTGGAATTGGTACGGGCCCAACTAAGTTATCGGCTTTTGATTCAGCGTTAAATCATGCTGGAGTAGCGAATTTTAATTTAATTAGACTAAGCTCTGTAATTCCACCAAAAACGGAACTCATAATTAGTGACACTAAACTAACACAGCTTCCCGGCCAATGGGGTGATCGTTTATATGTTGTAATGGCCGAGCAACGGCAGAGCACTCCTAATAGAGAAGCTTGGGCAGGTATTGGCTGGGTTCAGGATAAAGAGACTGGCAAAGGCCTTTTTGTTGAACATGAAGGCGAAAGCGAGAAGACGGTTAGAGAAGATATAAGGGACAGTTTGCACGCACTTATGGCAACTCGTAACGTTGATTTTGGCGACGTGCATATGAAGGTTGTTGGTGCTATGTGTCACCGTGATCCTATTTGTGCAATGGTTGTAGCGGTATATCAAGCGAGCGACTGGGAGAATATGGCAGAATTAATACAAAGATAATTAAAACGGAGTGTTAAATGGAAGTACCAACAGAAACAAAATTCAGATATGACTTAGATCCTGATGAATTGAAACAAACTGAGAAGGATCTAGTGAATGAGATACACAAAATATCGCCAAATCCAGATGTGTATTGCGTTTGGGTGCAACCAGAATCCCGATATGCTGATATAGCAAGAACACACGAATCTTCGCACTGGTCATATATTGCAGATATCATGACTGATAGAGAGGAGAGGTCACAGTTTTTATTAGTTGTAGATACTAGGGATCCAGTCACAGAAGGAGTAAAGCGAGTTTCTAGGATTACTTTTGCTGTCACCGATCCTGCAGCTCAACAAAAAACAGGAATGGCTATAGTTGATGATGTAATTGAATCAGATCAAGGTCTAACCCTTGAAGAACTCCTAGATTACTACAGTAATCAGGGTGTTGATTTAAGCACGTGCTTTAGTGTCGAAACAAATATTCGAGTCGAGAAGGCGGCCAGATACAACGGTCTGCCACTTGCAGAGATTGGCTATCTGGCAATCTTTAGGAAGATTGACGAGCTTAGGCAGGGTCGCCTTACTTGTGTATTTGCTACAATCAATCAGGATTCAATCGATTCATTCAAACTTATTGGCTTGCAAGCAGAAGCTATGGCAGGCAGAACCGACTTACAGACACCAGCTGAAAACGGTGAGTTTGATCCAGATTTCAAGACAGTTGCTATTCCGTCAACTGATCATAATCTGGGAATTTTCCAGAAAATAGAGAGCCTAGGTGCTCCAATTCTAGATATGAAATAGAGCATGAAATTCAAAAAAATTACCCCCCAAGATAAAGTTCTTATAGAAACGATCACCCATCAGTTTAAACCTTACTCCGACTTCAATTTTGTAAGTTTAATCACTTGGGGAGTAAATAATTCCTCTTACTTTCATATCGAAAATGATGTGTTGTATATCAAATTACGAGATTACATGGATAAGGACAAGTACACTTATTCAATACTTGGTAAAACTAATATTCAACAAGCGATCATAGCGTTTTTTGAATGTAATAATATAGACAAGTTAGAACTTGTTGCGGGTGACGTAATTGAGCTGCTTGGTGAAGGGCAGTTCTTGATTGAGCATCAACGTGATGAAGACGACTATATTTATGATATAAACGAATTACTGAGTATGGACGGTCCTGAGTATCGCAAACTGCGACGTTCATTAAGTAATTTTCATTCTAAAAATAGTTTTAAGCCGGTCTTTAAGCAGGTAACCGAATACGATGAAGACGTATTTCATCAAGTACTTGAATTGACTAAAAAATGGAGAGTCATACGCAACAGGTCTTTCAGTGATTCTGCCAGTGAATATTATGCGGTACGTCGAGCGTTAGGCTTTTTTGATAAGATCGGCATCAAACTCTGGGTGTTAATGGATGGTAAAGACGTAATTGGATATGTAATAACAGAAAGTTATGACGATATAGCAATTATTCACTTTGAAAAATGTAACACAAACATACCAGGGGCAGGTTCCTATCTTAAGCATCGTGTCGTCAACGAACTGCAAAAATTGGGCGGTAAGTTTTTGAATTACGAGCAAGATCTAGGATTACCTGGCCTAAGAGAGCAAAAACTATCCCTTAATCCATCGCAAATGCTAGAAAAATTTGCCGTTACTCCTAAACATTAGTTAGTGCTACAATATGTAGCAAGATGCTTAAGTTTGTAGTTTACTCACTTAGCTTTTCGTCGCTGGCTGTAATGACGTACCTGTTGATGAAAAGTGTACATAGGGAAAAATCAACAAAAATTTTTTTTTGGTTGATTTGTTTTGCATTGATCTGGATTTCAAGCTTAGGTGTTGCTGACTTAATAAATAATTTTGGTATCTCAATTTTTGCAGTTAATGTCGCAGTATTCAGCTTCTCTATGGTGACTTGGTTATTATTAGCTTTTGCACTTGAATATGGATTTGTTTCAAAAGTATTTATGAATTATCGAAGAGTTTTTTATTCATTCGGATTAATCTATAATCTAATTTTCCTTCTGGTTGCTTTTAGCCAGAACATAGTAACTCAAATTGAGATAGGACCGTATGGTGCGAGCATTGTTAAAAGCACTATTTTTTATACTGTACACATTCTCCAGGCAAATACCTTCGCCATAATTGCCATATTTATTTTAAATCTTAAGAAGAAAAGATTAGATCGAGATCAGCAAAAACAAATTCAAATTATGACGAAGGGCTTGGTCGTTGCTGGTGTCGGTAATATCTTATCTGGTGTCGTAACTACGTACGTGCCAAATCTGGCCTGGCTGAATTTAATCGGCACATTCTCTATGACGGTCTTCATTGTGTTTATAAGTTATGCTGTCATAAAACACAGACTATTCGACATTAGGTCGGTCGTGGCACGTTCATTGGCATACACCATGTCAATTGCTCTGTTGGCTATGCTCTATTCAATTTTTGTCTATGGTCTGGGGGGAACCATATTAGATTTAAGTAATATTAGCTTATCGCAACGCATTTTGTTTGTTGCACTGGCGCTACTCGTTGCAACTAGTTATCACACTATTATACTATTCTTTAATCAGATTACTAACAGGATATTTTTTAGAGATGCATACCTGACGCAGGAAGTGCTCGATAAAGTATCGGGGATTATAGTTGGTAACGTAGATCCTAAAAAAGTTCAAAAAGGCGCGTTGTCTGCATTGTCAGATGCGGTCAAGCCAACTTTTATGACATTTTTACTATTAGATTCTAATGGTAAATTAAGGCAAGGTGATATTGTTGGACAGCACTGGCGGATACATGATGTAGAATTACTCACGAATACACTTAAGGCTGTAGGTACGGAAATAGTAAGTTACGACGGTTCAAAAGAATCTGGAAACAAGTTGATCGATATCTTACAGTTAGAAGATATCAACTTAGTTTCACCAATGTTTACGAAAGATGAAACAATTGGCTACTTGATTTTAGGACCAAAAAAGTCGGGTAATATTTATAACACACAAGATGTTGGGCTTTTGAATATTGCTTCCAATGAGTTGGCTGTAGCCCTGCAAAATGCTCAGCGATTTGAAGAAATTCAAGCCTTTAACATTACACTGCAAGAAAAGGTGACAGAAGCGACGCGTGAAGTTAAAAAGACAAACCGTAAGTTGGTGGCGCTTGATGAGGCGAAAGACGAGTTCATTAGTATGGCATCTCACCAGTTACGTACTCCACTGACTTCCATTAAGGGCTATCTTTCTATGATGGTCGAGGGAGATTTAGGTAAGGTAAATGCGGCTCAGGAAAAAGCACTTAAAGAGGCGTTTGGAAGTTCGCAGCGCATGGTGTATTTAATTGCTGATTTCCTAAATGTCTCGCGTATAAAAACAGGTAAGTTTGTTATAGAAACGAAAGAAGTTGATTTGCCGCAAGTTGTTGGTGAAGAAATTACTCAACTCCGCGAAATGGCGGCCTCAAGAGATATTACTTTGCAGTATGAAGCACCTGGTGTCTTCCCTCGCGTTAAGCTAGACGACAACAAGATTCGTCAGGTTATGATGAACATGGTAGATAACGCTATTTATTACACACCAAGTGGCGGTACGGTTACTATTCAACTGTATGTTGACGCAAAAGATGTAGTATTCAAAGTTGTAGACACCGGTATCGGCGTTCCAAAGCGTGAACAGCATAAGTTATTTACCAAGTTCTTCCGCGCCGGAAATGCCCGCAAGGCGCGACCTGATGGCACCGGGCTTGGTTTGTTTATGGCCCAGAAGATTATTGTTGAACAGGGCGGCTCAATAATCTTTGAAAGTACAGAAGGCAAGGGAAGTACCTTTGGCTTCCGCTTCCCCCTCTCTACCATAAAATCCTAAAATCACCCGCATTCCAATCTGTAGAATACCTATTATACAAGGACGGACCTTGTTTCAAGGTCCGTCCTTGAAAACCCAGGGTGCTACGTATCGGCCAGGTCTTCAGAAATAAAATCTAGGGATTCTTTAAAGTCATCGTAATCGTCCACAAAGTCTATATATTCTTCTATTGTACCGTCAAACGTATTCCAAAATTCTGCTTCATTCAACCATTTCACATCCCAGCCTTTTGTGAGTGCTTGATAACTTGAATACGAATAAGTCCTGTAGTTACTTGGATTTCTATGAATGTATCGAGAAATATGCGCAAAATAGTGCTCGGATTCAATCAATGAAGCCTTATATCGACCCTGGAATAGCGGTCCAATCCTCTGGTATTTTTTGTTGTAGTATATCGAGTACGAAGTTGCAATCGACCTCATCAACTCTTCTATTCCTCGCTGTGTTTTATTTAGTACAAATAAATGAAAGTGGTTTGGCATTAGACAATACGAGATAAGTGCAACATCTTTGTAAAGATGTTTATACGAACGTCCCAATCTATCACTTTGCGGTTCTTTACTGAGGTGTCTTTTTAAGAAATTCAAAAAGGTTGCGTAGTCTTGGTCGTCATGAAATATTCGATCTTTATTAACCCCTCTGTTGTAGAGGTGGTAATAGCTGCCTTCGCCAAATTCTTTAATCACGTTTCGTGAGGGCATAAGATTATTATACAAGGACGGACCTTGTTTCAAGGTCCGTCCTTGAAAAAGGCGTGAGTTAAGTACGCTTGAGGAGGAGGTCGAAGTATTTGGTGCCACCGAATGGTATTTTTTGTTTTACAATTTTTTTGCCTTCAAGTGAGCTGGCGGCGTGAATAATAAAGTTACCGTAGCGTTCGTTGAGCTCATCAATTGCTTCAGTAAGCCACTCTTCCCTGTTTTGTGATTCAAAAATACTGAGCTGACTACGCTGTGAAGGGGTGAGCATGTAGCAGGTGATGCCCATTGTTTGAATAATCATATGTTTTGGTCTTTGGTTGAATAAGTAAAGCGCTCGTCGGTAGATTTCTTGGTCGGTGTAGAAACTACTTTTGAACATCTTTCTCAGCACAAAACTTTCGCCATTGATAAACCGGGCCCATACTAAAACTCCTCGGGCGTCGACGTTGTTAAAGCGGAGTTTCTTGCCGGTAGTTTCGCAGAGGTATTGAAAACAGGGGAGTATAAAATTTGGATTGTTGGAAGGTTTTTTGAGCACCCATTGCCGACCAACTACGCCGAGTTTTGTTTCTTTATTATCAACTTCGTAGCCCCGCAACCTGGCATGCCAATCTTCGCCAATAATGCTATGAAATACTTGTCGCCGAAGGGTTTCACTGGTTGCTTCTAAAAATTGTAGCGGTGTGTAAATACCGGCGGCGTTGAGGCGAGTTGCAAAGCGTTCGGCAATGCCAGTGATATCCATGAGCTCAATACTTTTGTAGTAATTGACCAGATTTGTATGATCTAGCATGTCGAGGCCGTCTGGCTTGTGCCAGCCAGCGGCTTGTTTGGCTAGAAACTGATTCGGTCCAATGCCGATATTAACTCGCATCCAACTGCCGAGTTCTTGCCTGACACGCTTTTTTATCTCGTGACCAATATCAATTAGCGGTCGCGTATTAATGTGGTCAAGCGTTCCCTTAAAATCTATGACGCCTTCGTCGATGCTTTTCATTTTGACGTGAGGCGAATAACTTTTCATAATAGCGGCGATCTTTTGGTACATGTGATGATACTTTGGCGGATCAGATTCTAAAATTACAAAGTCGGGCGCAATGTCCCGGGCGTCACTCAGGCGCATACCAACTTGTATGCCAAGCGCCTTGGCTTCATAGGAAGCGGCGATGACACAGCAGTGTTTTGAGATTCGGTTAGTTACACCAATCGGACGGCCTCTGAGACTCGGGTGAGCTTGCTGTTCGGTGGTAGCAAAGGCGCTGTTTAGATCTATGTGCATGACACTCGGCGGTTCTTGGTTGATGCTATAGGGCATGATTGCCTCCTAACATAGCCACAAGGGTCCAGGTGAGGCCTTGGGCATCAAACTCAAGCCGGTAATCATTACTACCATCACTCATATCAAAAACGTGAATCATGCGTTTACCCTTTGAAGTAGGATGTCGCAACCCTAGTTCGGTAAACACAATTTCACGGTCTTGAAAGCGCATTTTGTGGGGCCAGCAAAGTGTACTGCTATCACCGCTTTTTCTAAACACAGCTACTACATCAACCCGTTTATTTATTTCAATCATTTGGTCCATAATCTCAAAACTCCTTTGTGTCAGAAAACGACAAGAAACACTTTAAAAGTGTTAAACGGATTTAGGTTGTGTGCTGACCGGTAAGCGCTAAACCGTTTTACTGGCGCTCGTATCGGGAAGCAAGAGTTTTAAGATGTGGCGCACAGTGACCATAGTTTGATTGCCTAAAGATGTGTAGAAGTCTGATACGTAAGAAGGCTTGTGCCAGCACGTTCACGACTATTTATATTATAGCAAAAATAACAAATGAACTGACTTGGAGTTTGGCCTCTGTTGTGGTATAGTTTTCTAGTCTTTAGTTTATATATTAAAGCTGAAGTAAGTCACAAAATTATTCATTCTGGTGATGGTCCCGTCGTTCCCGATCCTGTAAACAGGTATCGAGGATCGTAAGACTAACGGTTAGGACATCCCGATTTATCGGGACAACAGAGGCTCGATCCTTTATAATTTATAAACAGATGTTTCACGTATATATTCTTCGGTTGTCTAATAGTAAACATTATATTGGTCGGACGAATAATATAGAAAGTAGATTGATTCGACATCAAACCGGTCAAGTAAGATCTACAAAAGCTTTCCGTCCCGTAGAACTTATATACCAAGAGGTATTTGAGAGTCGGTCAGAAGGCGTGAAGCGAGAACTGTATCTCAAGTCGCTAAAAAGTCATGAGGCAGTAGAAAAGATTATTCATTCTGGTGATGGTCCCGTCGTCTAACGGTTAGGACACCAGGTTTTCATCCTGGCAACAGGGGTTCGATTCCCCTCGGGATCACCACCAGAGCGAATAATTATAAATCCATCACAGATTTTTATTAACAGGTTAGAATACCCCGATTAATCGGGGCAACAGGGGTTCGATTCCCCTCGGGATCACCACCAGAGCGAATAATAGTTATGTTTACATAATCTGATATGTCTTGGCGTATACTGGGGGTATGATCGACCACCATATTCAGCGTTCTATTTTGTATCATTTGGCGTTGGCTGATTCGCTACGGTTTAGTCAGTTGAAACCAGATATTTTGGAAAATAAACTATTCACCTATCACCTCAAGAAGGTTGTTGCGGCAGGCTATGTTAAGAAACAAGAAGATGGTACCTACACATTAACCAGTGAGGGTCGGCGTCTGGGTCTCCGCGCCGTGCAGTTGGAAAATACAGACCTTTCAAAACCCCACTCGGTTCTGTTTTTGGTGGTTCGGCGAGCAACAGATCAGGCCTGGTTATTGTATAGAAGAAGTGCTCATCCTCTCAAAGACAAAGTTGGATTTATGCACGCCGTTCCGGAAGCAGATGTTTCAGTTCTTGACACCGCGAGTCGTATTTTGAAAGAAAAAACGGGGCTAAGCGGAAAATTCCATGCTCTTGGAGGCGGGTACTTTAGAATATACCAAGCTGAGCAGCTCGAAAGCTTTACACACTTCACTCTGCTAGTGTGTGAAGATGCTATAGGTGAGCTCTTGCAGCACCATGAACATGCCGAGTACGAGTGGTTTGATTCGCCAGAATTTAACTCTGAAGAGATGCTCCCGAATATGCCTTCACTGGTTGAAAGATATGAAGACCAGAAACAATTCTTTATAGAAGAATCATTTAGCCTTACATAAGCCGTTCGTAGGTTCGTACCACTTGGTCACTACCATCTTTTTGTAGGGCTACGGCTAGGGGACTGATAGGGTCAACAAGTTGGGCGGCCGATGGATATGTTCCAAGCTCAACGCCCAGGCTGTTAGTTGCCTGTACAAGATCCATACACCGTTGCCTTACAAGATGTTGTACATCTGTATTACTCAGGTAATTTCCAGGGTCTGCCGTAAAGTCACCCAGCGGTACGCAGGCAAGTTCTAGTGCTGCTTCTACGGTTGCCTTGCCCGTCATAAGTGCTAGCCGGACGGAAGTTTTCTTGGGAACACGCTGCTCGTGTGCAATAAGTGTTTTTCCGGCCAGTTCTGCAGCGCGGGCTAGTTTTAAAATGGCACGTTCGTGAAGTTCCGCGCTATCGGGCCTGTCTGCCATATTTTCTGCCCCAAGCATAGGAAGGGCAACGTAACGATTCATAACATTACCGTTGAACATGTATGGTCCGCTACCAATACAAGCTGCCGATCCAAACTCAGCCCAATCGGAAACCTCCTCGGGACTTCCTAGTTGATTAGCTCCGAGGGTAACCAGGGCAATTCCTTGCTGTTGTTCTTCAAGTATCAAAGAGCCACTTCGTCGTGAACGACGTCGCGAGATTTCGTGTGCGCTCCGAGCGGGACGTGGAACATACGGTGCAACGCCGTCTGGTCTTTCGGTCGATGGTTGTATTAAGAAACGGTTGGGTGTAATAGGTTTTTCCATAAGTTAAAGTATGGCCAGGAGCGGTTCATTTAGCAGTGAATACGTTTTCACCCACATCATCAGATATTTCAATACCCGGCCCGCTTTGCTACACTAGTAAGTAATTATGAATAGCAATAAAAAAACAGGGGGCGCTACTTTAGACGTGCTTAAGCGCACTAAAATTCTTGCTACTGTTGGGCCTTCAACCGATAGCTATGAGATGATATACGAAATGGTTTCCACTGGAGTGGATGGATTTCGACTTAACTTTAGTCATGGCACATATGAAGAGCGAGAACAGCAGATTAAATGGATACGAAAAGCTAGTAAAGAACTAGGTCGGCACGTGGCAATTGTGCAAGACTTGCAAGGTCCGAAAATTAGACTAGGAGATTTTGAAGGTGTGAGGCATGTACAACGCGGTCAAGAACTGGTGCTAGGCTACGGTGTTGAAGCCTCCGATGCAACTTTGCCGGTGCAATATGATCTTTCTAAAAAAGTAAAACGCGGTGATCGGGTATTTATGTATGACGGTCGGGTGCAGAGTGTTGTAACAAGTGTACGTGATGGTATGATTCATGTCCGGATTGAAAACGACGGCATTCTAATGAAGCGTAAAGGCTTGAATTTGCCTGATACCGATTTTGGTGGCGACATAATCACCAAAAAAGACCGTGAAGATATTGTTTTTGGTGCCGAACACGATATAGATTTTGTGGCTCTGAGTTTTGTACAAACCGCAGATGATATTCGTCATTTAAGACGGCTCCTAACGAACCTTCGGTCAACTGTACGGATTGTCACAAAAGTAGAAACAAAGTCGGCCGTCGATCACCTAGATGAAATTGTACGCGAAAGCGATGCTGTGATGGTGGCTCGCGGCGACCTTGCTATTGAAACTATGCCAGAAAGCGTACCGGTGATTCAGCGTAAGATTATTGGCCTATGCCTTCAGTACGAAAAAATCAGCATTGTAGCAACCCAGATGCTAGCCAGTATGATGGAACAGCCGGAACCAACTAGGGCAGAGGTTTCCGACGTGGCAACGGCAGTGATTGTTGGGGCTGATGCCGTGATGCTTTCAGACGAGACGGCTAATGGCCGCTACCCAATCGAAGCTATTAAAATCATGAATCGTATTATTCGCTACACACAAGAAAACAGTACGGTTCGCGCTCAATTTACTGACAGAGGTGAATATTCCATGATTGAAGCAATCTCAGCAACAATCATAGATTTAGCCCAAAAGGTTGGAGCTAGAGCAATTGTTGCAGAAACGCAGACCGGTGTAACGGCAATTGCTATTAGCGCATGGCGTTCAAAACTGCCACTTATTATAGTTACGCCGGAAAAGCGCGTGGCTCAACAGTTGGCATTACTATATAGTTCACAGACTTACGTTCGACCGGCTGACAAGTATGCCGCCACTAAGCTTTCCGAATATCTTCAAGCCGAACACATTTTTAGCAAAGGCGATATTGTTGTGACGGCTTCTGGAAAATATGCAGGTACACCAGGTGGTACCGATACAATCAAAGTACGAGTACTAGAGTAATTATGAATAAAAGCACGGCATCATTCTCGAAAAAAACAATTCGGGATGTTGACGTGCATGGTAAAACAATTTTGCTACGAGCAGATTTTAATGTTCCAATTGATGAATCTGGCAAAATTACCAGCGATTACCGCATAGCACAAACCGTACCAACCATTGAATATTTACTGACGCGCAACTGCAAAGTTGTAATAATTTCTCATTTAGGAAGACCTGGTGGTGAGCCAGATGCATCGTGCAGTCTTTCGGTCGCCGCCCAGCGGCTTCATGAACTTTTACCAAAAGTGAATATTGCGTTTGCAAAAGACTGTATTAATGATTCAGCTCAACTGACTGTTAAGAAGGCAAAAAATGGTGAAGTCGTTATACTAGAAAATCTTAGGTTTCACACTGAGGAAGAGGCTAACGATCCCGACTTTGCAGTCCGACTAAAACAGGCGAGTGGTGCCGACTATTTTGTACAAGATGGCTTTGGTGTTGTGCACCGACCACATGCTAGTACAGAAGCTATTACCCATGTACTGCCATCGGTCGCAGGTTTGCTACTTGAGAAGGAAGTTACGGTGCTCGGCAAAGCTATGAAACAACCCCAGCACCCTGTAGTAGCGGTGGTAGGTGGAGCTAAAATTTCCGATAAAATTGGTTTTATTGAACGACTGCTGGACATAGCCGACACAATTTTAATTGGCGGCGCTATGGCTAACACCTTTTTCAAACACGAAGATAAAGAAATTGGAAGAAGTCTTTATGAAGATGATCAAGACAGGCAAATTGCGACAATATTGCAAAAAGCAAAACCCAACCAACTGATACTTCCAACTGATGTAGGTGTTGCTACAGAAATTGCGAAGTCGTCGCAAAGACGAGATTGCACGTTCACAGATATAACACCAGACGACTACATTCTAGATATTGGGTTTGAAACAATGCGCGAATTTAGCAAACACATCAAACGTGCTTCTACGGTTATTTGGAACGGAACTTTAGGTTATGCTGAGCTATCACAATTTGCGCAAGGTTCGAGTGTGATGGCAGAGGCCATAAGCCAAGAACACGGTGCAGTCAGCATTGTTGGCGGCGGAGACACTGCAGATTTTGTACTGAGCTGGCTATATGAACATAAGTCGTCACAATTTACCCACATATCAACCGGTGGCGGTGCAAGCCTAGAGCTTATGAGCGGTCTCAAACTGCCCGGTGTTGAAGCGCTACTCAACAGCTAACGAGTGTCTTTGTGTTTGTACCGATAGGATCCTATAAATACTAACGTGACTAAGGTTCCGCATAAAGTTATTATGCGGAGAGGTTCAATTGTATGGGCGGAGCCAGCCTCAGGAGGTCCAGGTATTTCTTGGGTCGGAGGCGGATAACAAGGACTGTCGTCGGTAGTGACACTTACGGTAGGCTGCGAAGATGTGATGCTTGCTACAAAACCATTATAGGCATCTAGTAGATCATGGAACACCGTTACGGCACGGTCGTTATAGGTTTCCACTGTCATGTCAGTGGTATTAACACTCACAGATATATTTCCGGGTATGCTAGCGGGTGGATTAGAAAATAGTGGGTTGGTAATACCACGTGCGGTTAAATTCGGATCACTCAGCCAAGTAGCGCCACTTATAATACTTTGCAGTTGCACTGGGTTGTATGGTGGGCTACTTTTATTTACTACCGCTACCATAATTCCGGCAAGATCTTGTGTGGTACCGGGAGCAAACTCAATGGCTGTTGTTTCAATATTTACCGTTAAAGATGATATGGTTGCAGCACTACAGGTATTAGTGATTTCTGGAAATGTATATGACGCCATTACCCCTTCCGTCAGAGATGTGTTAGAAGAAGTCCAGTTGCCGGTAGTAGGTGTTACCTGGTCAAAGCCTATATAATAACCACCATGACTATATACAGTGCTTGAAGGCGTGGCGGGCTCAGTTTGAGAAATTGCGTATAGTTTTGTGTGTGCAGTACTAATACCGACGAACACAAATATCAACAGGTAAAATAGCTGACGATGTTTATGATTTGCGGGGTTTAGAGTATACATATATTTGCACGGTTTAGTTAATTTTCATTTTTTTATGATTGAATTTAATAAATACAGTAAACAGTATAATTACCACAGTAATACCCGTCAAAGTTAGCACAGTAGAAAGAAGTTTCATTTTAAGCCCGCCAGCAGACGGTATCTCGGGTGCTACAGTTATTGAAACAGTAGCTGTGGCTGAACTGCCGACTGAATCTGTTACAGTGTATTGAAACGTATCAACGCCAGTGAAACCCGGGTTTGGAGTGTAGGTGTAAGAACCGTCTGAGTTTACCGTAACGGTCCCGTTGGCAGGCTGGGTGAAATCAGTAACTGTGAGATCTGAGCCGACGTCGTTAACTAGTACGCCGGTATTCAAGGGTATATCAATAGGTGTGTTGTATGATGTGCTGGCTGAATCGTTATTAGCAACTAGATCTAAGATAACCGTGGGTGCAAGTGAACAGCTAGCGCCGTCGTTACCCACTAAATTACCATCACCCTGTAAAACCGCCGTAGCATCAGGGCTGACAGTATCATAGCCGGTAACTTCGTATATAACACCGCTACTATTTTGGCTAAAATAAAGACGGTCATCCACCGTAGACCAAGCTGCACCATAAACAGCGGAAGGAATGCCAAGTGTGGTTGTGGTCACCGTTCCAGTTGTAGTATCAATTCGGTATAACGAAGTTCCACTTGTGCCATACAGGAAACCATTTATATAGGCAAAGTCATTAATAGATAACGTATCAGACATTATAATTTCGGTTGCGGTATCCGATGTTATATCAATTCGATACAGACTTGAATTCGGTGAGTTAATTAATACGTACAGATTGCCAGTATGGTCAAAATCACCGACAACACTACCGGTGGAAGGTAAGCCGGTTGGTAGTCCAAGATCTGTATATGAGCCATCGTGTTCAATACGCATGAGAGTTGAACCACCGGGATCGTTATTGAGACCATATATATAGTTGTCTTCCGTATTGTAGCCAATAGCGTTTAAGTACAAGGCAGTACTGCCGACAGTGGTATACTGACCTGTTTCAGGGTCAAGCTTCTTGAATGTACCTGTCATGGCTTGATAAAAAGCAGGTTCGCAGGCAAAGGGAGCGGCGTACACAGTCGGACTCCTAACTAATGGAGCTACAGCAAATAAAACAATAGTCAAAGCAAGAATTGGCTCTGACATTCGATTGATATATTTTTTGAGTTTATTCATGGTATTTATTTTTTATGTATTACTTCCGTTAGTATACCCACCCATAAGCATAAATACAATCAACGTGGACTATGTTACAATAAGCTTAATTATTATGAGTGGGCGAAGTAAAATTATAATTGGCAACTGGAAGATGCATTTTAGCTTAAAGCAGGCTACTTTGTATGCCTCTAAGTTGGCTGATAAAACCATACAAAGCGGTGTAGAAGTTGGTGTTGCACCGCACACTCTGGCGCTCAGTAGTGTAGCCGAAGCATTAAAAGACTCGCCAATTAAAGTAGCTGCGCAAAATGCTTTTTTTCGAGACGAGGGTGGCTTCACTGGTGAAATAAGTATGCCCATGCTAAGAGGTATTGCAAACTACGTTTTAGTTGGCCATTCAGAGCGGCGACATATTTTGCATGAATCAAACGATTTTGTTCGTGAAAAGAATGCAGCAGCGTTTCGAAGCGGTATTACACCAGTATTTTGTGTTGGAGAAACACTGGTAGAAAGACAGCACTATCACACAAACCAGGTATTACACGACCAGCTTTCGCTTGGTCTTTCTGATCTTACTGCAGAAGAAGTGGCAAAAATCATTATTGCTTACGAACCGGTATGGGCAATTGGTACTGGCGAATACGCTGATCCGGAAGATGTTGAGCGGGCTGTTACTAAAATTCGGGCCGAGGTTACAAGTTTGTATGGCGCGGTCACTGGTGCCAGTGTCTCAGTTTTGTACGGCGGTAGCGTAACAAAAGAAAACGCCAATGCATACTTACGAATACAGGGTGTAGATGGTCTGTTGGTGGGTGGCGCTAGCCTGAGCTTGGCAACGTTTTGGCCAATTGTTGAATGTGCGGCAAAGTTGGTAGAAAAAAAGATTGCTATCACAAAAAGAGGGGATAAATAAATGGGAATACTTAGCAAAAAAAAGAAGCAGAATGCGCCTTCAGAAGATGATTTTAAGTTACTCGATACGTCGGTGAGTGAATTGAGTGAACAAACAAGTGCACTGCTAACTCATTTTGGTGAAAAGAACTCTGAAGACACGAAACCAAGTATGCCCAAGCAGGTCAATAGTAAAAAAACGCCAGGTAAATCATTCGATATTATTCAAGGGTCTCACTCTGTTACCAAAAAGCGAGTTAAAAAAACATTTACTGAAGATACACCTAGTGATGCAGTCGAATTATTACCCGAACATGCTGGCAAAAGCTTTAACGAAGTAACACTTGAGGAAAGTCCGAAAAAAGAAGTCGCCGAACCTAACGACAAACTTGTTGAAAAGATTGACGAAGATGATGATTCTAAGAAGGCGGCCCCCGCAGTGGTGGTCGGACACCCTGCTGGAAGCTTACGATTTGATTCTAATGAAGAAGAGCCTGTCACTCTTCATGACGAGGTTGACCGCGATACTACTCAGCAAGAAGATACGAATGAACATTCAGATGTCGAAAAAATGGACACAGCTGCTTCTACTGAAATAAAGGATCACGATGGTGCTTCTGAGTCAGTTGCTGTTGATCAAAAGTCAGAGGATTCTAGCGAGTCTCCAAAACCTGACGAAAAGCCAGAAGAAGAGTTGGCAGAGACTGCGGAGGAAGGCGAACAGAAAGAAGACAGCACTGCTACAGGAGAGGTGTTTGCAAGTAATCTTGGAGGAAGTAAATCACCTAAAAGTTATGAGCCACCCGAAGGGCAACAACAGCCAACCGTTTTTGACACAAACGAATATCACCCTGAGCTTCACGATTGGTCAAAACTTGATCATGGTCATGGTGGCAAGTGGTACGTTCTCGCCCTCTTAATAGCTATAGCCGCCGCATTAGCTTACTTTATCTTCTCTGGTCAGAAGTTGCCATTCATATCTTAGTTATTAACTAACCACTACCCACTATTTCCGGTATACTGGTGAGGCATGAATTTACTCGAGGGATTAAACGAAAATCAACAAAAAGCGGTCAATACTGTCGACGGACCAGTGCTTATTTTGGCTGGTGCCGGAAGTGGCAAGACTAAGACCTTAACGCATCGAATAGCACATCTCATAGAGTCTGGCGTCAGCCCGTATAGTATTTTGGCTGTAACCTTCACTAATAAAGCTGCTAAAGAAATGCGCGAACGGGTTGCTAGTCTGCTTGGTGAGCGAGCCGATAATCGCAGTTTTATGCCGTACATGGGTACGTTTCATTCAATTTGTGTACGGATACTGCGTCAAGACGGTGAATATATTGGTATCCCAAAAAACTTTGTTATTTTTGATGAAGCAGACAGGCAAAGCGCCATAAAGCAGGCCTGCAAAACACTATTTATTGATGAAAAACAGTTTAAGCCAAGTTCAATTGCGGGAATGATTTCAAGTGCTAAAAATGAATTGATCACACCAGAGCAATATGCCGGTACAGCCACCTTGCCTGCTCAAAAAGTTACGGCGCAGATCTTTCCGCTCTATCAGCGTAGTCTTCGCGAAGCAGGTGCGCTTGATTTTGACGATCTGATTGGCCGTACGGTTTCTATGCTCAGTGCACACGCTGAACTTCAGCAGAAGTGGTCTCGGCAATTTCAATACATTATGATTGACGAGTACCAAGACACAAATAGCGCCCAGTACAAACTCATAAAATTGCTGACTAACGAAAAGCAGAACCTTTGCGTAGTTGGTGATGATTGGCAATCAATCTATTCATGGCGTGGTGCAGATTTTAGAAACATTTTAAACTTCGAGCGGGACTATCCAAGCGCAACAGTCATTAAGCTTGAAGAAAACTACCGTAGCACTAAAAACATACTCGACGCCGCCCATATGGTGATTACTAAGAATGAACAACGGAGTGATAAACAGCTTTGGACTAAGGCCGGGGCTGGCTCACCAGTTCAAATTGTACAGGTGCAGTCCGAGGCTCACGAAGGTGAAAGCATTGTAAATAAAATAAAGACGCAGGTTAGAATGAAGCTTCGGCTCTATAGTGATTTTGCGGTCTTATATAGAACTAATGCTCAAAGCCGCGGGTTAGAAGAAGTGTTTCTTCGTTATGGGGTGCCTTACCGTATTGTTGGTGGCATGCGATTTTATGACAGGAAAGAAATAAAAGATGTCATGGCTTACGTCCGTTTGATTTATCAACCAGAAGACCGTACTAGCTTCCTTAGAATTGTAAACGTACCGGCTCGCGGTATTGGTGCTAAAAGCCTAGAAAAGTTTTTTGCATGGTCAGCAAACAGCAATCTCAGTTTGTCCCAAGCCCTTACTCAGGTGCAGACCTGCACATCGGTAACCGGGAAGGCCTACAAGGGCTTGGTGGAACTGAGTAATTTAATTACTGATCTGCGTTCTAATGCACCAACTACAGATTACGGTCAGACTGGACTTGTTTCAGGATCTAACGAAGAAGAGGCAGAGATCCTGAAACTAGTTCAGGATGACAGGCTAAGCATGGGCGTCAGTGATTTTATTGATGCGGTTATTCGTCGCACCGGATACCAGGTGGCACTCGATGACGGTTCACTGCAATCAGCAGAACGCATTGAAAACGTGAAAGAACTAGTTAGTGTAGCCAAAGAATACGACACACTGGGGCTAGACAGTTTTTTGGAAGAAGTTGCACTGCTTTCAGGACTTGATACGCTTGATGATTCTGCCGATGCTGTGACTCTTATGACTCTGCATGCCGCTAAGGGCTTGGAATTTCCGGTTGTCTTTATGGCGGGTATGGAAGAAACAGTTTTCCCGCACTCCAGGGCATTATTTGACATGGCAGAAATGGAAGAAGAACGCCGACTTTGTTACGTGGGCATGACTCGGGCCCGAGAAGAACTCTTTTTGTACCATGCCAATAGCCGCATGTTGTATGGTAATTCACAGCATAATCCCCCGTCTCGATTCTTAAGCGATATAGATGGCGGGGCTTCAATGCAAGAAGCCTCTACGGAATCCTTTTTTCAACCCACACATACAACAGATGTGCCTGACTACATTCCAGAACCAGGCATTGAAGTTGCGGTTGGTGCAAAGGTGCGCCATCAGCTGTTTGGGGTTGGTACGGTTGTTGATGTAGACGGCGATATGCTTTCGATTGCATTCGGCGGAAAAGGCGTCAAAAAACTCAATGCAGCATTTGCACCACTGGAGTTACTTTCATGAAAAAACTGATTTATCTACTGGCGCGAATCTTACACGTCGTCAGTTATCCGTTCATCGGCATGATCTTACACAATTCAAACCGTGTTCGGATTGCAGTTTTATGCAATGGTCAGATTCTGCTTCACAAAAGCCTACTGGGTAAGCAGAGGTGGAGCTTACCGGGTGGTGGCGTAGCGCGAGGCGAAAGCCCCGAGGATGCGGCGGTTCGTGAACTGCGCGAAGAAGCTGGAATTACAATTTCAGCCGAAGATTTAAAGTACATTGGCCAGCGACAACTTCCGATAAAAAAGCGATGGCCACGATACAACGTTAAATTTTATAGCGTTTCGATTCCTAAGATCGTAGAACCGCACATATCTCGGCCGTACGAGGTGATTGCGGTTGCATGGTTTGATGTTTCAAATTTGCCTAAACAACTTGGTGAATCCGCACAAGTTGGCCTTGAACTGATGAAGCTCAAATAGTCCGGTACGGGCGGCATATGTGTTGCCAATGTGTGTTATACTAATGCATACATGCGAGGTGCGAGAATTAGATCTGTTTAATTATCAATACCTCATATTTTTATGAAAAAACGAATTATTTTCATTTTGGTAGTCTTAGTTGCATTGGCGGGGGGAGTAGCCGTGCGACCGAAGAACACTGTGCGCGCAGAAGATGCTCGCGTGGTTACTGTTCATATTGACGGCGAAGACCGTACAATAGCTACTAATGCCACTACAGTTAAAGAGGTGCTTGAACGACTAGGCACTTCACTGGCTGAGCACGATAAAACCGAGCCTGCCCTTTCTGAAGAGGTGCACGGAGCTGACTTTACTGTTAACGTGTACCGCGCCCGACCTATAGCTGTGGTTGACGGAGCTAATCACTACACTGTTATGACGGCCGAGCGCTCGCCTCGTGAGATTGCCCATGATGCTGGCTTTGAAACAAAGCCAGAAGATCAATTTAGCTTCCAAAGATCTGACGATCCTTTTGCTGGCGCCCCTGGTACGCAAATGGTGATTAAGCGGGCTAAAACAATTCAATTTGAACTATATGGAACTACGAGCTCGCTGAATACAAATGCCACTACTGTTGGAGGGTTGTTGAGTGAGCGCGGAGTTAAGGTTGAACAGGGCGATGAAGTAAATCTACTACTAGAAACACGAATTGCCGAAGGCATGCTGGTTAGTATTGCCAACGTTAATCGCACAGTTGAAACCGTAGAAGAAGTAGCTCAATTTGCAGAAGAACAGATTAAAGATGCCCAGCAACCATTGGGCTATAAGAAGGTCCAGACTCCTGGTAAAGCAGGGAAAAAACTAGTGACTTACGAAGTTGTTAGCCGTAACGGCGGAGCACCAGAAAGAACTGCAGTCAAAGAAGTGATTACCGAAGAACCAACCAAACAAGTGGTTGTAGTTGGCGCAAAACAGGCGCTTAATGTTTCAGGAAATTGTGGGGAATGGATTGCTGGCGCCGGCATTACCGACTCTGACGCTATGTGGCTGATTGGCAAAGAATCCGGCTGTAACCCTGGCGCTGTTAACAGAAGCTCCGGTGCATGTGGTATTCCACAAGCCCTTCCTTGTTCAAAGCTCCCTTGCCCGCTTGATGCTACCGGTGCCGTCTGTCAGTTGAATTGGATGGAAAACTACGTTCAGAACAGATACGGTAGCTGGGCTGCCGCGCGAGCATTTCACGCCACTCGCGGTTGGTACTAATTTTTCTATGGTGTCATCCTGAATTAGATTCAGGATCCAAATAGTTACTCACGAGATCCTGAAACCCCGTAAAACTCCGCTCGGGGCACAGCAAGTCCCGCCTGTCTGTCCGACAGGACGGGCAGGTCAGGATGACAAACCGCTCAATCTGTTACACTAGAAACATGAAATTATACGAATCAGGTGAATACCGCGCCTCGAAAGATTGGCCTTATGCAATTGCAGCAGGTGGTATAGTTTACCGCACGTCTGGAGCCGGTACCGAAGTACTTTTGTTGGTTCGTGAACCCGGAAGCTACAAAGGTTCACATCTAGATAAAGTTACTTCGTATCATTTGCCTAAAGGACATCTACATCAAAGCGAAACATTAGAGGTTACTGCAATTCGCGAAATAGCTGAGGAGGCTGGAGTGGAAGCTGAAATAGTCACTTACCTGGGTGCAAAGCAGGATGAGTTCGAATTTCGCGGTTTAATTCATAATAAGACAGTTCATTATTTCGCGGCAAAATACATAGATGAAATTCAGGAAATGGACAATGAACACAGCTCTAAAGAATGGTTCAGTGTAGAGGACGCCGTTCAACTAACGAGCCCACCAAACACAAAAGGCGAGGATGAATTTTTGCGTCGACTAAAGAAGTACCTGGAACTGTTTGCGTGAGTGAGGATAATCCTAAAAAATCCCTTGGACAACACTGGCTTCATGATACAAGTTCT
>OEIV010000499.1_pt1 | contig 21294 bp, 18 predicted proteins | sample 1539231 | NCBI WGS metagenome assembly OEIV01 (sample SAMN03794762, study PRJEB22550) | activated sludge metagenome | feature: wastewater treatment plant; material: activated sludge; isolation source: Wastewater treatment plant of a petroleum refinery complex | place: Argentina: Buenos Aires ...
GAGGCGCTCGGCGTCCTGATGCTGGAGGCGTATCGGGGCACGATCGACGATGGCGGCGAGACGCTGGACGATGCGAGGGGCGAGGTGGTGAAGACACTCACGGGCGGTTACGGCGCCTTTGACTTCGAAGCGTCGGAGGTGATCGAGCGCGAAGGCGTGGTGGTCGCGGGCACGATCGTCACGCACTACGAGGGGCTGCCAATGATCGCGTTTTCGCTGACGCTGCCGGCGTGGCGGAGGCTGGGGCTGGCGAGGGGTGGACTTCTCCGCGCGATGGAACGTCTGACGCTGGCGGGGCACGCGCGGGTGCAGTTGGCGGTGACCCGTGGGAACACGGCGGCGGAGCGGTTGTACGAGAGCCTGGGATTCACGGACGCGTCGATCGCGGCGCATGGTTGAGCCCGGCGCCGGCCTGTTGGCGTGGCGGAGGGGGGCGCAGACCCGTTTGGGGCCCGTGTGCAATTCGTGCCACGGCTCGATGAAGGCACCTTGCGGCCAAAAGAGCCGTCCCACCTCTGGTGTATCCGCATGAGGATGTCAGCGTGCGTAGAACGTCCTTCTTGGGCGAGAACCCCCGCCTCGGAGAGGCGAGCCGCCGAAGCGCGGAGGTTTAGGTGCTGGTCGTGGAGCGTGAAAATCTCGGCATCCGGCGGTTTATGGTCGGGTGCGAGGGGCGTGCGCCCTACAGTCATGTGTTCGAACTGATGCCGCATGATGGCAGAGGGCGAGCGATGGGAGCGCCCCGTGATGTTGCCACGACTGATCCAGGGAGGGATGGGCGTGGGCGTCTCCGGATGGGCGCTGGCGCGAGAAACGTCAAGGCACGGGGCGTTGGGCGTGGTTTCGGGCACGGTGATCGACACGCTTCTGGTGCGCCGGCTGGCGATGGGCGATCCGGGCGGGCACCTGCGGCGGGCGATGGCGGCGTTTCCGGTGCCGGAGGTCGCGGCGCGGGTGCTCGATCGGTACTTCCGCGAGCGAGCGGAGGACGCGGCGCCGGCTTCAAGCCCGGGCGCAAATGAAGGTGGGTCGGACTTGGCGTCGGGACCGGAGCCGGGCCAGCGCTTCAAGCTCGCGTCGATGCTCAGGGCCAAGGCGACGCCGGAGCGGGAGTGGCTGCTCGTGCTCGCCAACTTCGTCGAGGTGTACCTCGCGAAGGAGGGGCACGGCGGGGGGGTGGGCATCAACTACCTGCACAAGGTGCAGTTTCCGACTCTGCCGAGCCTGTACGGCGCGATGCTGGCGGGCGTCGACGTGGTGCTCATGGGGGCGGGCATCCCGGGCGACATCCCGCCGGTGATCGACAGCCTGAGCCGGCACGAGGCGGCGAGCGTTTGGCTGGACGTTCTGGACGCGGGGGACCAGAAGTACGCGCTCACGTTTGATCCTCGGGCGGTGTGGGAAGGAAAGCAGATGGGCTGTGCGGCGCGGCGCCCGCCCGAGCTGCGCAAGCCGAGTTTTCTGGCGATTGTGTCGTCGGCCACGCTGGCGCGAGCGCTGCTGAAGAAGGCGCCGGGTGGGATCGACGGGTTCGTGGTCGAGGCGCCGATCGCGGGAGGGCACAACGCCCCGCCGCGCGGCGTTCAGCAGCTTTCGGTGCGCGGCGAGCCGATCTATGGCGAGCGCGACGTGGTGGACATGGCGCAGATGGCGGCGTTGGGCTCGCCGTTCTGGATGGCGGGCGGATGCGCGTCGCGCGAGCAATTCTCGGCCGCGATCGCGGGCGGGGCTCGGGGGATCCAGGTGGGGACGGCGTTCGCGTTCTGCGATGAATCGGGGCTGGACCCGGAGCTTCGGCGCGGATTCCTCGCGCGGCTCCTTCGCGGCGAGGCGGATGTGTTCACCGACCCGCTCGCGTCGCCGACGAACTTTCCGTTCAAGGTGGCGTCGATGGGGGATTCGCTTTCGGAGGCGGGGGTGTACGAGGATCGCCCGCGGCTGTGTGACCTTGGGTATTTGCGCCGCGCATGCCGCAAGCCTGACGGCACGCTGGACTATCGCTGCCCGGCGGAGCCGGTCGAGGACTATGTGAGCAAGGGCGGGGCGCTGGAGGACACGGTCGGGCGCAAGTGCTTGTGCAACGCGCTGGTCGCGAATCTGGGGTTGGGCCAGCGCCGGCCGGACACGTACGAGGAGCCGCCGCTTCTCACGGCGGGCAACGATCTGGACTGCATCCGGCCGTTCATCACGCCTGAGAAGTTGAGCTATCACGCGCGGGACGTGATCGAGGCGTTGGTTCCGGCGGAGTACCGGGTGAACGTGCGGGCTGGTGCGGGCGCGGGCGTCACCGAAGGCGCGAGAATCGGGTGAGTCCGCCCGGGGGCGTTACCGGCAGCCCGTGCCGCAGCAGGCCTCGCAGCCGATGGCGCGCCAACCGAGGATCTCGATGTTGGGCGCGGCGTACTCGGATCGCACGGGTTCGTTGCGATAGAGGTCGGTGCTGAGGTACTTCTTGTTACTGTCGCAGAGGATGGTGGCGACGATCGCGTCATCGCCGAGCTCGTCGAGGAGCAGATCGGCGCCGAGGAAGTTGGCCCCGGAGGAGATGCCGAGGGCAAGTCCGACGCGCCCGAGCCTTTGGGTCGCGAGGATGGCGTCGCCGTCCCACACGTCGACGATCTCGTCCAACTCGCTCAGCTTCACGATGCTGGGAACAAACTCGTCGCTGATGCCCTGGATGCGGTGCGCGCCGACTTTGTTGCCGGTGCGGAGGGTGGGCGAATTGGCGGGTTCGAGGGGATGGACGCGCGTGCCGGGCCAGCGGGCGCGGAGGGCGCGGCCGACGCCCATGACCGTGCCGCCGGTGCCGACACCCGCGACGAAGGCGGCGGCGCGGAGGCCCTGGCTTTCGAGCTGTGCGATGATCTCGGGGGCGGTGGTTCGCTCGTGGGCCTGGACGTTGGCGGGGTTGTCGAACTGGTGAGGGAGGAACACGCGACGGCCGGCGGCGGCCTCGCTGCGCGCGAACTCGTCGGCGAGGGCGATGCTTCCCTTGAAGCCGCCCTGGTCGTGCGACACTGGCACCACCTCCGCCCCCATCGACTGGATGAGCATGACGCGCTCGCGGCTCATCCAGTCGGGCATGTAGATACGGACGGGATGACCGAGGGCGCGGCCCATGGCGGAGAATGAGATGCCCGTGTTGCCGCTGGTCGCCTCGGCGATGGTGTCGCCGGGGCGCAGTTCGCCGCGTTGATAGGCGGCGCGGATGATCCAGAGGGCCATGCGGTCCTTCACGGAGCCGGTCATGTTCTTCTGTTCGTACTTGCCGAAGACGCGGCGATCACGACCGCGCGAGCGGTATCGGATCTCGATGAGGGGCGTGCGGCCGACCATGGCGGCGAGCGCGTCGAGCTTGGACCACTCGGCGCCGGGGCAGCTGAAGGGGTTGGCGGTGGACGCGGCGCGGGCGATGCCGCACGAGGCGCTCGGGGTGGGAGTGACGGGGTTGGACATGACTGCTCCGCCTGGGAGGAGAAAGCGCGGCACGACGGGGCCGGGTTGGATATGGGACGATAGTGTCTCGAACTGGGGTTTGGGGTGCAAACTTCAGGAGTAACCACGGGTTGCACTCCCTTCCATGAAGCGAACAGAGGGCGATTCCAGCGAGATGGTGACGCAGATTGCATTGCCGCGGGCCGGTGTTCTGGATACGGTGATGTTGTTCCGGTCGGGGCATTGCCCCGACGCGATAGAGATTTGAGAGACGAGCGCGGCGTCGGGCCTGAGAATCCCGGTGCCAGGCACAGAGATTGAGACAACGACCGAAGCGTTGATGAATAGCGGCTGTTTCCATGGCCTCGCTGTGGCATCCTCGTGGATGCGCGAGCGGGCCAGAGTTTGCGTTTCGATTGATTGAGGAGAGATGTCATGAAGAAGTTTGTGTTCGGCGTCGCGCTGGTGGCGGCGGCTGGCATGGCTCATGCCGCGATTAACAACACGGGCAACTGGTACGGCAACGTGGGCGGGCAGATGCACGCGCGGGCCTTCCCGGGCGTGTCGGCGGCGAGTGGCAACTGGAGCCTGGGCGGCCTTCCGGCCGGTGCCACGATCGAGGCCGCGTATGTTCACTGCAACGACTGGTTCAACAACGGCTCGGCCTTGACTCTGAGCTTCAACGGCAACTCGGGCATCTCGCAGACGGCCTATGAGTCAGCGGGCGTCAACAGCCTCTTCGATTATCGCTGGGACGTGACCAGCATGATCACGGGCAACGGCGGGTATAACTTCGACATCCGTGGCGGCAGCCTGATCTACATGGCGTCGCTCCATGTGGTCTTCAGCCACGCCAGCCTGCCGGCGGGGTCGGTCCACACCTACGAGGGCGCCGAAGAGGTCGGCGAAGGACACTCGTTCGACACCTATTCGTTCAATCTCTTGAACGCGGCGGCGGGTCCGGCCTATTTCCAGATGGTGACGCAGGCCGACGACACCAGCACGACCGGTGAAGAGATCTTCTACAACGGGACCAAGGTCGCGGGGCCGATCGACGGCAACCTCGGCCAGTGGGCCTCGCGCATCCAGGCCCCGGTCGTGAATAACGGCGTGGCGGAGAATATCCACATCGACACCTACGGCGACTGGTTCGGTATGCACGTCGCGATGGTCACCACGACCCTCCCGACCCCCGGCGCCGCGGCGCTCTTCGGCGTCGCTGGTCTGATGGCTTCGCGTCGTCGCCGCTGAATGGTCGATCCAGAGTCTGATTGAAATGAAACACCCCGGTCAAATGGCCGGGGTGTTTGTTTGTCGGGCAAGGCGCGCGGTCCGGGCGAATCGAAGTGGAGAGGATTCGCGCGGAGAGGTGCGTCGAGGGCAGCGCCGCGGCGACAGGCAATGGGCAATGGGTAATGGGCCATGAGTAATGGGGACGCGCGCTGCTTGAATCACGGCCGCGCTAGTCGCGGTACTTCACATGACAGTCCTTGCACGACGCGCCGACGGCCTGGAACTTTTGTGAGAGTTGGGATGTGAGTGTTGGATCCAACGGGCCGGATTTGTTCGGCGTGCCGGCGTTGGTGGCGAGCAGCATGTCTTCGAGCTGCCGCGCGAGATCGGCGTTGGATTTCAGACCTTGGGCGAACCCGGCGGGCTTCGACGCCGCGCGATCGCCCGTGGAAAGCACGCGCAGGATGTCGGCCATCCGTCCGGCCTCGGCGACGGGGACAAGATCGGGATGGTCCTTGGGCGGTTGCCAGCCGGCTTTTTCGATGAGCTTGAGATGCTCGTTGATCTCGTCGAGTTCGACCATCGCCTTGACGAACCCCTGGGGCGGAGCGATCGCGGGGAAGTCGGGCGCGACGGCGTTGATCACGTCGGCCCCCACCACGGTGGCGGCGGCGGCGCAGGCGAAGAGGCCCTTGTAATTGGGGGCGGTGCCGGAGACTTTCATGCGCGTGGTGGCCTCGTCGGGTGTCATCCATCCGAGGCTGACGGCCACGGCGGCGGCGGCGCCGGCGCTGCGGTGCTTGCCGTGGTGGCAATGGACGTAGACCGGACCTTGGGCCATGGCGTCGCGGGTGGCGCGAGTGATTTCGAGTTTGCGCTGCTCGTCGAATCCGTTGTAGCCGATGGGGAGGTGGATGTAGCGGATGCCGCGGGCCTTGGCGTATTCGAGTTCGGGCGCGGCGCCGTCGACGCTGATGATGGTCTTGACACCCATGCCTGCGACGGCGTCGAAACCCGCGTCGCCCTCGGGGACGCTGCCGGAGTAGAAGCCGTCGTGGTACGCGACGACGTTGTGCAGACCTTTGTAGTCGCGGGGCGCGGCGTCGGCCAGCGTCGGGGGGGCAACGGGCGCGACGGAGCTTTTCGCGCGTGACTGGTTGGAATCAGGCGAGGCGCAGGAGGTGAGCGAACCGGCGGCGAGGGCGACGGCGAGCGAGGTGGCGAAGACCAGGCAGGAGCGGGCGGTGGAGTTCGTGAGGATGGCGGTCGGTTTCATGGGGCGCTCCGCTCCGCCGCGGACGTGCGGCGATGACGAGTGTACCGGCCTTGGTTTGACCGGGATGCGGACGCGTTGCGGTGTGACGTGGGCGGCGTTCGTGGTAGGCTCTGTACGAAGATGATCGCCTACGCCGTCCAGGCTGACACGGAAGTCGGGGTGCATGAGGAGGCACGCTCGGGCGATCGACCGCGCGAGCGAAGGTTGGGCCCGACGCCTCGGGCGTTCACGCTGATCGAGTTGCTCGTCGTGATCGCGATCATTGCGATCCTGATCGCGATCCTGCTGCCGGCGCTGGCCCGCGCGCGGATCATCTCCAAGCGGGCGGCGTGCGGGTCGAACCTGCACGGGATCGGCGTGGCGCTGCAGGGGTATCTCAACGAGAACAAGGGTGTGTTCCCGGTCCACAGCAACTGGGGCAACCTGGTCGGGCGGCACGGGACGAGGAACACTTACGACGAGGCGCCGGGCACGGGATGGGAGAACGAGACGACGGCGTCGGGGCAGGCGCTGAAGGTGAGGCCGCTGAATCGGTACCTGGATTCGCCGATGGTGGCGCGTTGCCCGGACGATCGAGGCGATGTCCTGCAGAACAAGGTGGGCAACTGCTTTGAGGCGTATGGGACGAGCTATCTGGTGCATTGGCGGAGCGACAATTTCGCGACGGCGCACGCGACGTCGGACAACATCGGGTCCAGACCGCTGCGTGAGAGTGATCCGCGCGGGCCGCTGTCGCTGAAACTGGTGATGGCGGAGTGGGTGTGGCACGGGAACCGGGCGTTGGACCAGCCGCAGAACCTGTGGCACAACATCCGGGCGTTGCGTCAGTACAACATCCTGTTCGGCGACGCGCACGTGAAGTTCTTCACGTTTCCGCGCGAGATCGAGGACTGGTACGACCCCGCGGCGGCGGCGCCGGACCCGAACCGCGGGTGGTGGTAGGCCGGCGCGCGGTTTGTCAGCATCGGTCCGGTGGTTGGTCGATGACGGGGATCGGGCGAATGACAACTTTCCTCGATCCCGCGGCTTGCCTTGGCCGATGACGGGCATATAGTGGATAAGCAGAGAAGGAACTCTTCTATGAAGACGACTGCCGCCGTTTCCTTCGCGGGCCTCGCCCTTTCGGTGATCTTGGGCGTTTTTATCGGGCTGTCGGGCTACACATTCCGGTACGCGGAGGGAACGTCGTACCTGTCGAACGACCCGAAGGCGTGCGTCAACTGCCATGTGATGCGGGACCAATACGACGGGTGGCAGAAGGGGTCGCACCACGCGACGGCGACGTGCAACGACTGCCATGTGCCGCGGGACGCCATCGGGAAGTACGCGACCAAGGCGTCGCACGGGTGGCGTCACAGCAAGGGCTTCACGCTGCAGAACTTCCACGAACCGATCCGCATTACCCGGGAGAGCCTGGAGGTCGTGCAGGCCAACTGCGTCGCGTGCCATTCTGATTTCGTGTCGGACGTGGCGGTCTCGCGCGGATCGCAGCACGGCATGGTGATCGGCGATCTCAACTGCGTCCGCTGTCATTCCCACGTCGGGCACGGCCCGATCCGCTGAAAGATTCACGGAGGTTCGTCCATGTCAACCGGCGACAACGCACCGAAGCGCGGCTCGGGCCTTTCCATATTCCTAGTCCTCGTCACCGCGGGCGCCACGATCGGCGTCATGATGCTCATGCAGAACATCAAGGAGCGGAAGACCGAGGCCAAGGAGACGGTGTTCCGCGTCACCAACATCGCGGAGACCACCGTCGACCCGGCGGAATGGGGCAAGAACTTCCCTCGCCAATACGACTCGTACAAGCGCACGGTGGATATCGACCGGACGAAGTACGGCGGGAGCGAGGCGTTCCAGAAGCTCGATCAGGACCCGCGCTGGCGGCAGATCTTCAAGGGGTACGCGTTTTCGATCGACTATCGCGAGGAGCGCGGGCACGCGTACATGCTGAGCGACCAGCGGGAGACGGAGCGCGTGACCAAGAAGCCGCAGCCGGGCGCGTGCCTGCACTGCCACGCGTCGACGGTGAACGCGTACCGCAAGGCGGGGATCGAGAAGGGCGCGACGGGCACGCTGGACGACGCGTTGACTTCGCCGGCGGGGCGGGGGCAGCTCAACAAGGGCTTCGCGGCGGTGTGCGCGATGCCTTACAACGACGCGACGAAGCTGGTGGGGCACCCGGTGGCGTGCATCGATTGCCACGACCCGCAGACGATGCAATTGCGGATTTCGCGCCCGGGCTTTACGAACGGGATCCAGGCGCTGGCCAAGAGCGAGGACCCCGTGCCGCACTTGCCGAGCGTGGAACGCTGGCGGAAGGGCGATCGGAAGAGCGCATACGACCCGAACACGGAGGCGACGCGTCAGGAAATGCGGAGCATGATCTGCGCGCAGTGCCATGTCGAGTATTACTTCAAGGGCGACGGCAAGCTCGTGACCTTCCCATGGCACAAGGGCCTGAAGACCGAGCAGATCGAAGCGTACTACAACGAGGTGGGCTGGAAGGACTGGTCGCACGCCGACACGGGCGCGCCGGTACTGAAAGCGCAGCACCCGGAGTTTGAGCTGTGGAGCCAGGGGATCCACGCGCGGAGCGGGGTGGCGTGCGCGGATTGCCACATGCCTTACCAGCGCGAGGGCGCGGTCAAGATCAGCGACCACCATGTGCGCAGCCCGATGCTGAATGTCTCTCGGGCGTGCCAAACGTGCCATCACTATTCCGAGGACGAGATCAAGTCGCGGGTCGAGACGATCCAGGACCGCACGATCAAGCTGATGGGGCGCGCCGAAGAGGCGGTGGTCGCTCTCATCAATGCACTGCAGGCGGCCAAGGCGACCGGCGCGAGCGACGAGACGCTGAAGAAAGCCCGCGAGCTGCAACGGCAATCGCAGTGGCGGCTGGACTTCATCGCGGCGGAGAACTCCATGGGCTTCCACGCGCCGCAGGAATCGGCCCGCATCCTGGGCGAGGCGATCGACTTGGCGCGGCAGGGCGAGCTCGAGGCCCTGAAGATTGCGGGTCTGAACGCGACCGCCAACGCCCCGGACAAGCCGGCCGAGAAGCCCGCGGACAAGCCTGCGACCCCACCAGAGGCCCCACCACAGGCCAAGTGAACCAATCGAGCGAACGAGCGTCTATCCAACCATGGGACTCTTGAGCAAACTCTTTGGCGGCGGAACGGGAAAGCCATCTCGATCCGCCGTTTTTCCGTCGGCGGAGTTCGGATCGGCGCGAGCGGCGATCGCGGCGATGATCGCGCGGCAGCGTGAGCATTGGCCGGGCGGCTGGGTGAGCGTGTCGCTCGGCGATCACGCGGGCGACGACGACGGGCCGGCGATGATCCAGATCGCGGGCGGCGACGGGGATCCCGACACGATCAACCTGTGCCTGCGTCGGGCGCCCGAGGGCGTCGCCAAGGCGCTGGGGCTGGTCGAGAAGCAGCCGGGGCTGTACGTGGTGCCCAGCTCGAATCACGAGCAGATGGCGAGCCTGGCCGAGGCGATCTTGGCGGAATTGTTTCAGATCGGGGAGATCAAGAGCCTGGCGATCGAGATCGATGCGGGGTAGTCAGCGCCGGAAGTCGCGCCGCCGACAGGTCAGGCCCCCACACGAAGAATCCGCACGGACCCAAAGACGGGGCCGTGGTACGCGGACTTCGATCGAGACTCGTCTCATCCGTTCAGCGTGTTCAGGCACGTCTGCACGACGTCGGCGAGCGGGACGACCTGTCCCTTGCCGGTGTCCTTGCGGGCCTTGAACTCCACGCCGCCCTGCTCGAGCGCCTTGTCGCCGATCGTGACCCGGATCGGGATACCGACGAGGTCGGCGTCCTTGAACTTCGGGCCGGGGCGCTCGTCGCGGTCGTCGGTGAGCACATCGACGCCGTGCCCGACGAGCTCGCAGGCGATCTTGCCCGCGACCTCGCGCTGGCGCGGGTCATCGGGTTTCATGAGCGTGATGAGGACGTGGTAGGGCGCGATCGCGGCGGGCCAGATGATGCCGTTCTCGTCGTGGCTCATCTCAACGCACGCGGCCATGGTTCGGCTGACGCCGATGCCGTAGCAGCCCATGATGACCGGCTTTTTCTGCTGGGTTTCGTCGAGGACGGCGAGGCCCATGGCGTCGGAGTACTTGGTACCGAGCTTGAAGATGTGGCCCACTTCGATGCCGCGGGCTGTGACAAGCTTGGCGCCGGAGGAACGCGGCGAGGGGTCGCCCTCCATCGCGTTGCGAACGTCGCCCACTCTCACGCGTGCGGGATCGTCAAGCATCGCGCCGACCTCGCGGCGCCAGTTGAAGTGCTTGACGTGGTGATCGGGCTTGTCCGAGCCGCTGGCCCAGAAGCCGCCGAGGCTGGCGTCTGAGTCGATGAGTAGGAGCGTGCCGGGCACCGAGTTGACGGTGCGAGGCGAGACATAGCCGATGGCAAATCCAGCGGCACGGGCGGCCTTGTCGTCGGCGAGCGCGACGTTGTAGCCCGACATCGCCTTGACCTTGCCCTCGTTGACGTCGTGGTCGCCGCGGACCACGGCGATGATCCACTTCACGCCGTCCGGCGCGATGGAGCCGGGCGTCTTGTTGCTGGTCTGGAACACGATCGTCTTGAGCATGCGATCGGGCTTGACCTTCATGAACTTGCCGACCTCATCGATGCCGGGGAGGTTGGGCGTGTGGACCTCGGTCAGTTCGCCGGTGGGCGGCTCGGCGAAGGTGCCGCGCGGACGTTCGCCGATCTCGCATTTTTCGACGTTTGCGGCGTAGCCGGAAACGGGGCACTTGAGGATCGTGTCCTCGCCGCTGGCGCAGTTGATCATGAATTCGTGGGAGGCCGAGCCGCCGATGGGCCCGGACTCGGCCTCGACGGCGGTGTAGTCCAGGCCGCAGCGCGAGAAGATGTTGCTGTAGGCGCGGTACATGGCGTCGTAGGCCTCGTTGAGGCCGCCGGGGCCTTCCAGCTTGGTGTGGAAGGTGTACGCGTCCTTCATAATGAACTCGCGACAGCGGAGCAGGCCCGCGCGCGGGCGGGCCTCGTCGCGGAACTTGGTCTGGATCTGGTAGAGCGACAGCGGGAGCTGCTTGTAGGAGTTGACCGAGCCCTTCACCATCTCGGTGATGGTCTCTTCGTGGGTGGGCCCGAGGGCGGCTGTGTTGCCCTTGCGGTCGGTGACCTTGAAGAGCAGGTCGCCGTAGGCCTCGTGGCGCCGGGTCTCCTGGTAGAACTCCATCGGGACGATGACGGGCATGAAGAGCTCGACCGATCCGGCGTTGTTCATCTCGTCGCGGACGATGCCGGAGATTTTCGTGAGGACGCGCCAGGCGAGGGGGAGGTAGTCGTAGACGCCGGCGGAGACTTTGCGGATGAAACCGGCGCGAGAGAGAAGGACGTGCGACGGAGTTTCGGCGTCGGCGGGTGCTTCGCGCGTGGTCGGAATCAGCGTTCGAGACCAGAGATGCGAGTCTCCAATTCGAGTATTCGAGATCGCCCGCTTCGTGGATGTTTGGCCTGCGTTCATGGGACCGAACGGTAGGCCGCCGGATTTCCGCAAAGAGGCATGGCGAGGCTGCGAGCAGAAGCGCCGGTACGATGTCGGCCCGCGCCGGGTGGCGCGGCGTCAAAGGAGTCGAATCATGGTTGATCGTGTACGTTTCACGTTGTTGCTGCGCGCTCTGGGCGGCGCTGCGGCGTTGGGCCTGCCGGGCGTATCGCTGGCGGGCGAGTTGTCCACTTTTGCGCTCAAGTCCGGCGAGCGCGTCAACGGGCGCGTTGTCGACATGGACTCCGAAGGAATGACCGTGATGAGCCCGCTCCTGGGCGCGGTGCGCGTCGCGCGGGCCGACTTGGCTGAGATTCCAGCGCAGCCGGCTGGTGATCCGGCGGCCGCACCGAGCGTCCCAGTCGACCCTGCAAGTTTCTGGAAGGGATGGAAGTGGAATGCGGAGTTTGGCCTGAACGGGTCCGACGGCAACAGCGAGACTCTCAACTTCCGCGCGGGCCTCAACGGCAAGCGCGAATCGTCGAAGTACGACACGACGGTCGGCTTCACTTACGCCTTCGGCTCTGAAAGCGGCGAGAAGGCAAAGGACCGCTTCGAGGCCAACATCCGCAATGACTGGAAGCTGAACGCGCCGTGGCGGCTCTTTGCCCAGGGCAAGGTGGAGTACGACTATTTCCAGAATTGGGACTGGCGCTGGTCGGCCTACGGCGGTGTCGGATACGAGTTCATCAAGAACGACAAAACGCTGCTCCTCGGGCGGGTCGGCGCCGGCGCCAGCCAGGGGATCGGCGGGAGGGAGAACAAGATCGTGCCCGAAGGGCTGCTGGGGCTGGACTACGCCCACAAGCTCAACGAACGGAACGACATCTTCGCGAACTTCGATCTCTACCCGGCCCTGGATGATTTCGGACCCTACCGCTTTCTGGCCAAGGCGGGGTGGCAGATCGTGGTGGATGAAAAGAGCAATATGAGCCTAAAGCTCGGCGTGGAAGATCGTTACGACAGCACGCCCGAAGGTCGGAAGCGCAACGATGTTGACTATTTCGTAATGCTGGTATTCTCTTTCTAGCTCACCGGGGTTTTCCCGGATGCCGTTCTGGCGTCCTTCCCCGTTTCTCTTGAGCGCAAGGAGTGAATTCATGGGTCTTTTCAAGGAGTTTCGCGACTTTGCCATGAAAGGCAACGTCGTCGACATGGCGGTCGGCGTGATCATCGGCGGGGCGTTTGGCAAGATCGTGTCCACGCTGGTCGACAAGGTCATGATGCCGCCGATCGGGTACCTGACGGGCGGCGTCGACTTCAAGGACAAGACGTTCAAGCTGCTGGAGAAGGGCACGGCGGGAGCGGTCAACGACGTCGTGATCGGCTACGGCGAGTTCATCAACACCATCATCCAGTTCATCATTGTCGCCTTCTGCCTTTTCATGGTCATCAAGGCCATGAACACCGCCAAGACCCGGTTCGAGAAGCAGAAGGAAGCGGCTCCCCCGCCGCCGCCTGCCGCCCCGGCGCCTTCGGAGCTCTACCTCAAGGAAATCCGCGACCTGCTCGCGAAGCGTTGAGCATCCGAAAATCGGCACGCTGCTTTGCAACATCAAGCCCCGCGAGCGCGGGGCTTTTTCGTGCGCGATGGTGGCAATGGGCAGGAGGCAACGGGCAATGGCGGGGCGCGAAGCCCACCCTTGACGCACCGGTGAATATCATGGAAACATCCAGGCGCACCAGACCACTTCGAGTGAAGTGGCGCTAAGTGGCGGATGCCCAGTCGTGAACTACTTCGTCCTGAGAAAGTACGCGACAAAGAAGTGCTCGTCGGCCTGGATTTTCATGGGCACCCACGACGTGCTGGTCTCGCTGAAGTCGACGTGACGCCGACGGCGGCGGGCATCGCTCCCCCACCACGATTCCGACCCCGAGGAATAGGTCGTCACGGGCTCCTGGACGATCTTCTCGGTCTTCCCGAGGTATGAGCGCGAGTAGACAACGAGGTTCGCGCCCTTCTGTCGGGCGAGCGCGGCGAGCTGGCCGTCTTCGGGCTCGACGGTGTCCGTGGTCTTGAAGGCCGAGCGCCCGATGATGTCGACGCCGCCGGCATCACGCGTCACCTGAAGCGCGTCGAGCAGCGTGGCCTGACGCTTCGAACGCAGGTCGGCGGGCCATTCCTCTGGCGGCGCATCGGACTTGGCGGCCTCGGCATCCAGGTCTCTGAGCCCCGGTTCGAGCCTCTCCCACGAGACGGCGCGGATTCGCACGTCGGCTGTGGGCGAGAGCGGCTCGGTGGAGAGCGCGGTATAGGTTGCCTGCCAGGGTGAGGTCGTGCAGGCGGTGGGCAACGACGAGGCGACGACCGAACCGAGCAGGGCGGAGGCGAGCACGATCGCACGCCCGAGGGACCGAAGTGGCATTGCCATGCTCAATTCAAAGCGGGAAGGAGGCCGGGGTCCACTTGCGATCGGCACGGGAGCTTTCGACGACGCGTTCGATGAAATGCACGCCGCGGGCGCCATCGAAGACATCCGGGTAGTCATAGGCGCCTTGCAGCCCGACGCCGCCGGTGCCGGATTTTCCGAGGTGCCGGGCTTCGATCGCGTCGTAGGCGCTTCGGTAGACATTGGCGAAGGCTTCGAAGAAGGCTTCGGGGTGCCCGGGGGGAAGGCGCGTGGCGCGCTTGGCGGCATCGCAGAGGTATCCGTTGCCGCGACGGAGGAATTGCTCGGGCGCGCCGTCGGGTCGGTGCATGAGGACGTTGGGGTCTTCCTGGCGCCACTCGAGCGTGCCCTTGGAGCCGAAGACGCGGATGCGCAGGTCGTTTTCGTGGCCGATCTCGATCTGCGAGGCGATGAGCACGCCGCGGGCCTCGACGGCGTTGCGGGGTTTGAAGCGGAGGAGCACGTTGGCGTCGTCGTCGAGGCGCCGCTCCGGGACGAAGGTCGTGAGATCGGCGCAGATGGAATCGAGCGAGAGGCCGGTGATGTAGGAGACGAGCTGCTCGGCGTGGCTTCCGATATCGCCGATCGCGCCGCCCAGGCCCGATCGGGCGGGGTCGGTGCGCCAGTCGGCCTGTTTCTGCCCGCTCTTCTCCAGCGCCGAGGCGAGCCAGCCCTGGTTGTATTCGACGATGACCTTGCGAACATCTCCGATCGCGCCGGAGGAGACCATCTCTCGGGCGTGCTTCACCATCGGGTAGCCGGAGTAGTTGTAGGTGACCGCGAAGACCACGCCGGTCTTCTTGACGATCTGAACCAGCTCGCGTGCCTGCTCGGAGGTGTGGACCAGCGGCTTGTCGCAGATCACGTTGATGCCGGCGGAGGCGAACGCCTTGGCCACGGGGTAATGGGCATGGTTGGGCGTGACGATGCACACGAAATCGATCCGCTCGTCCTCGCCAAGGAGCAGCTCGCCCTCGAGCATGTCCTCCCAGCGTTCATAGTTCCTCCGATCGTCGAGGCCGAGGTCGCGCCCCGAGGCCTTGGACTTTTCCGGCGTGGAGGACAGGGCGCCCGCGACCAATCGGGCGCGGTGGTCCAGGCAGGCGGCGGTCCGATGCACCGCGCCGATGAACGCGTCCCGACCGCCGCCAACCATGCCCATGCGAAGAACTTTGCTCACGGCCAATCTCCGGCAGACTGCGAACTTCCCTTCCGTTCGGCTCGGCGCACGCGCCGGGCGAAACGACCCCAAGGCTCACCGGCACCCGTCCGCACGAGCCGCTACTTCTTAGCCTTCTCTTCCTTGTCGAACGCGGCGTCGAAGGCGACGCCGGAGGGCGTGAAATCCACGCCGCGAACATACTCGCAGCTTTCTCTCGCGCCATGCTCGCGATCCATCCCCGCGTCTTCCCATTCGACGCTGAGCGGGCCCTGGTAGTTGGCGCGATTGAGGGCGCGGATGATCGCGTCGAAATCGACGTGCCCACGGCCGACGGAGCGGAAGTCCCAACCGCGCCGGTGATCGCCGAAAGGAAGGTGCGAGCCGAGGATGCTCGCCGTGCCGTTCATGTTGGTGGCGACGTCCTTCATGTGGACGTGCCAGATGCGATCCTTGAAGGTGTCGACGAAGATCGCGGGGTCGACGCCCTGCCACAGGAGGTGACTCGGGTCGAAGTTGAAGCCGAAGGCCGGGTGCCCGTTGACCGCTTCGATGGCGCGCTGGGCGGTGTAGATGTCATACGCGATCTCGCCCGGGTGGACCTCCAGACCGAACTTCACGCCGACGGCGGCGAACTCGTCGAGGATGGGCGTCCAGCGCTTGCCGAAGTCCTTGAAGCCGTCGTCGATCTCCTTGGGCGAGGTGGGCGGGAAGAAATAGAGCTTGTGCCACACGCTGCTCCCCGTGAAGCCGTTGACGACTTTCACGCCGAACTTGGCCGCGGCCTTGGCGGTCGTGATCATCTCGGCGGCGGCGCGCTTGCGCACGCCCTCCTTGTTACCGTCGCCCCCGACTCGCCCGGGGAGGGTTGACTTGTGGCGCGCGTCGATCGGATCGCAGACGGCCTGTCCCACGAGGTGGCTGGAGATCGCGTAGCACTGCAGGCCCTGGGCTTGCAGGATTTCCCAGCGGCTCTGGCAGTGGCGTTTGTCGCGCATCGCCTTGACCGGGTCGAAGTGATCGCCCCAGCAGGCGAGCTCGAGCCCGTCATAGCCGAACGACTTGGCCTTTTCGGCCATGACTTCGAGGGGAAGGTCGGCCCACTGGCCCGTGAACAACGTGACGGCTCTTGGCATGGTTGGCTCCTTGCTGGGGACGCCGACAGTCTAGTGCCGCGCACGCTTCTCCGCCCGCGATACAGTGGGTGCATGATCCCGCACACCACGCCGGGCGTGTGGCCCGCTGACATCCCTGCGGCACGCTTCGCCTCGCTCGTCCGATGCGACCGCCCCGAGGGCTGCCGCGTCGGGTTGCTCGGCCTCCCGCAGGACATCGGCGTGCGATTGAACAATGGTCGCCCCGGCGCCGCGGAAGGCCCGCGTGAATTTCGACGGGCACTGGCGCGCCTTGGGGTGGCTCGCCCGGACGGGCACGAATGGCCGCGCGTGTTTGACGCCGGAGACGTCGTTCCGGCGGCGTTTGACGGGCCGGCGTCGCTCGACAACAGCGACGCCATCGCGGCCTTGCACGAGACGCACCGACGCATCAGCGAGGCCTCGCTCGCCATCGCCGACGCGGGCTTGCTCCCGATCGCGGTGGGCGGCGGGCACGATTGCACGTTTGCCTTTGTGCAGGGCGTGCATCGGCAGATCCGTTCGCCGATGGCGGGGCTGTACTTTGATCCGCACCTCGACGTGCGTGAGACGCCCGGGAGCGGCATGGGATTCCGACGCTTGATTGAAGTCGGTGCCGCCGATTTGCTCTCGATCGTGGGATTCGACGCAATCGTGAACTCGCACGAGCACGTCTCGTGGTTCCGCGAGCAGGGCGGGCAGATGCTCGATCCCGCGGGGCCGCTGCAGTTGCCCCAGGGAAGGCCGCTGTTCGTGAGCGTGGATATGGACTCTATCGACGCGTCGAGCGCCCCGGGCGTGAGCGCGATGAACCCGTGCGGGCTGTCCCCCTCGCAACTGGTCCCGTGGGTCGAGGCCGCGGCGGCGCATCCGCGGCTGGCGTGCTTCGACATCATGGAGCTGAGCCCTCCTCACGATCCCGACGGGCGCACGGCTCGCCTTGCGGCATATCTGTTCCTGACATTCCTGCGGGCCTTGCCGCCCGCGTGAGCATTGCGCTCCATGCTGACCCTGATCCACAACGCGCGTGTGCTGACCCTGGCGGGCGATCGGCCCCGGCGCGGCGCGTCCATGCGCGATCTCGGGGTGATCGACCGCGCGGACGTGCTCATCGTGGACGACAGGATTTCGCTGGTCGCACCGAGTAATCCGGGCATTCAGTTCGTACGTCCGCCGGACGTGTCCATCGACGCCAAAGGCCGCGTGCTCATGCCGGCGCTCGTCGATTGCCACACCCACGCGTGCTGGGCGGGCTCGCGGATCGACGAGTGGGAACGAAAACTCGCGGGCGCGACGTACCTCGAGATCCTGCAGGCCGGCGGAGGGATCATGTCGACCGTGCGTGCAACGCGGGCGGCGACGGAAGATCAGCTGGTATCATCGCTCTCGGCACGCCTTGCCCGCATGCTCGCGTTCGGCACGACCACCATCGAGGTGAAATCCGGGTACGGCCTGTCGGCCGAGCACGAGCGGAAGATGCTCCGCGCCATCGGTCGCGCGGAGGGCGGCTTTCCGGGCACCGTCGTCCCCACCGCGCTCATCGCCCACGCGATCGACAACGACCGGCCGGGCTTCATCGAGGCGACGATCCATGGCACGCTCGACGCGGTTCACGCCGAGTTTCCGGGGATCGCTGTCGACGCGTATTGCGAAAAGGGCGCGTGGAGCCTCGCCGACTGCGCTCGCCTGTTTGAGCGTGCTCGTTCGCTCGGGCATCCGATCCGTGTCCACACGAACCAGTTCAACAGCCTCGGCATGGTCGAGCACGCGGCCGCGATCGGCGCGGTCAGTTGCGACCACCTTGAAGCCATGACCGACGCGGAGATCCGCGCGATCGGCGCGTCGCTCTCGATCGGCGTCGTGCTGCCCGCGGCGTGCCTGCACCTGGGCTCGCCATACGCAAGCGCCCGCCGGATGATCGACGCCGGCGCGGCGATCGCGCTGGCGACCAACTGCAACCCGGGCTCGGCCCCGACCGAATCCATGCCCTTGGCGATGGCGATGGGCGTCCGCGGCTGCGGGATGACGCCGGCGGAATCGATCGTCGCGGCGACGTTGAACCCGGCGTGCGTGCTGGGCCTTGGCGATCGGGGACAGGTCGCACCCGGGCAGCGGGCGGACCTCGTGCTCCTGGCGGATACCGACGAGCGGGCGATCGTCTATGAGCTTGGCGGGCCTCCGATCTCGCACGTTTTCGTGGGCGGGAAGCTCGTGCGCCCGCTGACCTGAGGCGGACGGGCACCTACGATGACGAACCAATGGCTTCTCCGTCACTTCATGTCCCGAGAGTTTCCGCCATCGAGGCCGAGGGAGCTCTCGCCGCCGCCCGAAAGGTGGTCGAGACGCACCACAAGCTGGCGGCGTGGCTGCGCCCGGGTGTGACGTTGGCTCAGATCGACCAGCAGGTCGCCAAGGTTCTTGACGACCTGCGTTGCGCGTCGTGTTTTCTTCACTACAAGGGCGCGAAGCGCGTGCCCTTTCCGTCGTACGCCTGCCTCTCGCTCAACGAGTGCGTCGTCCACGGGACGGCCGGGTACTACCCGCACCCCGTGAAGGATGGCGATGTCCTGAAGATCGACATCGGCGTGCGCTACCGCGGCTGGATCGGCGATGCGGCCTGGACCTATGTCTTCGGACAACCCTCGCCGCTCGTGAAAAAACTCACGGACTGCGGCAAAGAGTCGCTGTCCAGGGGCCTGCAGGAGCTTCGCCCCGGCAATACGTTTCTCGCGTGGGCGAAAGCCGTTCAGGACATCGTGGAGACGAAATACGGCTTCCACCTGGTCCGCGGACTGGGCGGGCATGGCTACGGGCGCGAGTTGCACGATCGTCCCTTTGTTTCCAATGTCGTCCCGACCTATCCGGGCGAGTGGCCCGAGGCCTTTGAGCCTTGCCGACCCGGCACGCTGGTGGCGGTCGAGCCCATGATCGCGGTCGGCACCGGCCAGACGCTGGAGCGCCCGAAGGAATGGCCGGTCTATTCCAAGGACGGCTCGCTCACGGTGCATTACGAGCACGACGTCTACATCACCGAAAACGGGCCGAAAGTCCTGACCGAAGGGCTGGAGCAGGTCCGCGATGTGATCATTTGACCGGGCCGGCTCTATCGGCACGCGCCCCGCAGCCCGCCGACCCAAGCGATCCCGATCGCGGTTCGCCACGAGTTCCATTGGACTCTTCAGTAACAGCGCGCAATACTCAAGCCCGTGAACCGCGTTGAGCAGATCTTCACGACGCTCAGGCAGGAGCGGAAACGGGCCCTGATGCCGTTTATCTGCGGCGGACACCCGCACCTGGGTGCCACCGCTCAGATTCTGCCCGCGTTGCAGGCCGCCGGGGCCAGCATTGTTGAGGTTGGGATTCCGTTCTCGGACCCGATCGCCGACGGGCCGGTCATCGCCGCGGCCATGCACGTCGCGCTGCAGCGGGGCTCGACGCCCCAGTCGGTCCTTGACGAAGTCCGCTCGGTCCGCGACCGGCTCTCGATCGGCTTGGTGGCGATGGTGAGTGTGTCGATCGTGCACCGCATGGGCGGGCCAGCGGAGTTTGTGGCCAAGGCCGCCGACGCGGGGTTCGACGGGTTCATTTTCCCCGATGCGCCGCTTGAGGAGTCGGGCGTGCTGCTGTCGACCTGCCGCGAGCGCGGGGTCGCGGCCAGCCTTCTGATCTCGCCTTCGACGCCTTTCTCGCGGGCCAAGGAGATCGTGGCCGCCTCGTCCGGGTTCGTGTATCTCTTGGCGCGAGCTGGGATTACAGGCGAACGCGCGGAAGCTCCGGAAATCGCGGGGCGCGTCAACAAGCTGCGGGAGGTGACCGAACTGCCGATCGCGGTCGGGTTTGGCATCTCGAACGCGGCGCACGTGCAGTCGGTGACGGAGTCCGCGGACGCAGCGATCGTGGGGAGCGCGCTGGTCCGCCGCATGAGCGAGGCGGACGCGGCGGGCCGCGATCCGGTCGCGGAGGCTTCGAGCTTCGTTGGCGAGCTGTTCCAGGGTCTGCAAGCACGACAAACATCGGCCGGTCAGCCCGCCGAGTCGGGTGCATCGTCACCCTGACCCGAGCGATCGCTGTATGGCGACCGGCCTTTTCGGCAATCCCGCCCTGTGTGTTGGGCTATTCCTGAACATCTCTCCCGCCCGCGGCATGGTCTTTTGGCGCCGCGAGCAATCCCCGGTTTTTTCCGCGTGCCGAGGATCGGCGTGCGAATCATCCAGACGGAGTCTGATCCATGAGCATTTCGAGTTCTTCCGACACCCGAGCCCGAATCATGAACCCCACCACTCTTTCGTACATCCCCAGCGAGGAACTCTTTGCGGAGGATGTCTTCACCGATCGCGTCATGCGTCAGCGCCTGCCCAAGGACGTGTTCAAGGCGTTGCAGCGGACCCTGACCAAGGGCGAGCGGCTGAACCCACAGTTGGCGGACGTTGTGGCCGCCGCCATGAAGGACTGGGCGATCGAACGCGGCGCGACGCACTACACCCACTGGTTCCAGCCCCTGACTGGCCAGACCGCGGAGAAGCACGACGCCTTCATCGCGCCGGACGGGCATGGAGGGGCGCTGACCGAGTTCACCGGCTCGGCGCTCGTTCAGGGCGAGCCCGACGCGTCGAGCTTTCCTTCGGGCGGCATCCGCGCCACCTTCGAGGCCCGCGGCTACACCGCCTGGGACTGCACCAGCCCGGTCTTCCTGTCGAGGAACGCGGGCTCGGTGACGCTGTGCATTCCGACGGCGTTTGTTTCGTGGACGGGCGAGGCGCTCGACCACAAGACGCCCTTGCTGCGATCGATGGACGCGGTCTCGGAGCAGGCCGTCCGCCTGCTCAAGATTTTCAGCGCCGACCAGGGTGTGAGCCGGGTGACGGCGACGTGCGGGTGCGAGCAGGAGTATTTCCTGGTCGACCGCGAATACTTTTACGATCGCCCGGACATGATCGCGTGCGAACGGACGCTCTTCGGCGCCCGCCCGCCCAAGCACCAGCAGCTCGAGGACCACTACTTCGGGAGCATCCCGACGCGAGTCATGGCGTTCATGGCCGAGGGCGAGGGCGACATGTATCGCCTGGGCGTGCCCGTCAGGATGCGTCACAACGAGGTATCCCCACACACGTTTGGACTGACGCCGACCTT
>OEIV010000500.1_pt1 | contig 21287 bp, 22 predicted proteins | sample 1539231 | NCBI WGS metagenome assembly OEIV01 (sample SAMN03794762, study PRJEB22550) | activated sludge metagenome | feature: wastewater treatment plant; material: activated sludge; isolation source: Wastewater treatment plant of a petroleum refinery complex | place: Argentina: Buenos Aires ...
AGGGGCTAACGACGGCTCAGAGCCAGTGCTTTCAAACCCCCTGAAGCAAGTGCTCCTGATGAAGGTTTTCATTCCCGCGGGTGGTTCAACCTTTGCCGTTCTCGATTTCCAAAGGCCAACACCCCCTAACTTCAATGGTAATACGGCACTGGCTGCATTAAATCAAGTGCAACAGTTCACAGCCCTCCAGGCAATGTTCAAGAAGGGGACAGATGCCACACTATTACCAGTTGCAGTAGACAACCATATAATCCAACTAGTATCAAACGGTAATTACTTTAAAGTTCCTAATGGGGCTATTGACTGCATTAATATCCACTTCACTGACCAAGTTGGTAACACCCCTCCTGAGGGTACAGTTATTATGCTTGAAGCAGTAGGAACTTTAACCTTCAGGGATATAGCGGATGGTGATGCTTATGGCCAGGGTTTCTATAAGGATTACGGAACTGCTTTGGAGGTAGTAGCTGGAGAGGTTGTAATGTTAAGGTATGAAGGAACCCAAAGCTCTGTACCAAGGTGGAGAATAGTACACGTATCATCAATAGCTAGAGTATTACAAGCTTTGTATGCACAAGTAAATACGGGACCTAGTTCTATCGTAAACTTGATAGCCCCTATCCCCGATATGGAAGATGATATTACAACATTCTATGAATACTTAAACCAAATTTCTTTTCTCTGTGGGGATACGGTAACATCTAACACAGGTACCATAACTTGGAACCAGAGCGGGTGGATAGCCAGAAAGATGGGTAAGCAAGTAGTAATATCATTCAATGGAGCTGCGGAAATAACGGGTGCCCCAACAACCCTCTACTTCTCATTGGCCCCACTATTACCCAGCGGAATTGCCGTAATGTCTGGAGTAGTAGAGCACGCTTCAGTATTACACGATGCAGATGGAAACCCCATCTTCTGTGTATGCGACTCAACCAATAATAGGCTGGTTCTTACTAAACCTGGTGGGGCAACATTCCCAGGCGGGCTTCTGTTAAGGGGTCAGATAATCGTGAAGGCTAATGCTTATGAATAAGATGGGGAGAGCCAGGGTTTTGGAAAAATTCCCTGGCTCTTTTTATTTCTTCTGCAACTATTTTGCGTAAGTAATCTATGTATTTTATGGTTTCAGGGGAAGCATCTAGTTCTAAAAATTCACAATATAGTTTAGAACTTATTCGAGAATTTCTATTTTTAACTCTTTGGAGGCAATATTCAGGGGGACAACATTCCAACTCAAATATCAGTAAAGCATCTTTTTCAAGGTTATTTCTCATATAGTCCCACATCTTACTGACCAAGTCCTCTCTAAATACCATATCGTTATACTCGGGGATATTATCTAGTGAGTTATCCTCCCCCACCGTTTGAAGCGACATATTAAAGTCGCTTTGTTGTGAATAAGCAGTTTTTAATATCCGGTATTTGAATAGTTTTAGAGAGTTTATAATATGTCCCAACAAAACCTCTTTATCATGTTCCTTATGGTATTTGTTAAAGACATATATGAATTTATCATCAAACCAAGATTCAAGAATACTCCGGTCTATATTAAACCTTTTAGTATCTATATGCCTGGATAAGGTTTTGACTAAACCCCGAGTTCGGTGGTAGAGTTCTTTAAAGACTTGGGGATCGTAATCCTCCATGGGTTTTAAGCGATGTAATTCCATATCTTTTTTTTTAATTTTGCCAAATATATACTAAAATATAAAAAATAAAATACCTTGTTAATAAGTTATATCCAAACTAACTCAGGATTTCTATTATATAAAACTATATGAGCAAAACGAAGTTTCCATACACCTTAGATTTCCAATGGGATTTAGTAAAGTATATATGCCAGGATCCAGGCGGTTTAAGTTTAATACCACTTGTTGAGGATGAGTTTTTTGAGGATTTAGAACATGCTATAATTGTTCTAGGCTTAAAAAAATTCTATAAAAAATATGAGAGGGTTCCTGGTCCCACTATCTTAAAAGAATGGGTGGTTGACATACTTAACTCCCGTGATTATATTAACCTATTAGACGATGATGAAAAGAAATCCGTCTTAAAGCTAATAGGTAAAGCCTATAAAGAGGTATTAAGGGATTCCGACATTATTAAGGAAAAAGCTAAGAAGTTTTATAATTACTCTAAGCTAAAACCGATAGTCGAGGAAGTAGACCTAACAGATTATTCAAACTACGAAAAACTTTCTAATAAGATATCCGATGCGATAAAAGACCCAGAAGAAAAAGAGAAGGTTAAAACATCATTCCTTATTGCCGATATTAAATCAAGGCAATTACAGAGACAGGATACACCCCACATCTTACCAACACCATTCCGTCAGGTAAATAACTTAACGAACGCAGGGGGTTATTCGAAGGGCAGTATTATAGTTATCCTTGATAAACCAAAAAGGTCTAAGACCGCTCTCATGATAAACCTTGCAAGGGGTTATATGAAGATGCGTAAAAAGGTGGCTTATATAGATTTCGAAAACGGTAAAGATGAAATATTAATACGACTTGAACAAAGCATAGCCAAAAGAAGCAAGCAACAAATCCTTTCGGGTGAACATGATGACACAGTACAAAAGCAATTACGTAAATATAAAAGGCTTGGTTCTGAATTAGTAGCAGAAAGGTTTTCAGCCAATGTAACTAATGCCAACCATATAAAATCCTGGTTAAATACCCTGTATGTCGAAACCGGTTTTAAGCCGGATGTTTTGTTGATAGACTATGCGGCTAAGATGGCTTCTATCTCTGGGCAAAAGGACGACACACAAAGAATATCAGATGTATATATAGAACTCGGTAACTTAGCCGAAGAGATAGGTATAGATCACATATGGACTCCCCACCACGTAACAAGGGATGCTAAGGCAAGGGAAAGAACCAGATATGAGGGGGATGATATTGCCAAGTGTATAGATATTGTAAGGCACGTACAAGGGGTTTGGGGATTGAACAGAACACCGGAGGAGGAAGAGCAAAGCGTACTTAGGATGGAGATCGTAGAGCAAAGAGATGGTAAACCAAGGGGCAGAGCTTTATTCATTACAGACCAGGAAACACAACGCTTCGAGGAATTCAATTCTAGACAAAGGCATGAGTATGACCTGCAATTTGCAGACCTACATAAAGAAGGTGATACTCCAGCAAAACCATCTAAGAAAGAAAGGGATTTATGATAAAGAGTGAAATTAAATCTAAGCTAAATGGTTATTTCAAATCTCGGTTAAACATGCGGGATTACCGTAGGGGGTGGTTAAAAGGTGATTGCCCCATGTGTGGTGCAGAAGATAAGTATGGGGTTAACATATCTTACAACAGAACAAATTGCTTCAAATGTGGCTTCCATGAAAGGCCGCTTTTCGTTGTAATGCGGGTAGAAGACCTGGACACAATCCCCGCTGTGCACAAGCTTCTCGGGGATTTTTCTGGTTTGGAATTTAAGGAGTTTAAAGTTGAGAAGCTAGAAAGGAAGAAAGTAAAGCTACCGGATTCATTTAGGAGTTTGTATGATGTCAGTAGTGATATAGGTAAGAAAGCATTAAAATACCTAAAAGGCAGGGGCTTCAATACGGACCACTTAGCTTCTAAAGGTTGGGGCTATGGGGTTACTGGAGATTACTTCGGTTATATAATCATGCCATACTATGAGAAAGGAGAAATCGTTTATTTCTCAACCCGTAAATTTTTGGGTCCGGGGCCCAAGTTTAATAATCCTAAGTTGGAAGATTTCGGTATAGGTAAGTCACAGCTTATTTATAACCGGGATTCTTTGTTCATATACGATCGCATATTCATAGTGGAATCTATAACCAATGCGGAAACTCTAGGGGACATGGCAATAGGTTTAGGGGGTAAGAAAATATCCAATTACCAATACCAGGTAATCTTAAGGTCAACCGTTGAAAAGGTGGTTATCATTCTTGACCAAGATGCTTTAAAGGAAGCATATGAGTTGGCTATGAAGTTGGTTAACTACAAACAAGTGAAAGTAGTAGTGATGCCACAAGGAAAAGATGTTAATGAATTAGGTAGACAATCTACAGTTAACTTAATACACAAATCGAAATACGGTGATCATCGTTATTTCTTAAAACAAAAACTTAACCGATGAAAAGGGATCCATCTATACACTTAAAGAAATCTTCTTTACACAAGTTGGCAAGAGAATACGTAGTACAATCAAATAATGCCATAAAGGTTACCCAGGCTATTGATCTAGTAAATTTCTTAATAAAGAACGGGGGGAAACATAATGCTACAAATAGAAGTATTCTAGTTAGCAATGCTCGAGTAGAGAAAAAGGTAGACAATGTGCTGAAATCCTCACAAAGCGATACAATGTTCATGGCTGTCCTTATAAAAATGACAAGGATATCATTAGGCCATAGGGGTGTATCAGAAATAAAGAGTGGAAGTAGGGATTGGGGAGTAGTTAAGCAAATGACTTCGGCGGCCTTAGAATTTTGTTCAACTTTTGATTTACCTAAAAAAGAGGGCTTTACTAAGTATTTAAAAATAGGTATGGAAAAAATGGCTAAGTTCGGCTTAACAAAGTACCTATCTATGAAAGAGGCTATATTCACTACCTATGAATCACACTTAGAAATATTATCTGATAAGTGGCCAAACAATACAAAGAATACCCACAACGAGTATGTGAACCGGATATTCAACATAACAGGTTTAAATAATGATTATACCAAGAACCCAGAAAAATATGTTTACTTTGTAAGGGTAACTAAGTATTGCATGGAAGTTGGATTATTGCCAAAACAATATTTAGAAGCACAATTCAACGGAATAGGTTTCAAGGATACATACCCAGACCCCGCTCAATTAGTGGGAGATAAAGCTAACGAAAGGTTAAACCGCTATCTATTTGAGCATAAGATAAAGATAAATGAGAAAAAGAAAAACCCAACAGATTGGAAAAAAATTCTAGGACATGGCTAATTTAACTATCTACCTAAACAACAACAAAGCTAAGATAGAGGGCGACATGAAAGTACTAAGGGAACTCAGGTCATCGCTCGGCATAAAGCACCCAGCGGCTTTCTTCATTCGCCACAAAATGCCAAAGGGTTGGGATGGTAAGTTTTACTATCTTACAGATCATGGGTATTTCAAATCAGGGTTACTCCGTAGGGTTATAAATTGGTTAAGTGACCACAAGCATACTTACAAAGTTAAAGACCTCCGCAATCTTGGGGATACCCTAAAACCAAAAGTACCAAAAGAACTCGGCGGGTTGAAATTAAGGGACTACCAATATGAAGCAGTAAGCTCAATAGTAGAACAGAAATTTAATGGGATAGTATTCCCAGTGGGGGTTTTGAATATGGCTACTAATGCCGGTAAGACATTGATGATGTCGGCTATATATAAGTCCTATAAAAATAGGAAAGCGTTAGTGCTACTCAATGATGGGGATTTATATGAACAGTTTAAAAGGGAGGTTCCCCACCTTGTTGGTGAAGAAAACTATGGTTATGTGAGGGGTAAAGAAAAAGTGTGGAATAATTTTACTGTGGCAATGGTTCAAACATTAACAGAGAACCTTAGTTATTACATCCATGAGTTGGTTAAGTTTGATATAGTGCTGGTGGATGAAGCAGACTTAGCTGACAATAAAACCTACAAGTCTGTAATTCAAAATTGTTTCAATGCTTTTTGTAGAGTGGGTTTATCCGGAACCATATATATGAATGATAGGGCTAAGGATAAATTAACCAATATGAACCTGGAATCATTTTTCGGACCAGAGACTTACAGGGTTTCTAAGAAGGAAATGCAACAAATGGGACATTCAACTAAAACCGTTGTAAAGATATGCGATGGCAACATCCTAGACGAAAGGGGGTTTTTATCATACCCAGAAGCCTATGAGAAATTAATCGTAAAGAATAAAGCCCGGTATGAGCAAATATACAAAAGGCTGTTATTCAACATGGGCTATGACAGATTACCGGCAATGGTTATTTGTCAATTCAAACCACATACAGAAAAAGTTTGTAAATACCTGAAAGAAAAATTTCCCAAGCTTAGGGTTGAATATGCACACAGCGGCTTGAAAGACAAGCATAGAAGGGTTATCATGGAAGATTTTAGGCTTGGTAAGATTGATATATTAGTAAGTTCTTACATAGTAAGAAGGGGTAAAAATTTACCATTAACTAGGTATATCCTAAATGCTTCCGGCTCTGATTCCAATGCCACAATCTCTCAGATAATGGGTAGGGGAGAAAGGGTGCATGAAGGAAAATCCAAAATGTATATTGACGATCTCTATGATTTAGGCAAGTATATAAACCGACACAGTAACCACAGGATTAACTATTATAGAAAAGAAGGAGTAAAGGTAATACTATTAAATAACTATGGCAAAACAAAAAAGAGAAATAATAAGAGAGGCCAGGGAAGAAACTCCCGGAATTGACTTCTTAGAACCGGTAAACCTATCAAAGATAGGAACTGATGATGATCCATGTTTTGGTAAACACCCAGATTTAAAAGCTGAGGAATGTCAAGAATGCGGTGATAGTGAATTATGTCAAATAGCTTTTGCTCAAAGGATGAACGCTAAACGTTTAGAATTGGAGAAGGGTACTCACTTCAAAGATATTGAGAGGGAGAAAACAAAGGTGGTAAAATATTATGAGAGCATGAAAGCCAAGAAGGGTAAAGTAGTGGCTAACATAAAGACAAGGAAAAAATTTAACATTCAAAAACAAACACTTAAACAATGGATATCAGAGATGTCAGGGACGAAGAAGTAATACCCCATAATGGGTTGGCTTTACAGATTATTTTCGAAAGGCAAGAAAGTTTGATGGTGCAGTATAAGCAAATTGAGAAATTCCCAGATTGGCCTTTCAAGTTAAACAACAAAGCTAATCAAACTTTATTAAAGGATTTTATATCCCGAACAATAGAGGAACTAGGGGAAGCCCATGATTGGGTGTTACCAAACTTGGAAATGTTTTCAAAGAACCAAGTTGATGTAGAAGCCCTTAAGAAAAATATTTGGGGTTTGAATGAAGAACTGGGCGATATGATGCACTTCATGGTAGAAACACTAATCGTAAGCGGTATAACAGTTGATCAAATTAAAGCCTACTATCTAAAGTTCATAAATGATAATCAAATACTCCCCGCCTATTATCTAAAGAACCTAAGCGATGACTTCTCAATTATGGACATGATGTTTGCATTAGCTTCCACTGAGAATTTTGTTGAAGGTTACCAAAGAAACAATAGCCGGTGCTATACTGTAGATGGTACGGTATTCCCCGCCAATTCATCAACCCAAGCCGGGAGGTTAATAGGCCCCCAGTTAATGTCCGACTTAAACCATTTAAGCTGGGCTTTCACATTGAATATGCAAAGGGTAAGAACCAAGCTGAAGAACAAACCATGGAAACAAACCGGTATGGAAACCAATGAAGGCGAATATATCGAGTGGTTGTTCAAATCTATAAGAAGCCTTTTCCAGATTTTGGAATTACTCGGTTTAGGAACAGATGGGCTTTACACTATTTACATAAAAAAGAACATTGTTAACCAGAAACGTATAGCAACTAAGTACTGATGATAAAATTAAAATTCCCAACATCTCAAAAAGCCTGGGAGAGCCTGAATGAGATGTTCATAACCCAGTTTCATTATGACCCGGATATTAAAAGGTACCTTTTAAACGGGGCTGAGTTAAGCATCAATGACGTATTCGTAAACATCGAAAACTCATGGGTTGACCCCGAATTTGATTTTGGTTTATTATGCGATTACAAGATGCAGAAATGGGCTACTCTAGTAAGAAACTATGTAAGTAAGAAAGAGCTTAACTTGCTTAAGTATAAAGTTAATTCTAGGGAAGAAAAGAAGCAACTAAAATATACCGAAAGTATTCTCTTTACAAATTCGCATGGGAACGGTAAGGGTTGCCTATTATCTGCAACCTTTATCAAACGAAAAGAGGGCCGAATAATTTCATGTGTAATCAGAGCTTCTGAAATTACCAAAAGGTTGTTGCTTGACCTATTGCTCATACGGGAAATTGGGGAATACGTCTATGGGAAAGGGGCTGAGTTTAAGGTTCATTTATTAATCTATAATATGTACCAGATTGCTGAGTTTGGCGCTCTTTACAACATGCGAAAGGATATTCATACATTTGCCAAGAGGATAAATCAACCATACACTAAGCGGGTAATAGACCGACTGGATTATTTCCAGAAGGTTAATATAGAAGAAGTGAAATACAAAGTTCACCAAAGATGTGTAAGGTCATTACAAAAAACGAAAAGCGGTAAACCCCTTTCCGGTAATGCCGGCCTAAAAGCAAAAACATTAAAATTTAAAAAATACCTACTATGAGATTCTTTGACAATCTAACACAAGCCATGTCTGAAGTTAAAAGGGATATGGAAGAAATGGGGATAAAAACCAAAACAGGAAAACCCCACTTGTGGGCTTATTCATTTTCTATTGTCGAAATAACCGCCCAATGTGCAGAAGCCAACAAGGAACACTGGGCAACCATTGATAGTTTTATAGAAAGGAAAGCTAAGTGGATAGAAGAGGTGGCAGAAAAATGGGACAGAGAAGGGGACTTAGATGCCGTTGACCTTAATAGCGAAGACGTAGAAAGTCCAAACTTATTTGTCTTTTCCCAAAACAAAATCAAAATACTATCCCAATTAAGATTAGCCGACGTGGATTCACTACCACTGAGAATATTACTAATGAACCAATTAGGGAGGGCTATAGCACAAAGGCTAAATACTATACCATCAAGGCCGGGTATAGTAATGGTTGACTCAATTACCGTACAAATAATGATACTAAAATAAATGGAAAAGATAAAAAGAGAACAACTCGCAATGAATACGGCTATACTTAACTCGTTAAGGGCCGATTGTAAAAGGAGAAAAGTAGGAGCATGTTTGGTTAAAGACGGTAGGGTAATAGCTACTTCTTATAATGGGGCTCTCCCGCAAAATAAGGGTTGTGGTGACTCTTGTGATTTGTCCCAATCTTGTAAGAAGACCGTACATGCCGAAGTAAACCTTATTGCTTTTTGTGCAAAGATGGGGATATCCACTGAAGGTTCTATTTTGTATGTGACCCTAAGCCCATGTAAAGAATGTGCAAAGCTAATCATACAATCAGGGATAAGAATGGTTTGGTTCTTAGAGGATTATACCGATAATATGGGGGAAAAACTATTAAGAATAAATAATATTCCAGTCTATAAATATGACCAAGAAACAGAAGGAGATATCTTACTTGAGGGTTATAAAGCACCCCAGGGAAATTGATGAATTGATAGCCCATTGTAAAACCACCGGTTATGCTTCAATAGATTTTGAAACCAATGGCCAACACCCATCAAGCTCTCTATTTAAACCCACTGTACTCGGAGTATCATTCCAACCGGGGTCAGCTTGGATAATACCACTTGCTCACTTTGAATCACCATTCCTGAAAAAAAACCAATGGTTAGAATTATTCGATAAGTTTTGTAAGGGGGTAATTGAAAACCCAGAAATAACTAAGGTGGCACAAAATTTCATGTTTGAATACATGATTTTTTTACGTTATGGGTATAGGGTAGCTGGTAGGATGTTGGATACGATGTTAGCTAAATACTTGCTGGATGAAAACACCCCTAACTCACTTGAATCATTAATCGAAAGGTTTCTGCCACAAATGTTAGCCTTAAAAACTTCGGCTAAATTCGATAGCTTACCGTGGGATAGGAAACCATTTGACCTACTTTCTAAATACTGTGGAGGTGATTGTGATAGCACTATCCGGTTGCTATTATTCTTAGAACCCCGTTTGATAAAAGCGGGTTTGTATAACCTATTCAGGAATATGATGGGTATGGCAATAAGGGTTTTGTCAGAAGCTGAGCTTGAGGGGGTAAATATTGATACCCCATACCTGGAAGGGTTAGTTACCAAGTATGACATCATGATCGATGAATGTTATAAAAAACTAAGGAACAATAAAAAGCTATTAAAATACGAAGCTGTAAGGTTAGCCCAGGTAAGAAAGGCTATGATTAGTGGAGTAATGGCTGATATTAAAAAATTAGAGAAAGATAATCCAAACTCAGTGCAGTTAAAAAACAAAAGGGCTAAACTAAAGGAATATCTCGCAAACCAATTTGTTACTAAGAAGGATAAGGAGTTATTAGAACCCTTTAACTTTGCTTCACCCAAGCAAGTCATAGACCTATTCTTTAATCACCCTGATGGTTTCAAATTTAAAGTGGTAAAGTATACTACTAGGAAAGATGAGAGGCGTATAAAGCAGCAAACAGATAACCCCTCTACAGATGAAGAAGTTTTACAAACATTAAAACACAAAGACAAATCGGGTTTCATTGACAATTTACTAAGGTACCGAGAATTAACCAAGCTCCAATCAACTTACATAAGGGGTATGCTCGAAAAGGTTGATGACAAAAATAAGATACATGGTAGGTTTTTATTACATGGCACTGTAACAGGCCGATTAAGCAGTAGAAACCCCAACCTTCAAAATATACCGCGGGACACTACCGCTAAGGACATCAAAAAAATGTTCATAGCCCCCAAAGGTATGCTCATACTCCAGCTTGATTACTCACAGGCGGAATTAAGGGTAATGGCCGCAGCAGCAGGAGAAAAAACAATGATCAAATGGTTTAAAGATGGGAAGGACGTACACTTGGCTACTGCCTGTAATAAGAGGGGTTGGGATTACAATGAGAGGAAAAAAATACTTGATAAAGAAGATAAGTCAGACCCATTATTTGAGGAAACAAAAGTTGAAAGGAAGAAAGCCAAAACAATTAACTTTGGTATAATTTATGGACAGGGAGCACCCGCATTGGCCGAAGGCTTATCAGAGCCCGAAAAAAATAAATTTGTATCGAAGGAAGAAGCTCAAAAATTCTTAAATGATTGGTTTAAGACATTTAAGATGATGAAGGGTTACATAGATAAACAACATAGGTTAGTAAGGGCTAATGGGGAAGTTAAATCTGTATTCGGGAGAAAGAGAAGATTAGACGGCATATATTCTCCCATTTTTGGAATTAGGGCCAAAGCCGAAAGGGATACTATCAATGCCCCAATCCAGGGTGCAGCATCTGACTACGCACTCTTCTCTTCAATCTTAATATGGGAAAAGGTTAAAGACGGTTTGATACCATTTGCTAAACAGGTAATGACGGTACATGACTCTCTAATCTTTTATGTATATCCCAAAGATGTCCATGTCCTTGTAAAGGAAATGAGTAAGATATGTCAAAACCCCCAAACTAAAAAATACTTCGGTTTCCAGATCGATGATGTAGTAATGAAGGTAGATTTTGAAATAGGTAAAGATTGGGCTAATTTAAGTAAATACAATCCAAAAACGAATTACACTAAATTATGAAAAGCCGTCAACTCTTAAAGTATGCCAGCCAAGCTGAGCTAATGAATATAACAGTAAGGTATGAGGGTAAGAAATATACCTTTAATCTTTACGATGAACTAAAGGTAGAGGATAACACCCTAAACAGGGAGGTAAGGGAGCAATCGATTTCGTTTGCTTTTCTACTTGTATTATTGAAGCGGTTACAGGGGCGGGCTTCTTCTCTAGAATTTGAAATAAAGAAAGCAAAAGCTAAACTATGGCTGAAGCATAAAGATAACTCTAGTCAACGAATGACGAAAGAGGATCTAAAACTTAAGGTAGATTCAAATCCCAGAGTACTATTAAAAGAAAAGAATTACCTGAAGCTTAGGTCTGAGATCGATTTATTAGAAGCAAGTATAAAAGCTTTCGAACAAAGGTCTAACCAGATACAAACGCTGTCAGCTAATATAAGGAAAACTTCTTAATTAATTTATATCATGCTCAAAAAGAAAAAACCCAAAAGTGACTTGAAGTCACGATTAAAAAACAAAGTTGAAAAGCTAAAAAAGAAAGGCGGTGATGGCCAACTCCTTTTTGTAAAGGAAGGGACTATAAGGTACCGTATTATGAACCCTGGGGAGGACAACGACTTCTCAGCTGATGTTATCCAATTCTATTTGGGACCTGAAATCAAAGGGGTTATCTCTCCTGCCTCCATAGGTAAGCCATGTGCACTTATGGAGAAATATGAAACCTTGAAGAGAAGCAAAAAGGATTCTGATAAAGAGCTTGCAAAACGTATGGTCCCGAAAACCAAGTTCCTAATACCCGTAGTTCCATATAAAGACCTGAAAGGTAAAGAGGTTGATGAACAAAATGCTGGTAGACTCCTGATGGTAACAAAAGGAATAACTGAGTCGGCTATTGATCTTTACCTCGATGATGATTGGGGAGATATGACTGACCCAATAAATGGTTACGATGTGAAAATTAAGCGGGAAGGCAGCACGATGACCGATACCGAATATAGTTTATCACCTTGCCCAAGATCAAAGGCTCCAAAGGGTTTCGGAAAACCAATTGACCTTCCGAAGATGGTAGAAGATATAATCCCATCATACGAGGAAACTGAAGAATACCTTGCTAAATTTCTGGATAGCACATCTGATGATGATGGTGATGACGACAGGAAATCAAGTAAGAAAAAGCTTCTGAAAAAGAAGAAGAAAAAAGACCTATAAATGGCAAAAAAGAAAGGTCCACGGGGGCTAGTGAAAGAAGGTCACCTATTTAAAAAATATGGTGCAGCACTAGCCTCCCAAATATTAGCCGAAGATGAAGAAAGGTTAGTAATACCAACAAGGTTACTAGCTTTTAATCACCAGATAGGGGGCGGTTTACCATACGGTAAAATCTTGGAGTTATTTGGAGAAGAGTCTTCCGGTAAAAGCTTGTTAGGTATAGATTTCGCATACTGCGCCCAACAATTAGGCGGGGTAGTAATCTGGGTAGACTCAGAACATTCACTTGATAGGTATTGGGCTAAGCTAAATGGCTTAAACTTGGATAGGATAATGTTATTCCAGGAATCAGGCATAGAAAGGATATCAGATTTCATAGCTGATTCTTGTTTATACTGGAGAAGCAAGCTAACCAACAATGAGCCTATCCTATTGGTAATCGATTCAATCGCTGCTTTGGAAGTATTGGCTAATAAAAACTCAAACCACGAGGATGGTAAAGCCGATATGGGTAACAGGGCTAAACAGATTGATAAAATGCTACGGATAAGGCATGAGCTTCTCCATGACTTGGGTGTTGGAACAATTGCCATAAACCAACTAAGGTCTAAAATCGGTGCAAGTCAGTTTGAAGACCCAGATACAACTCCTGGGGGAAAGGCGATGAAGTTTTATGCGTCAATAAGGGTTGGAGTTTATGGTGGTAAACAAATAAGGCTAAAAATCCAAGGGGATGAAGAAGTAGTCGGAAGGGTTACTTCAATAAGGATAAAAAAGAACAAGGTAGCACCTGTAAGGAAAACCCTAAAAGCTGTTCCCGTTTATTTCAACCCAGACTACAGGGTTGGTTTTGAGAAGTATTTTGAACTTCCTAATCTTTTGGTGAAATTGGGAGCTGTAAAAAGAAAACCCAAGAGTTCAAGGTATTTTGATAAAACCGGAAACGTAATTGCTACAAGCGAAGAAAAGTTCTTAGCTATATTAAATGGCAATGAGGAACTCCGTAGAAAATTAATCCGAAAGGCGGGGATAACTACTATTTCTACTTGCCAAAAGAAGTTAGAATCTATTACAAAGAACCTATATCCTATTGGGGATAACAAATACGAAAAACACGACGAGGATGAATCTGGTAATTGATGGTAATAATAACCTTTACAGGGCTTATTATAAATTTACGGGGTATAAGAGTTTCGATGGGGAACCCACGGGTTGTACTTACGGTTTCGTAATGATGACCCTGGGTTTACTCAGGAAATTTAAACCCAAAGAAGTATATGTTGCCCTTGATAGCGGTAGATCACCATACCGATTAAAAATTCACCCAGATTATAAAGCTAAAAGGGAAAATAAAATCAGTTTTGATGCAGAGGCTTTCTATGCTCAACGGGATACTCTTATAAAACTGCTCCCCTTGATGGGTATTCCTGTTATATACCACAAGGGTCACCGGGTGGAGGGGGATGATATAGTTTATAGTTTGAGGAAAAAATTCATAACTAAACCCTTTACAATCATCAGTCGAGACAAGGACTTTAATCAGCTAATAAACAAAAACACATCAGTATACGACTCAAAAGATCAAATACTGTATACCCACAAGAATATAACACAAAGGCTAGGGTATAAAGCTTCTCAGCTTGTAGATTACCTAACACTGTTGGGGGATGATTCAGATAATATTCCTGGTTATAGGGGTATGGGGGAAAAAAGGTCAATAGAGTTCTTACAAAAATTCCAATACATAAGTAGGTTCTTAGACTCCAATGATACTTTTAGCACGATTGATAAAAAGGTGCTTAAAGAACTAGCCGAAAAGAATAAGAAATTGATAGACCTAAGAACTCATCATAAAGAATTTAATTACGGGCTAGATATTACCCATTTTAACCATACTCCGCCTGATTTAGAAAAGGCCAAGAAAATACTCCACAGGTTAGATATTAAACTATTAACCAAAGAGGAAAACATCAGTCTTATCAAACAATTCATAAAACAATGAGGATATTTATATGCGGGGCTTCGGGTGCGGGCAAAAGCACTTTAGCCAAAAGATTATCCGAAGAACTAAATATACCCTTTGTAGACGGTTCTTCTAAGGTGTTATGGGAAAAGTATGGTATAACAAACCACTTGGGTTTAATTACAAAATCAACATTAGACCCTATATTTGGCTTAGAGTTCCAAGAGGAATTATTAAGGCATAGGAATCAAGTTACCCAAGGCGTAACGAACTTTGTAACCGATAGGACTCCCATAGATAATTGGGTATATTTCCTTTTACAAATGTTGCCATACACTACCGATGACCAGGTTATTCATTACAAAGAAACATGCAAAGCTTCAATAAGGCCAACAGATTTTTATATCTTATTAAAAAGGCCAGAAGACACACCATTAGAGGATGACCATATGAGAATACCTAATCGGTTGTACCAAAGCTTTGTATCTGAATTATTCGAGGGGATTATAGTCGGAAATGATAGCAACTTCTCAATAGAAATACCGCATTATCGGGTTATTAAAAGCAATGATATCCAAGAAAAATTAAACATTATCTTACCATGGATAAAAAAGCACTAGCCGTAGGCTCATCAGATTGGCATTACCATATCCACGATGAGTTTAATGAAAATGGTAGAAGAACCACCGCAAAAAGGGTCTTAATAAAACAAATCTATGGGGTAGCTAAAAAACTAAAGGTACCCCATATTTTTTGTGGTGATATGGTACACAACAAAAAACACCTGCAAAATGAATTGTTTAATAACCTGAGTTTAGACCTACCAAAACTAAGCAAAGAAACAGTAACCTATGCCATATCGGGAAACCACGATCAATGTTTTGCTAACAAGGACAAAAAAGAGTATAGCCCAAATTATGTAAAGTCTTTTTCAAGGCTAATACCTAATTTTAAATGCGTGGATTTCAAATCCATAGAAACAGAAAAATTCATAATTCATGGGTTACCCTATATAACCCACAATGAGCATTATGGGAAGCTCATAGAGAAGTTCAAAATCAAGAAAGGCAAACCAAACATTTTACTAATACACACAGACTTACCAGGGGCTAAAGACACCAGTGGTAGGGAGGTGGGGACAGTTTCGGGTATACCAAAAGAGATGAACCTTTTCTTTGATAAATTCGATTTGATATTATCAGGCCATATCCATAAAAAACAAAGGTTGACAAATAAGGTTATTATGTTGGGAGCACCTGACCAACAAAGGCGAAGCGATATGGGGGCTTCTATGGGCTACTGGATAATATACGATGATTTATCACTGGAGTTCCACAAATTGGAGGGGCCCGTTTATAAATACTCAGAAGACCCAGAAAATGATGAGGACAAATTTAACTTCTTAATACAAAAGCCAGAAAAAGTAAAGGTAAAAAAGGTTGGGGATAAGATAAAGAAAACAAACGTCTTATCCTCATACATTATGTCAAACGGCTTTGATTCTAAACAATCTAAAATTTTACGCAGATATTTAAAAGGATACCTATGATACATTTCACAAGGATATACATAGAGGGCTTTTGTTCAATAGGTAATGTTAAAATAAATCTAAACAAACCTGGTTGGAACCTATTAACCGGAGAGAATGGTGCAGGTAAAACCTCCATCTTTTCTGCTTTAACCTGGGCTATCTTCGGTAAAACCCTAAAAGCTAAAAACACTGTTAATACGTGGAAACACTTAAGGGGCTCTGAATACAAGGGGACTAAGGTTAAGGTGGATATAGTTCTGCCAACAGGGACACTAACCATAATCAGGTGTGAAGCCTACAGGGGGAAGGTAGGAGATGTAGTTGGTAAAAACAACCTGTTTGTTTACATGAACCGAGAAGAACAAACTAAGTTCAAGGATAAAAAAGACAAGCAAAAATATATAGAGAGAACAATAGGGGTAAGCTATAACCTTTTTACTAACTCCATCCTATTCGGGCAGAAGATGAAGAGGTTCATAGAAGAATCCGGCCCAAACCAAAAGAATATATTCGACGAGGTATTTAACACTGACTTTATTAATAAGGTTAGAGAAAAGGTTAAGGTTGACTACGACGAAATCGATGCAGAGTATGAGAAGACTTATAGCAAAGTCCTAAGATCAGAAGAATATGTTTCACTAACCAAAGAGTTATACCTTAACACCAAGAAAACCGAAGAGGATTTTATTCAACAGAAAACCTCATACATAAAAAACCTAAAGAAAAAAATCATAGCCATAAAGTCTGAGGTAAAATTTACTAACGCTGACAGTATTCAATTGAAATCACTAAGGGAAGAGTTGGCAAGTAAAAACCCCAATGAATTAGAGGCCGCTATAAAGGAAAAGCGAAAGAAATATGCGGACATAAGCTTCAAGCTATCAGGGGTAAAAAGTAAAGTATTGAGCATACAAAACTCTATAAGTCACAAAGAGAAGGAAATTAAGGAATGTGGGGAAGTAATAAAGATGAAGGCGGGGGATAAATGCCCGACATGTGGTGGCATTATGAACAAAGAGAAGGTTAAAGAGAAGGTAAGGAAGGGCTATCTTTCCATCATTACACACAAGAGGGCATTGAAAATCCTGTTGGAAAGTAGGGATAATTGGAAAGCCAAAGAAAAGCGCTTAACAGGTAAACTTTCTAGTGTTTACAAAATATTAAATAACAAAGAACTTAAGCTTGCTTCTTATAATAAACTAGAAAAATCCATAGGTAACCTATTAAGACTCGAAAACGAGAAACTTAATTCAGCAAAACGAATAGAAGACCTAAAGAAGTTGATAACTGAGAAAGAAAGGGAAAAACTCACCATAAAGTCAACAGAAATCAAGGTAAGGTTAGATGAAGAGAATAAGAAATTAAAAAATGCCGAAGCCGAGTTAGAGGTATTAAAAGGATCCAGGGATGAATTGGCTTGGTTAATGAAAGGGCCTTTATCAAATAATGGACTGAAAACCTTTATATTCTCTTCAATGGTGGAGGATATCAATTCCAAGCTAGAGGCTTACTCATCAGTATTGGGTTTTAAAGTGAGGTTCGGTATAACAGATAACACCAGGAAAGACTTTTACATTCAAATCCTAAATGGTAGGAATATAATCCCCTATACGGATTTATCCGGGGGACAACAACAATTAGTGAACGTGGCAATCGCCTTTTCATTACATGACATCGTTAGCCAAAACCTAGATTGCAACATCCTCATAATGGATGAGATTTTTGAAAACCTAAGTAGCAGGAATATTGAAAAGGTAACGGAGCTAATCTATAAGAAGGTAAGTAATAAACTCAGTCTATATCTAGTAACCCATAAAAATGATTACTCACCAACAAATTCACGAGAAGTAAGGGTGGTTCTAGAAAAAGGTATATCTCGTTATTATACACAATAGGCCCTACTATTTAGTATTGTTATGGGTCGAATAAATTCAAAAAACAAAGGGAATAAAAACGAAAGAGATCTAGCCAAAAGCATGAAAGCTTGGACTGGGTTTGATTTCGAAAGAGTACCATCATCTGGGGGTTTAAGGTGGAAAAGGACTACCGATACCGTGGGGGATATCACTTGTACTGATAATAGGCATAAAGGGGCTTTCCCCTTCTGTATAGAAACAAAGTTTCATAGTGATATAAATTTCCAACATTTACTATTGGATGTGTCTAAAGTAAAAATCCTAGAATTTTGGGACCAGGCAAAATCCGATGCTAAAAGAAGCGGTAAAATACCCCTATTGTTTATGAGGTATAACCGAATGCCTAAGTATGTTTGGTTCTTTGTTTTATCCTTAGATTTTTACCTACGAATTAAAAAACACTTACCCATTAATCACGAAAAACTAAGCTATCGAAATAAGACCGATAAAATAATAATACTAAACTCAGGTAGCATATTCAATTCCGAATATAAACAAATCCTAAAAACTATCAGGAATGGCAAAGTCAAAAAAAGTTGATAAGAAGTTCCGGAAAAAAATTGACAAGCAATATGTTTGGGCTATAGCCTACATACACAGGGAATACTTATCAAGGACCGGTTATGAGATCGAATTTTATGGTTACGACAAACTGGGTATAGAAGCCTACATACCAACTGTGAGGTTGTTAAAGAAGAAGTTTAAAGGAAAGAACCAATTTGAAATAATACCACTGTTGTTCAACTATGGGTTTTTCAAAATACCTTTAAAAAGTGCTTGTGACCCCAACTTTTTGTTGGATTTCAAGAAAAGGATGTCATGTATCTATGGGTGGGTTAAAGATGGGATAAAAATCGACCATATAAACCCTAAACTAACCAGTAAGAACCTGGGCTTTCATGAGTCACTAAAAGCAATTGATTTTGAGAATGAAGAGGTACTGGCATCTAAACTAAGGAGGTTTGTACACTGTGCAATAGCCTCCAACAAAGAGGTCGAATCCATCAAAAAATCGGCAGATGAAATATCACTATTCAACGAAGAGGATTTGAAGCAAATATCTAAGGGTGATTTAATAACTTTAAAGGGCTACCCATTTGAAGGGTTAACGGCTGAAGTAGTGGAAATTAATTTCGCAAAACAATTCATAAAGGTTAACCTGGGAATAGATTCAATCATGAAGGAAGTAAAGGTATCATTCCAGAATGTTATCTACACTGTATATTCCGGCCATGATCCGGATGAGGGGTTCCGGGAGAAATCAATAGAAGAGCTAGGTAAGAACAACCCAAGGTTTTCAGATAAATTAGAGTTTAACTTTAATTTTAGTTAGTAATGCAGAAGATGGAATCCTTAGCCTGGGAAATGTTAACCCCAGATGAAAGAACGGCATTAACCTTATCATTAGGCCATAGTAAATCAACTTGGCAGGCTGGAGAAATAATGCAGAAATCCCATTATAAATATCTAGAGATTTCAATGAGGGCTGAGAAATTCTTAAAACTATTCAAAGCCCATTTGGATATTTATGAACGAATAATCCCGAGAAACATTACCCTAAATCCAGAGTTTAGCAGCTTCCTACATTTTACCATAGAGAAGAGGAAACCAATGAAAGCCATACCTCAACTGGTAGACAATGCTTCATATTACAGGAAGTATGAAAGGGACCAGGTGATCATAGCTGAGATGGCTAAACTTGAAAAAGGTAACCAAGCTCAAAAGGATTTATTTCACCTAATTCACGAGTTTGATAGGTGGAACAATTTTAGGATATTGCCCCAAACCATCCAGATGCCATCGCCTTTTAAAAGAAGGAATAAAGCTAGGTTTAAAAAGCATTTGAAAAACCTTAATTCATTACCAAAACAAAGTATTGAGGTTTTAATCGAGCAACTACAATATCGAGGTAACCATAGGAGGTGTTACCTTGTATTACTAACCCCCGATGACAAAGATGACCATTACAAAATTATACCGGTAATGGATAAACCCAAGTATTTAGAGGTAATCAACAAAGTTGGTTTATTTGTATTTAAGGATAAAGCCGAAGCCACTGAATTTGGGGATTTGATAACTGGTTATTTGGGGATAGGAAGAAAGTCCTGCATCGATGGACAAAAGTTCTGGCCTAAGTTTAGGGATAAAGTGCGGGGTGCTTATAACTACAATGCTGTAGAGAACATAGTACCCAGTAAAAGATTCCTTTCAATGGCATTCGTAAGCGATGATAGGTTAAAAATAACTAAGTCAAGAGAAAAGAGGAAAAAAAGTTTAAAAAAGTCTAAATAAGATTATACTAGTGTTCTAGAAATATTCTATTTTTGCTTAAAATAAATAATAAATGCCAAAGAAGCAACAACGGGTAACCAAGGCTCAAAAACGCTTTAGTTTCCAACTAAGTAAAACCGCAAACTTCACCATAAAGGATTATCAAAGGCATTGTATTGTTAGGGGTATGCCATTCGATGAATTGGCTAAAATGGATGTACCAACCATGAATAAGTGGTTATACACTCACAGCACTGCCCCTATTGATACAGGGTTACTTGATAAGTATGATGAGTGGAAGGAGAATTACCTGAAAAAGGAAAGGAAAATGACCGAAGATTATTTTCACCCGGATTTAAGGTTAGGTTTCATAGGGGAAAAAGATGATGAAGGCAAAATATTAAAAAGGAAAAGGATAAAAGGTTTAAAGAAGAAGAAGGAGAAACGGGAAAAAACGGAGCAAGGGTTGTACCAGGGTACGAAAAAAGCTTTGACCTATGCCTTAACATCTCAGGGTTATTCACTGGATGAAGTAATTAAACAGGTTAAGGATAAATTCCCAGAAGCAAAAGATAAGTCAATCCATATTTGGATGAAAAAAGCGATAAGGAGTGGAATTAAAATCGAGCAAAGACCTAAAGAAAAACCCAAAGTAAAGAATGAGAAAGGCAAAGGGTCAACTAAGACCAAGGTGGGACTTAAAAAGCGTAAACCCTAAAAAATGGTACGTAATACTGATATATACCATCAGGGATCTATCTACAATAAGGTTATCCTTTAATGATAGGAAGGAAGCTAAGGAGTGGGTTTCTATGCGAACCAGGACAGTACCCACTACCACTTTCCTAATAAAGAAAGGAGAATATATCCTAGAAAATAATATACCATGGACCACACATGTAAAAAATATGGGCCCAAAGAAAAGGGTATTTTTTAGGTTATTGTTCTCCGGTATAGGGGAAA
>OEIV010000501.1_pt1 | contig 21214 bp, 15 predicted proteins | sample 1539231 | NCBI WGS metagenome assembly OEIV01 (sample SAMN03794762, study PRJEB22550) | activated sludge metagenome | feature: wastewater treatment plant; material: activated sludge; isolation source: Wastewater treatment plant of a petroleum refinery complex | place: Argentina: Buenos Aires ...
GACGTTCAAGATGGTGACGGCGCTGGCGGCGCTCGAGGCCCGTGTCACGGATTACCGCCAGCGCTTCGCTTGCCACGGATCGTATGCGCTCGGCGGACAAGTCTACCGCTGCTGGAACCGCGGCGGGCACGGGCGGCTCGATCTCGTCGGCGCATTGCGCGAGAGTTGCGACGTGCACTTCTATGAGCTGGCGCACCGCGTCGGCATAGACCGGATCGCCGCGATGGCGCGTCGCCTCGGCATCGGACAGGCGTTCGAATGCGGGCTGCCCACGGGCCGCGCCGGTGTCGTTCCCGATCGTGACTGGAAGATCGGCGCGCTCGGCCGGTCATGGTATCCGGGTGAAACGCTACACGCGGCGATCGGTCAGGGCTACGTGCTCGCAACGCCCCTGCAACTCGCAGTGATGACCGCACGTATCGCGACGGGCCGCAATGTCATGCCGCGTCTCTGCATGAGTGCGGATTGCACGACTGGCGCCCCCGCGTCGCTCGGCCTCGACGCTGGCGCACTCGAACTCGTTCGTCGTGGCATGGTCGCGGCCGTAAACGATGCGGGCGGCACGGCGCGTCGGGCACAGCTTGAAGAAGGGGGCGTCACCGTCGCCGGAAAGACCGGTACGGCACAGGTGAGCCGGGCTTCGGCGCGGCGTCGAAACGGCGCGCTGGCGTGGGAGCTTGCCGACCACGCGCTGTTCGTGGCCTACGCGCCAGCGGAGGCGCCGCGTTACGCGGTCGCTGTCATCGTCGAGCACGGCGGCAGCGGGGGAAGTGTCGCGGCACCGCTGGCAAGCGCCATCATGGCCGACGCACTCGCGCGCGATCCCGCGGCGCGCCCTCCCATCGGCCTAGCGTCCGCCGGCAGAGATGGAGCGAGCCGATGAGGCGCGGAACGGAAGCGAGCTGGCGCAGGGCGCCGACGTTCGGCGCGAAGCTGCTGCGGATCGATTGGCTCATGCTGTCGTTCGCCGCCGCGCTCGCGGTGATCGGAACCGCGACGCTGTACTCCGTTGCGGACGGTTCGTTCCAACCCTGGGCGGAGCGTCACGCATTGCGCTTCCTGCTCGGCGTGGCGCTGGTTATCGCCATGGGCCTGGTTCCGCCGGCCGTGTGGCTGAGGCTCGGTTACCCCTTTTATGGAATAGCCCTGGCCGCGCTCGCGCTGGTGCCGATACTCGGCAACGAGGCGCTCGGTGCGCGCCGCTGGATCACGCTCGCGGGCCTATCGTTCCAGCCCTCCGAGATCATGAAGCTGGCGCTGATCGCCGCGCTCGCCCGCTATTACCATTGGCTGGCGCCGGAACGAGTTTCGCAACTTCGCTGGATGCTGCCCCCGCTCGTCATGATCGCGCTGCCGGTGATCCTCAACATCCGTCAGCCGGATCTCGGCTCCGCGGTGCTGTGCGCCGTGATCGGCGTGGCGACGATGTTTCTCGCAGGCGTAGCGTGGCATCACTTCGCACTTGGCGGTCTCGCTCTGCTCGCCCTGCTGCCGTTCGGATGGCACCAACTGCACGACTACCAGCGCCGCCGCATCGAGGTGTTCCTCGATCCCGAGATGGACCCCCTCGGCGCCGGCTACCACATCGCGCAATCGAAGATCGCGCTCGGCTCGGGCGGTGTGGAGGGCAAAGGCTTCATGATGGGAACGCAGAGCCGGCTCGACTTCCTGCCCGAGAAGCACACCGATTTCGCGTTCACGATGTTCGCCGAGGAGTGGGGCTTCATCGGCGCGCTCGTGCTGATGGGGCTCGTCGCCGCCTTGATCGCGCTAACGCTGTTACGGAGCGCCCGCGCACCGGCAACATTCACGCGCCTCGTCACGGCCGGCTTCGGCGTTTCGTTCGCAACGTATACGTTGGTGAATATCGCCATGGCGACGGGGCTCGTCCCGGTGGTCGGCGTGCCGCTGCCGCTTGTCTCCTACGGTGGCACGGCGATGCTGAGCCTGATGGCGACAATGGGGCTCGCAATGTCCGGGCTCGTCCACGGGAGCGACATTCCCGAGCGCAGTGAGATCGGGCCGTTCGTGTGACCGCGCGCCCGGGCGTTGTTCGACCTTTCTTCTTCGGCGCTTTTCCAGGTGAGTCAGCTCTGCGAGCAGCTTCGAGTAGCGATCGGGTAACGGGGCGTTCAACCCCTCGGAATGGACGGCACGAAAACGGACTGCGATCGCTTCCGTGGCTTCGGTGGAAAGGCGGCAGACGCTGCCACGTCGCCCCGCGTGTCGGATGGCACAGGCGTTCCGTCATTGCCGCAGCTCGTCGAACCCCGCCGTCTTCGCGGCCTCGTCGCCGCATATCGCTGGGCTTCGTCGGTTTCTGTTCGGATCAAATCGCTCTGGTTACGCAACACTCTTCGTACATCGTCGGAGCCGGTTCCGACGGGGAATTCCATTGCTCCAACTCTCAATCATGAGCACGCTTCACGCCTTCGGGCCGTGTCGTCCTGCATGCGTCATCGTCAGGGCGTGCGCCCGGATTGGCCCGGCGCGGAACCATGCGGCGGCGGGGCCCCGGGAAACCAGATCAGACGCAGCCTCTTCTCGAGCTCGAGGATGAGCAGCAGTGCGACACCGCACGCGATCACGGCCATGCCGTCGTCGATGGCGATCGGCCGGGTCTCGAACAGGCTCTGAAACATCGGCACGTAGGTGAAGGCGAGCTGGAGCAGAACCATGCTCCCGACGCCGATCAGAACGGCCTTCGTTCCGACGATGCCCTGCCAAGTGAGCGAGGCACCATGCAGGTAGCGGATCGAGAACAGGTAGAAGATCTCCATCACGACGACGGTGTTCACCACCATCGTGCGGGCGGCGGCGACGTCCATGCCGCGGCCCAACGACCAATGGAAGATCGCGAAGATGCCGGCGCAGAACAGCACCGAGACGAGAATAACGCGCCAGAGCAGAAAACCGGACAGGATCGGCTCGTCGGTATGCCGCGGCGAGCGCTCCATGATGCCGTCCTCGGCGGGTTCAAACGCGAGGATCAATCCGAGGCCAACAGCGGTGATCATGTTGATCCACAGGATCTGCAACGGCGTCATCGGTAGCGTAACGCCGAGCAGGATCGCGGTGACGACGATCAGCGTCTCGCCGCCGTTGGTCGGCAGGGTCCAGCCGATCACCTTCGTCAGGTTGTCATAGACCGTGCGGCCCTCGCGGACGGCTGCGACGATGGATGCGAAGTTGTCGTCGGCGAGAACCATGTCGGAAGCTTCCTTCGCCGCTTCCGTGCCGTTCTTGCCCATGGCGACGCCGACGTCGGCGCGCTTCAGCGCCGGAGCGTCGTTGACGCCGTCGCCGGTCATCGCCACCACGGAGCCTTGCGCCTGAAGCGCTTGTACCAGCTTCAGCTTGTGCTCGGGGCTGGTCCGCGCAAACACGTTGGTCTCGGCGACGGCGGCGGCGAACGCCGCTTCGTCCAGCTTGTCGAGGTCCGTGCCGGTCTGGACGACGTGCGGGTTCGGCAGGCCGAGACTCGCGGCGATCGCCGCGGCCGTCGCCGCGTGATCCCCCGTTATCATCTTCACCGAGATGCCGGCACTCAGGCATTCGGCGACGGCGGCGATGGCCTCCTGCCGCGGCGGGTCGATCAGCCCGACCAATCCATCCAACTGCAGGCTGCCGCGCAGATGGGTGGGGTCGAGGTCGCAGGTGCCGGGAGCGCAGTTCGCGGAGGCGAGTGCAAGTACGCGGCGGCCATCGCGCGCCATCGCATCGACGGCCGCATGCCAGAATTCGGCGTCAATGGGCTGTGCGCTACCGTGCGAAGCCTCGGTCGCGCACATGCCGATCACGGCTTCAGGAGCGCCCTTGACCAGGATGAGCGGAGCGTCGTTCTCGAGATGATGCAGTGTCGCCATGTAGCGATGCGCGGCATCGAACGGCGTCACGTCGAGACGTGGCATCGCGGATTCGAGCGTGCGGCGGTTGTAGCCGAGCTTGGCGGCGAAGGTCAGCAGAGCGCCTTCCATGGGATCGCCGAGGATCACCCACGCCCCGTCGACCTCCCGCAGACGCGCATCGTTGCACAGCAGAGATGTCAGTGCGATGCGGTCGAGTGCGGTCGCCGCGGTATCGCCGCCGATGTCCTCTCCCCCACTGCTCACGCGCCCGCGCGGCTCATAGCCGACGCCGTCGATGTCGAAGATACGCCGGGCGGCAACGCATCGCGTCACTGTCATTTCGTTGCGGGTGAGCGTGCCGGTCTTGTCGGTGCAGATGGTGGATACCGAGCCGAGCGTTTCGACCGCCGGGAGGCGGCGAATGATGGCGTGGCGCGATGCCATGCGCGTCACGCCGATCGCAAGGGTAATGCTCATGACGGCCGGCAGGCCCTCGGGTATCGCGGCGACGGCCATGCCGACGACGGCCATGAACGCATAGTCCGCGGGATAGCTGCGGACGACAACGGCGAACGCAAAGGTGGCAGCGGAGAGCGCAAGGATCGCAGCCGTGAGCTGGCGCGAGAAAATGTTCATCTGGCGGATAAGCGGCGTTTCGAGCTGCTCGACACGCTGCATGAGGGCGCTGATGCGCCCGAGCTCGGTTTCGATACCCGTGGTGACGACTAGGCCGGTGCCTTGCCCGGCGGTGACGAGCGTGCCGGAGTATGCCATCGAGCGGCGGTCGCCCAGGGACGCGGCATCGCCAACCGGTTCGACGGTTTTCAGAACCGGCACGGATTCACCGGTGAGAATGGCTTCATCGATCTGCAGATTGCGCGCCGAGAGGATGCGTACGTCAGCCGTGATACGGTCTCCGGGCTCGATAATCAGTATGTCGCCTGGCACGATCGCGTCGGCGTCGATGGCGATGCGGTGCCCGTCGCGAATGACGGCGGCTCGCGGGCTTATCATGCCGCGAATGGCATCGAGCGCTGCCTCGGCGCGCCCCTCCTGGACGAATCCGATCAGCGCATTGAGAACGACGACGCCAAGGATCACCGCCGTATCGGTTGCATGCCCCAGAAATGCAGTCACGACCGCGGAGGCGAGCAGGACGTAGATCAAGACGTTGTCGATCTGGTCGAGCAAGCGGCGCCAGGCACTGCGCGGGCGGGCGGCCGGCAGCACATTGGCTCCGTAGCGTTCGAGGCGTCGCCGTGCTTCCTCACTGGAAAGCCCCGACCGGCTGCCCTCGAGAGCAGAAAGCGCGTCCGCTGCTTGTTTGGCATGCCAGCGGATCGCGCGAGAATTTTCGTCGTGCACGAGGCTCTCCCAAGTCAGTCGCCTTGGCTCTTGCCACGAGCGCAATCATACGTCCACCGTCTGGCGCAAACACTTGGCGACCGCCGGTCCAGCGGCTGGCAATTATCACCGAACCGTATCGGCGCGCGATGGCCTCACACGCAAGAAAATCGCGAAGCCGGGTGCCCTCCGGACCGTTGCGACCCAAGGTGTCGACGGCGCCGCCGGTTCGCGATCGCAGGTATTGCCTTCGCCTGGTCGACCGTCATGTCGAGGACGATGCGACCACCCGCGATCTTGACGTGCGAAGGCGTGCAGCGGGCGCGAGTGTCGCTGCGACGGACTGTCGTCGCGAACGGGGGCTGGCCGGGGGCTGGGGCACGTGAACTCTCGCAGCGCGCGCTTCCCGGCATCCTGATCGGCCTGGTGCGCCATTTCGCCGAGATGGAGGAGATGTGAGAGGCAGTCGAGCGTCACGCAAAGCCGTCGCAGCCCCAGGCGCTCATTTCCGCGGTGGCGCGTGGCGCCCGCACGGCGGGGCAGCGACGCGAGCGCGCCACCCGGGCGCGCCTAATGGGCAGTGCGAGCGCTCGGATGTGGGCTGCGTAATGAAACGCTGCTCACCGCGTCGGGCCTGGACGATTGGCACCGATCTCCATCATCGCAAGGCCGTATAGCGCTACGTTGGGGCGAACGATGACGCACGTCGCGACGTCCCGCAAGCGCTCGCGCATGGGCCCCTTGCGCTCGAATGCTTCGCGAAATGGGGCGGAATCCGCGATCGCGGACCAAGCGAGGGCGACGCTGCCGCAGAGATAAACCCCGCCCCATGCTGCCGTGGCAAGCGCCAGATCGCCCGCAACGCGCCCGAGCAGCCGCGAGATGGAATCGATCGCTGCGGCCTCACGGCTACCATCGATTCGAATGGCGGGGAGCGTGAGTGTCGTTGCGGGCGGCGCGCCTGCAAGCCGCGCGTAGAGTGCCGCGATGCCCATTCCCGAAAGCACGTTCTCGACGCTCGCGTTCGGCTCGATCCACTCTCTTTCTGATGCCGTCCATGCGCCGAGCGACATGTGCCCGGCCTCGCTTGGTACGGTCCACCACGCGCCGGCTCGCTCAATCGCAGTGGAGGCGCCAAGGCCCGTGCCGACGTTGACGGCGAGCATCGCTCGGCGTTCCGGGCGCAGCATGGGTTGCGGGCCGAACACCGTCACATCGCCTTCGCTGAGATAAGGCAGTGCCGCGGCGACGGCTTCGAGATCGTTGCAGACCGCGGTCGCTATGCCCCCGAGGCGTGCGGAGGTCTCGTCGGCGGAGATCCGCCACGGATGGTTGGTGAGTTCCACGTTGCCGTTCTCGACAGGCCCTGCAGCGCCGATGGCGCAGGACGAGAAGGTGCCCTCTGGCGCATGTGCACGTATGTACTCATCGAGCGCATCGGCGAAGGCCTCAAAGGCGGCGACGCGATAGGACGCGACACGATGCAGGTTGCCTTCGGCGTCCGCCGACGCGAAACGCACGTTGGTGCCGCCGACATCGGCGACGAGGCGCGGCGGCGTCATGGCGTGACGGCCTTCTGCGGGTGCATCGTCGTCATTCATCCTCCACGGACCGCAAGATGCTGTCGCGCCGGCGCAGCCGCGCGGCATCCAACAGCATCTGCCCCGCCCATCGGTAGACATTTCGTTGCCGCACGAAATCGCGCATCAGTCGCATCCGGTCGCGCTGCTCGGTCTGCGGTATCCGCAGGGCCTGTCCGATCGCCAGGGCCATGCCGCGCGTATCATACGGGTTCACGATCAGTGCTTCCGGCAATTCACGCGAGGCCCCTGCGAAGCTCGAGAGAATGAGTACGCCCCGCTCGTCCTCGCGCGAGGCGACGAACTCCTTGGCGACCAGGTTCATGCCGTCGTGCAGGCTCGATATGATGCACATGTCGGCAGCGCGGAACAACTCGAACACCTCGCTCGGATCGTGATGCCTGATGACCAGGTGGATCGGTTGATAGCCGTCGCTGCCGTGACGCGCGTTGACCTCGGCAACGAGAGTGACCGCTTCGTCTTGCAGGGCCGTGTAGGCACCGAGCTTGCTGCGCGTGGGCGCCGCCGCCTGGATGAACACCAGTTTGCCGCGCCATTCCGGTTGCTGCAACAGCAGGTCGTCGACGGCTCGGATGCGATCGAGAATGCCTTTCGTATAATCGAAGCGCTCGACGCCCACGGCGATGCGGGCATCCGCGGGCAGGCCAAAGCGCTGGATGACGGATGCGCGGCACTCCCCGGGCGGTGCCTGATCGGCGAGCGCCGAGGGTGGCCATTCGATGGAGATGGGATAGGCGCGGACCAGCGTTTCGTGCCCGCCAAGCGTCACGGAATCACGCTCGCGATCGATGCGGCTCTCCATGAAGCGGTCGGTCGCCTCGATAAAATTGTTGCAATGGAGCTGGGTGTGGAAACCGATGATCGTGCTTCCTAGGAGCCCGTCAATGATCTCGTCGCGCCAGGGGAAGATGCTGAACGTCTCGGAGTTGGGCCACGGAATGTGCCAGAAGGTGATGATGGTGGCGCGCGGGAGGCGCTCGCGAATGAGGCGCGGCAGAAGGGCGAAGTGATAGTCCTGCACGAGCACGATCGGGTCGTCGGTGACGGCTTCCTCGGCGACGGCATCGGCAAAGCGCGCGTTCACGGCCTTGTACTGCTCCCAGTCGGCCTCGCGGAAGGTGGGGCGCACGAAGGCGACGTGGCAGAGCGGCCAGAGCCCTTCGTTGGCAAGCCCGTAATAATACCCTTCCTGTTCCTCCTCGGTAAGCCAGACGCGACGCAGCGTGTATGTCGGATCGGCGGGGGGACCCGCCAGCCGGTCGTTCTTGTCGACCGTCTCGCGATCCGCTGTGCCACTGCCGTGCGCGATCCACGTGCCGCCGCAGGCTCGCATGACCGGCTCCACTGCCGCGACGAGACCGCTCGCCGGAATCTGCAGCGTGACCGCGCCGTTCTCGCGGTTGTGAATGTAGGGCTCGCGGTTGGAAACCACGAGGACTTCGGTTTCGGGCAGTTCGTCGAGCAGAAGGCGGTGCAGTGTGTTCGGCGACCAGTCGATGTGAATGCCTTCCGCGAGCTTTCTTTCGAGTCGCAGCTCGTTCAGCAGCGTGTGGATGTCGCGGCTGACGGGAAACTCGCTTCGTGCGATATCGATGCGGTCCGCGAGGCCAGCGCGCACGATGGCGTTGCGCAGGGAGCGCGTCCATCCGCGCATCATCGCAAGAACGATGGCGGTCGACAGGAGTCCGAGCCCGACCGCGATGCCGATCAGCGAAAGCGTGGAGTAGAGGCGCGCGTGGTAGGCGCGCGCCTCGCTGTAGGCGAGATCGTGCAGGACGAGGAGATGACCGGAACGCGCGCCGATGGTGACGGGAAACAGGCTCACGTGGGTGCGTCGGCTGCCGTCGCGCACGACATCGAAGGTGTCCGTTCGCGCCCGTTCGAGGCGGTCACACGAGACGCTCTTTGGAAACTGCGCCGTTGCATACTCGAGCCGTCCCGCCTCGTTGCAGAATCCGAGAGCCAGAATGCGCTCGTCCTCAGCGAGACGGTCGAGCAGGCGGTCGAGCTCAGCTGAAGGTGCGGCGATGCCCTGAGACACCTGCTCGCGGATGGAACGGAAGACGAGGCGTGCTCGGAGCTCGACATCTTGCCGCGACCACCCATCGACAAGGAGTGAGGCGAGCGGTGCCAGCGCGACAATCATGATGGTCGCGGCGAGCACCGCGAGTGCACCGTAGCGTGTGAGCGGATGGCGCAGAAGACGCGTGACACGAACACGTCGCGCGCGGGCTCTTGTCCGAGGTGTGCAGCGACTGCCCGCAAGGGTCATCGCGCGTCCTCCCAACCTTTCGACAGGCGCATGGCGGCGATGATGATGCCCACCATCGAATAGGTCTGCGGGAAATTGCCCCACAGTTCGCCGGTCTCGGGGTCGATGTCCTCTGAAAGCAGGCCGACGTGGTTGCGGCGCGCCAGCAGGCCCTCGAAGATCCGGCGGGCCTCCTCGCGACGGCCGATCGCCGCGAGCGCATCGACGTACCAGAACGAGCAGATCGTGAAGGCGACCGACGGCGCGCCGAAGTCGTCGGGTTCCGAATAGCGCAGCAAGTAACCGTTGCGGCCGAGATGCTGGCCGACCTTCTCAACCGTCGCGATAAATCGTTCGTCCTGAGCCGATATCATTCCGAATTCGTGCAGCAGCAGGACGCTGGCATCGATCTCGTCGGTATCGAGGCTGCCGGCAAAGCAGCCGTGCTTGCTGCTCCAGGCGCGCGTCAGGATGGTTTCGCGCAACTCGTCCGCTGACTTGCGCCACTGGCTGGCCCGTTCTGCGAGGCCAAGACGAGAGGCGATGCGCGCGAGGCGGTCGCAAGCGACCCAGCACATTGCGGCGGAGTGCGTGTGCACGCGGCTGCGCCCGCGGTATTCCCAAATGCCGGCGTCCGGCGTCAACGCCTGGCTCAGGGCACTCATGCCGAGCGGCTCCAGCGTCTTGAACAACGCGGCGTCGCCCTTGCGCGGCAGGCGCTCGTCGAAGAACATCTGTGCCGCGGAGAGCACGACGCTGCCATAGACGTCGTGCTGCACCTGCAAGCCAGCGGCGTTGCCGATACGGACGGGCCCATGACCGCGATAGCCGCGTAAGCCCGTCGCGACGTACTCGTCGAGCGGCTGCTCCTGCAAGATGCCGTAGACCGGCTTCAGGACGGGACCGTTCTCGTGAGCGATGACGTTGGTGACGTAGTCGATGAAGCGCTCCATCGTCGCCGTGGCGCCGACCCGGTTCAGGGCGTGAACGGTGAAGAAGGCGTCGCGTATCCAGCAGAACCGGTAGTCCCAGTTGCGTTCGCTGTCGGGCGCTTCCGGAATCGACGTGGTGAGCGCCGCGACGATGGCGCCCGTCTCCTCGAAGCTGCACAATTGCAGTGTGATCGCTGCGCGAATGACGGCCTCCTGCCACTCGAACGGCAGGTTGAGATTGCGCACCCACTCGAGCCAATAGTCGCGAGTCTGATCGTGAAACTCGCGCGCGATGCGCGGGATCGAATCGGGCAGCGACTCGTCGGAGTGCAGAATGAAAGTCATCGGCCGGGTGAGCGCCATCGCGGATTCGCTCGCGACATAGCTTGGCGCGGCGTCGGTCGTCAGACGCATGGAGCCGGCCTCGGTGACATACCGGATGTGATTGCTACCCGGAACCAGCGTTGGCCGGTGAAGGCCGTGCCCCATGCGTGGGCGCAGCTTGACGCGAACTCGGCAGATCCCATGCAGCGGCTCCACGCGACGCACGATCATCGGCGGTCGGTAGACGCGGCCGAACTGGCGGAAGCGTGGAACGAAGTCGGTGATGCAGAAAGATGCGCCAGATCGCGTCGTGACGACGGTGCGAACGATCGCGGTATTGCGCGTGTAGCTCTGCTCGTAGGTCGCCTCTTCGTCGGCGTCGATGGCGAAGTAGCCATCCTCGGCGTCTTCGCCGTCGATCAGCGAGCAGAACACGGGATCGCCGTCGAGCCGCGGCCAGCATGTCCAGACGATGCGCCCGTCGCGATGCACGAGTGCCGCGATATTGCTGTTGCCGATCACGGCGAGATCGAGTGAGTTGCGTCGTTTCATCCCTCGCACATCTCCAGCGTTTGGGAGAGCCACGTGCGGACGTGACTCGGGCAGGCGAAATCGGCGCTTGCGGCTGGGTGAAGTTCACCCGCCACGCGCAGGGCGATGCCCCCGAGGCGTTCGGCCTCCTCGAAGGCGGAAAGGTCCGATACGTCGTCTCCGACCATGATCGGCTGACGCCCCTGGAACGCGGGCAGCCGCATCAGGTGTGCAAGAGCGGCACCTTTCGAGGTGTCCTTCGGGACGATCTCGATAACTTTGCGGCCATGCGAGAGAGCGAGATGGTCGGGTCCGTTGTCGACGATGTCCTGCAATTCCGTTTCAAGCTGCTGGGCGAGGCCAGGCACGGATCGGTAATGGACGGCGACAGAGAAACGCTTTTGCTCGACGATGATGCCTGGAGAATGCCTTTCGACGCGGCGAACGGCAGCGATCAGCGCGGGTTCGAGCAATGGCACATTGCTTTTTATCGTTCCGCCCGTGTCGGTACGAATCTCCGCGCCGTGGATGCCCGATGCTGGCAGCCGCAGCGGAGAGAGGAACGTGTCTATCTCGGAAATCGGCCGCCCGGTGTTGATCGCGAGCGCTCCATCGAGCGCGGACGACAGGCGCGTGAGCGCGGGGACGAGGTCAGCGGGAACCTCGATGCTATCGGGCGTTTCGGCGATTTCGACGAGCGTGCCGTCGAAATCCAGGAACAATGCGTGTGTCCTCGTGTCGAGGGCTGTCACCTCGATCACCTCCTGTACTGTCAGAGTGAATGGATGTTCTTAGTTTGGCCCATTGGTGGCCGCACATCAACCCTTAATGGCCGCAATCTGACGTGCTGACGACAGATCCGTTCGATGCGTCGAGCACGCGCGCCGCCGATCTGCAGCGTTCGCAGCGATCATCGCTGCGTCGATGCGAGCGCCGTGAACGAGACGGTTCGAAGCGGCGATCGACCAGTGGACTCAAGTGCGGTCTGCGATGCGCGATCGCTACAGCGCCGCGGCGACATCGCTCAGCGGCGAACTCGAAACAGCAATCGTCACGCAGACATTTCGGCGTCGAGCAGCCGCGTCAGGGCATGTTGCGCGACGCCTGCGACACCTGGGTCCTTGGTGATCATGGCAGCGACGATGGCGCCATCCATTAGCAGCGCGATCTCGTGCGTGAGGCGGTCCGGGTCTGCGACGCCGGCATCGGCACTCAAGGAGCGAATGTAGTCGAGCACCTGACGCTTGTGCTTGAGCGCAAGCTCGCGCAGCCGGTCGCTCGACTTGTCGTGCTCGGCAACGGCGTTGATGAAGGGGCAGCCGTAAAACCGCTTCTGGCGGAACCACTGGGCGAGCACCGGAAAGATGGCGAGCAGGCGGTCGCGCGCCGAGCCACCCGCCTTGGCGGTCGCCGTCGTGAACCAGTCTCGCCAAATTTCCCCTTCACGCGACAAGACCTCCTCGACGAGCTGCTCCTTCGAGCCGAACAGCTTGTAGAGCGTCGTCTTCGCCGTGCCGGCCTGCTCGACGATGGCGTCCACGCCGACGGCGTTGATGCCCCGCTGGCAGAACAGTGCCGTGGCGGCATTGAGCAGGCGCTCGCGGGGGGCCTGGTCGGCGGACGGGCGAGTATAGGACGGCATTGCAAATCTCTCCGTCAGTATCGGGCGGGGGGAGCCGTACACCCCGGAATCGCCCTCCCAGAATAGCTGAAATGGGCAGACCGGTCTGTATTTGAAAGGTTGCCCGTTGGTCGCAAGCGGCCGGTCCACGCGTGCCAGTATGTAGCCGTTGCTCGGGCTGCTCAATCCTTTCGCGTTTGCACGGGCGGTTGCCGGATTTCCTGGCACCAGCGGGGCTGCTCAACCTCGCCGTTTCATCTAACGTATTGAATTATCGCGAGATGCCTTGGCTCGCGCTTCTTGGCACAACGCTTGCGAAGACAGAACGGTCTGTTTCCTTAACGAGCCGTAGCCGACGCCCTGGAGGCGAGCCGGCACCTGCGCAGGAGAGAACGCCATGACCGCCCAAGCCAAGACCGTCCTCACCGGATGCCTCGCACCGGAACCGGGCACCGCCCTGACCGGCTGTCTCGCTCCCATCGACAAAGACGGCCTCGACAAGCTGATCGCCGCCGGCAAGGCGAACCCCGACGTGATCAAGACCCTGAAGTGCAAGACGATCGCCGAGGGTCGCTTCCGTCACCTCAACTACATTCGCAACCTTCCCGCCTACATCGTCGACGAGCCGCCGGGCCTGCTCGGTGACGATACCGCCCCGAACCCCTCCGAGGCCGTGCTCTCGGCGCTCGGCTCGTGTCTCGCCGTCGGCATTCATGCCAACGCCGTGGCGCGTGACATCACGATCTACAAGCTCGAGATCGAACTCGAGGGCGACCTCAACATCACGGCCGTCTGGGGCACCGGCGATCTCTCCGAGAAGCCGGTCGGGTTCACCGACATCCGCGCCAAGGTGACGTTCGAGGCGAACCGCCCGCGCGAGGAGCTCGAAGCGCTCATCGCGCACGCGAAGCTCTGGTCGCCGGTCGCCAACACGATGACCCGCCCCGTCAACCTCGAGGTTGCGCTCGCCTGAGACCGGCGAAGGCGGACGTGCGCGTGAGTGGCGCGCGCGTCCGCTCCCTGAGCCCCGATGCGAATTGCCGAGGACCTCCGATGACCGCAGCCCTGACCATGCCTGGGAAAGCCGACGCGCCATCCCTCTCTCTCGCCGACGCTGTACGCTCCATCACGCGGACAGATCTGACGCCCATGGTCGGCGAGATCGACCGCGACGGCGTCTACCCGGAAGCCGTGATGCGCAAGCTCGGAGCGACGGGGGCGTTCGCCCAGCATCTACCGCTCGGCAATGCGTCGTTCAGCCTCGACGCGGCGATCGACGTCATGGGCATCGTCGGCGAGGTCTGCCTTTCGACGGCGTTCTGCATGTGGTGTCAGGACGCGCTCGGCTGGTACATCGCCAACTCGTCGAACGACAAACTGAAGGCCACCACCCTGGCGGCAGCGGCGTCGGGACAGATTCTCGGCGGCACCGGCCTTTCCAACCCCATGAAGCATTTCTACGGCATCGAGCCGCTCCGGCTTCGCGGCCGTCGCGTCGATGGTGGCTACGTCGTCAAGGGTATGCTGCCGTGGGTTTCGAACCTCGGCCCGGATCACCACTTCGGTGCGGTGTTCGAGCGCGAGGACAAGCCGGGCCACTTCGTCATGGCGATCGTGCCATGCGCTTCGGAAGGGCTGACGCTCGCGCAGAACACCCAGTTCGTGGCGCTCGATGGAACCCGCACCTACGCCGTGCAGATGCGCGACGTGTTCCTGTCCGACGACGTCATCGTCGCCGATCCGATCGACGAGTATCTCAAGAAAATTCGCGCCGGCTTCGTGCTGCTTCAGGCGGGCATGGCGTTCGGCCTCATCGAAGGCGCGATCCAGTTGATGGAGCAGGCGCGCACGTCGCTGCACCACGTCAACAAGTACCTGCCCGAACAGCCGGAGCAATTCCGCGAGCAGCTCGCCGGCATGAAGGAGCTTGTCGGCAAGCTCTGCGAGACGCCCTACGACCCGAGCCCCGTCTACTGGCGGCAGGTCATCGAGGCGCGTCTCGTCGCGGGCGATGCGACGGTCGCGGCGGCACACGCTGCGATGCTGCACCAGGGCGCGCGCGGCTACGTCTCGAACGGCGCGGCGCAGCGTCGTCTGCGCGAGGCCTACTTCGTCGCGATCGTGACGCCGGCAACCAAGCAGCTTCGCAAGATGCTGGCGGAAATGCCGGCCTGATGGCCGAAGGGGGGCGCATCGTGGCTGGCAAAGTCGTCATTCTCGGAGCGGGACAGGCCGGCGTGCAGACCGCCGCGAGCTTGCGCGAGTGCGGCTACGGCGGCGGCATTATGCTAGTCGGCGACGAGCCGCATCCGCCCTACCAGCGTCCGCCCCTCTCGAAGGCGTTTCTCAAGGACGAGATCACTGCGGAACGCCTGCATCTGAAGCCGCCAGCGTTCTACGCCGATCGTGGCATCGAGCTCGTGACCGGCTGTCATGTCGGCCGTCTCGATCCGCGCGAACGCCGACTCGAACTCACCGAGGGCGGTACGCTCGCCTACGATCATCTCGTGCTGGCGACAGGGACGCGCCCTCGCTTGCCGAAACTCGCCGGTATCGGGCTCGCCAATGTTTTTGCGATCCGCAGCATCGCCAACGTCGATGCGTTGAGGCCGTCGCTCACGGAGAATGGCCGCGTCGTTATCGTCGGCGGCGGATACATCGGCCTCGAGGTCGCGGCAGTGCTTCGCGACAAGGGCATGGGTGTCGCGATCGTCGAGGCGGAAGATCGGCTGCTCAAGCGTGTGACCTCGGAGCCTGTCTCGCGCTTCTTCGACAGCCTGCATCGCGCCAACGGCGTCGAGATCCTGACGCGGGTACGCGTGAAGGCCCTCGTTGGTGAGACCAGGGTTTCAGGCGTCGCGCTCGAGGATGGGCGCGTCGTTCCTGCGGATGTCGTTCTGCTCGCTGTCGGCGCGACCGCCAACACCGAGCTGGCGAGTGCAGCGGGAATTGCCGTCAGCGACGGCGTCCTCGTCGATATCTATGGGCGGACTTCGGCGGCCGGCATCTTTGCGTGCGGAGATTGCGCTCGCTTTCCGAGCCGGCGGTATGACCGCAGTGTGCGCATCGAAAGCGTGCAGAACGCCATCGATCAGGCGAAGTGCGTGGCCGCCACCATTGCCGGGAGGCCGACGCCGCACGATCCCGTGCCGTGGTTCTGGTCGGACCAGTACCGCACCAAGCTCCAGATCGCCGGGCTCTCGGATTCGCGCGACGACGTCAGCATCGACGGCGAGCCGGGCAGCGGTCCGTTCGCGGTCGAGTATCGCCGCGCCGGCCGCCTCGTGGCGGTCGACGCCATCGACAACGCCCGTGCGCACATGCTCTCGCGCGGGCGCACCGGGGAGGAGCCCGCGATCTAGCCCCCCTTCACGTCCCGTCCCGCCGCAACCTTGAAGTCGAGGAGAACACGATGTCGATCTTCAATAACCCCTTCAGCGGTTCCAAGCTGTTCCGCAAGTCTGGTGGCTGCAGTTGCGGCAAGCACAGCTCGCAGACCGAACACGAGCTGGCGGCGGCCAAGGAGGCCGATGCCGTTGCGTCGGCGGGGGAGGAGCAACAGCTCCGCCGCGTGGTCGAGGCGGGCCTGATGCGAGCCCTGTTCCCGAACGATGCTTCGCGCCGCGCTTTCATCCAGGCGGTCGGTGCCTCGACGGCCGCAGCGGCGCTTTCCGAGATCTTCCCGATCCTCACAGCAACGGAGGCACTGGCCGCCGGCGGCGTTCCGGAGAAGAAAGATCTGAAGGTCGGCTTCATCCCGATCACATGTGCCACGCCGATCATCATGGCTCATCCCATGGGGTTCTACGCCAAGCAGGGTCTCAACGTTGAGGTGGTGAAGACGGCCGGCTGGGCGGTCGTGCGCGATAAGACGCTCAACAAGGAGTACGACGCCGCGCACATGCTCTCGCCGATGCCGCTGGCGATCTCGCTCGGCCTCGGCTCGACGGCGGTACCGTTTACTGTTCCCGCCATCGAGAACATCAACGGTCAGGCGATCACGCTCGCCATGAAGCACAAGGACAAGCGTGATCCCAAGCAGTGGAAGGGTTTCAAGTTCGCCATCCCCTTCGACTATTCGATGCACAACTATCTGCTGCGCTACTATCTCGCCGAGCACGGGCTCGATCCCGATGTCGACGTGCAGCTTCGCTCGGTGCCGCCACCGGAGATGGTCGCGAACCTCCGCGCCGACAACATCGACGGCTTCCTCGCGCCGGACAACATCTGCCAGCGTGCCATCTTCGACGGTGTCGGCTTCAACCACATTCTCTCGAAGGAAATCTGGGACGGGCATCCGTGCTGCGCCTTCGCGGCGAGCAAGGAGTTCGTGACGTCGGCACCGAACTCGTACGGCGCGCTCCTGCGCGCGATCATCGAAGCGGCGGCGTTCGCGTCGAAGGCCGAGAACCGCAAGCAGATCGCGGAGGCGATCGCACCTGCGAACTATCTCAACGCGCCGGTCACGGTGCTCGAGCAGGTGCTGACCGGCACCTACGCGGACGGCCTCGGCAGCGTGAAGAAGGACCCGGACCGCGTCACGTTCGATCCCTTCCCGTGGGAGAGCTTCGCGGTGTGGATGCTGACGCAGATGAAGCGCTGGGGCCAGCTCAAGGGCGACGTCGACTACAAGGGCATCGCGCGCGAGGTGTTCCTGCAAACCGATGCCGTGCGCCTGATGAAGGAAGCCGGCCTCACCCCGCCCGAAGCGTCGACGAAGACCTTCTCGGTCATGGGCAAGACGTTCGATCCGGCCAAGGCGTCGGAGTACCTCGACAGCTTCGCCATCAAGCGGGGCTAGTGTTCCGGTTCCGACGGTTGCCGCCCACTGCCTCGGCGTTCGGTGCAATCGTCGGAACCGCACGGCACACAGGCAAACGTACGAGCCTGGCGTTGCTTCGATCTCTGGCGCCCGGTCGCGGTTCAGGCCGCGAACAGTGGACCAGTCGTCAGAGACGCAACGCTGGAACAAGCGGCTTCGACGGAACGCATGAGCGTTTCACCGAGGCCGCGATTGGCCCGCCGGGTGAAAGTCCGGTGTGTGCAGCGACAAGAACGGGAGACGATCACATGCGCTCGCTCGAGCTCAGATCCGTTGCCGTGTCGATCATGCTGCTCATGACGTTTCTGCTCGCTTGGCACCTCGCGGTGACGGGCGGCAGCAGCGGGCAGAAGATGGATCCGGAATACGCCAAGCTGATGGGGATAACGGCGACACAGGGCAAGTCTGCGATGCCGAGCCCGGTGGATGTCGGCCTGACTCTCTGGGGGCATATCAAGGACCCGTTCTACGTCCGCGGTACCAACGATGTCGGCCTCGGGCTCCAGCTCGGCTACTCGATTCTGCGCGTCGCGGCGGGCTATCTGCTGGCGATGGCGGTGGCGCTGCCTCTCGGCTTCCTCATCGGCATGTCCCCGCTGATGAGCAGGGCGCTCGATCCGTTCATCCAGGTGCTGAAGCCCATCTCGCCACTCGCGTGGATGCCGCTCGCTCTCTATACGATCAAGGATAGTGGACTCTCCGCGATCTTCGTCATCTTCATCTGCTCGATATGGCCGATGCTCATCAACACGGCCTTCGGCGTGGCGAACGTGCGCAAGGAGTGGATCAACGTCGCGCGCACGCTCGAAGTCGGAACGCTGCGCAAGGCATTCACGGTGATCCTTCCCGCGGCAGCGCCGACGATCGTCACCGGCATGCGCATCTCGATCGGCATCGCCTGGCTGGTGATCGTCGCCGCCGAGATGCTCGTTGGCGGAACCGGCGTCGGCTACTTCGTCTGGAACGAGTGGAACAACCTGTCGATCACCAACGTGATCACCGCGATCCTGGTCATCGGTTTCGTCGGAATGCTGCTCGACCAGATCCTCGCCCGGCTGGGCCACCTCGTGACATATCCGGAGTAGCCAATGCAGGACCGATACATCTCCATCGAGGGCATCTCGCGTTCGTATCCCGCGCCGGGTGGCGGCAAGACGACGGTGTTCGACGATCTCTGGCTGTCGATGACACGCGGTGAGTTCGTCGCCGTGATCGGCCACTCGGGATGCGGCAAGACGACGGTGCTCAACATCCTCGCCGGTCTCGACGCGCCGTCGTCGGGCGTCGTCATCGTCGACGGCAAGGCAATCGAAGGCCCCTCGCTCGACCGTGCGGTGATCTTCCAGAGCCATGCACTCCTGCCGTGGAAGACGGCGCTCTCGAACGTGGCTTATGCGGTGTCGTCGCGGTGGCCCAAGCTGTCGCGCGCCGAGATCGAGGCGAAGGCGATGGAAGCGATCCGTCTCGTCGGTCTCGAGCAGGCGGCGCACCGCAAACCGTCGCAGCTTTCCGGCGGCATGAAGCAGCGCGTCGGCATTGCCCGGGCCCTGTCGATCGATCCGAAGATCCTGCTGATGGACGAGCCGTTCTCCGCACTCGACGCGCTGACCCGCGGCACGCTGCAGGACGAGGTGCGCAAGATCTGCATCGAGACGGGACAGACGGTGTTCATGATCACGCACGATGTCGACGAGGCGATCTACCTCGCCGACAAGATCGTGCTGATGACCAACGGACCGGGCGCGCGGATTGCGGAGATCGTCGTCAACCCGCTGCCGAAAGCACGCACGCGCAACGATGTGCATCGTCACCCGGCCTACTATCCGGTTCGCAACCACATCATCGACTTTCTCGTCTCGCGCTCGAAGAGCTTCGACGAGGAGATCGCGGGGAAGGCCTGGGACCCGCGCCATCCGCCGCTTGTCAATCCCACGATCCCCGAGCCGAGCGTCGCTGCGACCGGCATAGGCCCCGTCACTCACGGACCGGGGGGAGATAAGCCCGGTTTTTTTCCCGCAAATCGCATGAGAGGAACACCATGAAGCGAGAGCAACTGACCGAGAAGATCCTCGACATCAAGCGCGAGAAGGGGCTGACCTGGAAACAGATCTGCGACGAGATCGGCGGCATGAGCCCCGTGCTCGTGGTGGGCGCGCTGCTCGGCCAGCACAAGCTGGTGAAGCCACTGGCCAAGAAGGCCGCCGCGCTGTTCGGCCTTTCGGCGCTCGAGGAAGCGATGCTCAACGAAGTGCCTTATCGCGGCAATGGCACGGCGATGCCGCCGACCGATCCGCTGCTCTATCGCTTCTATGAGCTGGTCCTCGTCAACGGTCCGGCGTGGAAGGCTCTGATCGAGGAAGAGTTCGGCGACGGCATCATGTCCGCGATCGATTTCGACATGACGATGGAGCGCCTGCCGAATGAGAAGGGCGACCGCGTCAAGATCGGCATGACCGGCAAGTTCCTGCCCTTCAAGTATTACGACAACGAGCAGGGCATTCCCGCCTATGGCTTCAAGGAGTAGGCCGTAAGGTGAGCCGGGATTGGGGGGGGCGGAGGCTGTACGGCCTCCGCCCTTTCGACGTTTGTGTTCTGACGGTGCCAGTGCAGCTTTGGCGTGCCTGCCGTTTCGTGCCATGCGGCGCCGACACACAGCATCGCGAGCTCAGCCGCCGAGAGCGGCAGCCGCCTTGGCGATGGTCTTGCGATAGACGTCGGCGCGGTTCCAATCGGCGAGCACGGCATAGTTGGCGCTGCCGGGTCCGTAGGGCTGGCCGGCCTTCCAGCCATGTCCCTTGAGGAAGTTGGCCGTCGAGGCGAGGACGTCCGGCACGCTGCGCGAGAGATCGCGGCGGCCGTCGCCGTCGAAGTCCACGCCATAGCGGACATAGGCGGTCGGCAGAAACTGCGTCTGGCCGATTTCGCCGGCCCATCCACCGCGAAGCTGCGAAGGCGTCATGTCGCCGCGATCGACGATACGCAGGCCGTCGAGGAGCTGCTGGCGGAAGAAGGCGGAGCGCCGGCAGTCGTAGGCGAGCGTTGCGAGCGAGCGCAGGATCGATTTGCCGCCCGCGCCGTCCGCACCGTAATTGGTCTCGAGACCCCAGATGGCGATCAGCACCTCGCGCGGTACGCCGAAGCGGGCCTCGATGCGGTCGAGCGTGGATTTGTGTGTGCCCATCAGCCGCCGGCCCTTGGCGAGCAGGGCGGAGCCGACGCGGCGAGCATAGAACTGCTCGAAGCTCAACTTGAACGAACGCTGGTTGCGATCGAGCCGGATGATGTTCGGGTCGTAGCTCACATCGCCGAGCCCGGCGGAGATCGCCCGCGCCGAGATGCCCTGAGCGGCGGCATGGCTTTTGAACCGCTCGAGCCAGGCGCCGAAGCCGGCGCCGCCCGATCCGCAGTCCTCGGCCGCGGCAACGCTCGCCAACGGGCATGCGAGGGCGAGGACCATGCCGACCGCCCGTGCGCTGCGCAGAATTCTCATCGTCGGGTCTCCCTTGACGCTGTCGCCTCACCGCTGGGTTGCTATCGACTTTCCTGGCATCGCGCGCGAACCATCGATGTCACGAAGTGCATTCTCGACCGTGACACCCAGGGTGCCTTCATGCAGTCCAAGGAAGCGCGCGGCCCTTCAATTCTCAACCGATCTTACCCTGACGCGCGCTGCGCCGCGGCACAGTCGCGAAGCCTTTCGCAGTGCGCAGCGGTTTCTGCCGGTCAGTTGCGGGTGACCGGGCCGACAGGGTCTCGGCGCCACCTTCGCATCAGCGCGGGCGAAGGCAAACCCAAGAGGCGCTACGGCTCGTAGTGCCGCCTCGACCGGGCCCGGGGCGACTTGGTGGGCTGGCCCGGTTGGGAAGGCTAGTTCGACGACATGTTCATCCCATGTGTGGACGGCACCCTGTTGGCAAGGACTTTTTGCATCGTCATGAAG
>OEIV010000503.1_pt1 | contig 21211 bp, 18 predicted proteins | sample 1539231 | NCBI WGS metagenome assembly OEIV01 (sample SAMN03794762, study PRJEB22550) | activated sludge metagenome | feature: wastewater treatment plant; material: activated sludge; isolation source: Wastewater treatment plant of a petroleum refinery complex | place: Argentina: Buenos Aires ...
AGCTTCACCGCCGACTGGACCTTTTAGGCCGGCGGCGCAAGGGCGGTGAAGACCCCCCATGCGGGGTTCGACTGGGCCCGCGCGGCCTTCGCCGCGACCGCCGAAACGGCCGCGGCGCGCGTCGCCGCGCTGGCGAGGCCGCCGATGACCGTGCCGCCGGGCGAGTATCGCGCCTATCTGACGCCCGCCGCGCTCAACGAGATCTTGGGGATGCTGTCCTGGGGCGGCTTCGGGCTCGCCGCCCATCGCACGCGGGCGACGATCTTCCTGCGCATGGTCGAGGGCGGGGCGCGGCTGAACGAGCGGGTGACGCTCCGCGAGGCGACGGCGCTGGGGGCTGCGCCGGCCTTCCAGCGCGAGGGCTTCCTGAAGCCCGACGCCGTCACGCTGATCGAGCGCGGCGTCTATCGCGACTGCCTCGTCTCGCCGCGCTCGGCGTCGGAATACGGCGCGCCGACCAACGGCGCCTCGCGCGGCGAGGTGCCGGCCTCGCTCGACATGGCGGCGGGCGAACTGCCCGAGGCCGACGTGCTGAAGGCGCTGGGCACCGGCGTCTATGTCTCCAATCTCTGGTACCTCAACTTCTCCGACCGCAGCAGCGGCCGGCTGACCGGGATGACGCGCTTCGCGACCTTCTGGGTCGAGAACGGCGAGATCGTCGCCCCCTTGAGCGTCATGCGCTTCGACGACACGATCTACCGCATGCTGGGCAGCGAGCTCGAGGCGCTGACCGCCGAGCGCGCGCTGTGGCTTGACCCCGGCACTTATGAGGGCCGCATCCTCGACAGCGTCCGCCTGCCCGGGGCCCTTCTGGCGGGACTGCGCTTCACGCTGTAACCTCGCGGCCGGGGCGCGGGGCGCGCCGTGGGAGATCGAGACATGATCCGCAATCTGATCGTCGGCGCGTTCGAGGCGTTCGCGTGGTTCTTCTTCGTCGGCATCATCGCCTATGCCACCTGGTTCGGCTGGAACGCCGCCGTGCTGGGCGAGATCCATGCCGGCGGCGTGATGGCGCAGCCCTGGCAGGGGGCGCTCGGCGGCTTCGTGGTGGGCGCCATCCTGGCTGTGGTCGGCACCGGGCTGATCTTCACCCTGCTCGACATCCGGGCGGGCTCGGACCGCATCGTCGAGCTGATGGAAGACGAACTGCGCCGCCGCCGCGGCGAGGACTGAGCGGCCGGCTCGAGCCTGCCGCACGCAAGCGAAGGGCCCCGTGCGGGGCCCTTCGTCTGAGCGAAACCGGCGGCGGGATCAGGACGACGCGACGGTCGACTCGATCCACTCCTTGATCTTGCTCTTGGGCAGCGCGCCGACGCGGGTCGCCGCGACCTGGCCCTTGTGGAAGATCATCAGCGTCGGGATTCCCTTGACGCCGTACTGCACGGGGATCGTCGGGTTCTCGTCGATGTTCAGCTTGGCGATCTTCACCTTGCCGCCCATCTCGTTGGCGATTTCCTCGAGCGCCGGGGCGATCTGGCGGCAGGGGCCGCACCATTCGGCCCAGAAATCCACCAGCACCGGCTCGTCCGACTTCAGGACGTCGGCCGAAAAGCTCTGGTCGGTGATCTTTGTCAGGCCCATGTGCGGGTCCTCCGATAGGGCGCGTCCGCGCCCGGATAAGCTGTAGTGCAGGGAAGGTAGGAACCGCCCCGGGGGGCGTCAAGGCGAACCATTTCGCCCCGGCTTCAGGCTCCGTTAAGCGGCGGCGAGGCGGGCGAGCGCGGCGTCGAGCAGCGAATCGGGCAGATCCATCAGGTGCGGCGTCTCGGTCCATAGCAGGGCGCAGCGCACGCTCCGGCCGGGGAACGCCGCCTGCATCGCGGCGCGATAGAGCGCCATCTGCTTCAGGTACGGCTCCGGCACGGCGTCGGGGCTCTGCGGCGGCGTGCGATTGGTCTTGTAGTCGATGATCAGGACCCCGTCCTCCGACACCGCCAGGCGGTCGATCTGGCCGGACACGAAGCCGCCCTCGCCGAGCGCCCGCACCCGCCCGGCGATCGCCGCTTCCGCCCGGCTGCCGGGGGCGAAGGCGGCGGCGAAGCGGAGGTCTTCCAGAATGGCAAGGAGCCGCGCCGCGATCTCCTCGCGCTCGGCCTGCGCCATCGCGCCGGCGCGGGCTGCGAGGAACCGCGCCGCCGCTGCCGGGCGCTCGGCCGGCGCCAGGTCGGGCAGGCCCTGCAGCAGGCGATGGATCAGCCGCCCGCGCGCCACGCCGGCAGCGACCGCCGCATCGTCGAAGACGAGGTTCGGGGCCAGGCGCGACGGGCGCACCAGCCCGATCGGCTCCTCGCGCGGGGCGGCTGCCCCGATCCAGGACGGCAGGATGCCGGCCTGCCGGGGAGGGGGGACGGCGGCGGCCTCGGGTCCCGGCGCGCCGAAGCGTTGTCCCGGTCCGAACGGCGTCTCGATCGCGGTGACGCCCGCCAGCCGGCCGAACCCTGCCTCGACCGCCTGATACCAGGTCGTCTGATCCTTCGGCGGCGCCTTGCCCGGCTTCACGCCGCAGACGATCAGCCGGTCGCGCGGCCGCGTCAGCGCGACATAGAGCAGCCGCTTGTGCTCGGCGTGCTCGGCCGCCGACCACGCAGCCTTGGCGGCCTCGGCCTCCGGCGAGCCGGACGGCTTCCACACCAGCGCGCCGTCCAGCGGCAGCAGATCGGGCATGTGCGAATGGTGCGGCAGCGACATCGTATCGGGCAGGATGACGACCGGCGCCTCAAGTCCCTTCGCCCCATGCGCGGTCAGTACGCGTACCGCGCCGCCCGCCGCGTCCGGATCGCGCTTGACCTCGCCGCCGGTCGCTTCCAGCTCGTGCAGAAAGCCCTCCAGCGATGGCGTACCCTTGTCCTCGAAGGCGGCCGCCGCCGCCAGGAACTCGTCGATCACGTCCTCGGCCTCTTCGCCGAGCCGCGCCAGCATCGCCCGCCGCCCGCCGCCGGCCAGCAGCCGTGCATAGAAGTCGAACGGCGAGTCGCGCCCCAGGCGATTGATCGCGGCGGTCAGTCGCTCCAGCACGGCCGCGGCGCGCTCCGAATCGATGATCGCCTCGCCCGGCGCCGCCGCTTCGCCGAGCCGCGCCCACAGCGTCCCGGCACGGCCATGGGCGAGGCGGAACAATTCGTCCTCCGATAGGTCGAAGAAAGGACTGCGCAGCAGCGCCGCGAGATTGAGATCGTCCTGCGGCAGCAGCGCGGCGCGGCCATAGGCGATGAGATCCTTGACCGCGATATGGTCGAGCAGCGCCAGCTTGTCGGCGCCCGCCACCGGCACCCCGGCCTGCTTCAGCTTGCGGATGATCGCCTTCTGCATCGCCCCGCGGCTGCGCACCAGGATCAGCACGTCGCCCGGCTGCAGGGCGCGCGGCCCGTCCTTGCCCTCGACGCTCTCGCGCCCGATCCATCCGGCGATCGTCTCGGCGAGCCTGCCTGCCAGCCGCGCCGCCGGGTTGTCGGGCGGCGGCGCATCGACCGGTCGGGTCCAGGCGTCGTCCGCCTCGCCGTCCTCGGCTTCGGCCAGCGGCCACAGATCGACCGCCCCCGCCGCCTCCGCGCGATGCGCCACATGGTCCGCCCAGGCGATCTCGGAGACCGCGCGGCGCAGCGCCTCGTCGCCCGCGAACACGGCATCGACCAGCGCCAGCACGGCGGGGGCGGAGCGGCGCGAGGGGTTGAGCGTCGGCGTCTCGAAGCGCTCGCCGGCCCCGGCCGCGCGCTCGGCGAAGAGCGCACGCAGCCGGGCGAACTCGGCCGGGTCCGCGCCCTGGAAGGAATAGATCGACTGCTTCTCGTCGCCCACCGCGAACAGCGTGCGCGGCGCGGCGGCTGGATCGCGCGCGCCGCCGCCCGAAAAGAACTCGTCGGCCAGCTTCTCCACGACGCGCCATTGGGCGGGGCTGGTGTCCTGCGCCTCGTCGATCAGGATGTGATCGAGCCCTCCGTCCAGCTTGTAGAGCGCCCAGGCCGCCGCCTCGCTGTCGCGCAGCAGATAGAGCGCCGCCTCGATCAGATCGTCGAAATCGAGCTTGCCCTGCGCCCGCTTGGCCCTGGCGTAGAGGGCGGCGATGCCGCGCCCCAGCGTCGCCACAGCATGCGCCATGGTCGCCGACTCCGCCGAGGCGCGCCGTTGCACGAGCGCGACCGCGCGATCCTTCTCGGCATCGATCTGATCGAAAAGGCTGCCATGTGCGGCGCGCAGCGCCTTGACGCCGATCTTGGCGCGCGGCGCCCCCGCCTTGGTGTGGAAGGCGCCGGTGAAGGCGGCGAAGCGGCTTTCGCCGTCGGTCGCCGCGACGCCCTCGGCGAGGGCCCGGCCGACCGTCTGGTCGTTCTCGCCGCCGGTCAGCAGGATCTCCGAGGCCCGGTGGAAGAAGGCGACATTGCCCGGGTCGTCATAACCCGCCTCCGCGATGACATCGCCGGGCGTCAGGCCGGTCGGCAGGCCCGCCACCGCCCAGGGGTCGCCGTCATGGCTGGCGATCAGCGCGGCGCTGCGGCCCTCGAACAGCGCCGCGAAGCCCTCGGCGTTGAGCCAGGGCGCCAGCGTCTCCATCAGGGCTCCCGCCGCCTCGGCGCCCAGCGTCTCCAGCGCCTCCATCCGTGCCGCCGCCTTCATCCGCGCCGTCTCGGCCTCGGTCAGCACCGTGAACGGCACGGGCGCTGCGGCCTCGACCGGAAAGCGCGCGACGAGCCGCTCGCAGAAGGCGTGGATGGTCTGGATCTTCAAGCCGCCCGGCGTCTCCAGCGCCGTCGCGAACAGCCGCCGCGCCCGTGCCAGCCGCTCGCGCGGTGGCGGCTTTCCGTCGAGCGCCGCGATCTCGGCGGCGAGCGCCGCCTCCTCCATCATCGCCCAGCGCCCCAGCGTGTCGAACACACGCGCCCGCATTTCGGCCGCCGCCGCGCGGGTATAGGTCAGGCACAGCAGACGGCCGGGCTTGATGCCGTCCAGCAGCAGGCGGATCACCCGCGCGGTCAGCACATAGGTCTTGCCCGATCCGGCGTTGGCGCTCACCCAGGCCGAGGCGGCGGGATCGGAAGCGAGAAGCGCCGCGTCGCTCATGCGCCGTTCTCCGCCGCTTCGCCCCATTCGTCGAAGCGCGACAGGTGGTCGTAGTCCCCGGCGTAGCGCTGCTTCTCCACCGCGACGCGCGGCGGATAGGGCGTCGCCGGATCGTCATAGCGCCGCACCTGCTGCGTCAGCCGCGCTTCCAGCGCGTCGGTCAGGCCGGCGGGATCGGGCAGGCGCTTTGTGTCGCCCTCCTTCTTGCCGCCGCCGAGCTGCACATAGACGAGATCCACCGGTTCGGCCGCGACCTCCGGCCCGAACGCCCCCGCCCGCGCCATCGCGGCGAGCAGCGGCAGCTGCGGGGCCATGAAGGCCTCGATCTGCCGCGTCGAGGGAATGCCGCCGGTCTTGTAGTCGATCACCCGTATCCCGCCGCTCTTCAGGCGGTCGATGCGGTCGGGCTTGCCGGTCAGGGTGAAGCCGATATCGGCGAAACGGTGCTCGCGCTTCTGCTCAACGACGCTGGCCGCGCGGTCGGCGCGCCAGCTCTCTTCCTGCGTCGCCAGCCAGCGCGCGGCGCGCAGGAAACGCGGCCACCAGAAGGCCCGCACGTCGGCGTCCTCCAGCGCCGTGCCGAACGCCTGCCGCCCGCAGGCGACCAGCGTCTCGTAGGCCTCGCCCGGCCACACGCTGCGCGCCGCGAACAATTCGACCGCCATGTGGATCATGTTGCCGCGATCGCGCGCATCGAGCTTCTGGGCCAGCGCCTCCAGCTTCCTCAGCTTCAGCACGTATTCGGCATAGATCGCGTACGGATCGCGCACCCAGGTCTCGATCCGCGTGACGCTCAGCAGGCGCGGCCGCGCTTCAAGCGGCGGCGCGGGGGCCGGACGGCGGGCCGGCCGCGGCGCCCCCGTTGCGTCGAGCCGCCGCGCCAGCGCCAGCGCCTCGTCCTCCTCGATCCGGCGTCCCGCGCCTTCGGCGAGCGCCGTCAGGCGCAGCAGGAAGCGCGACGGGTTGGCGGGCGCGCCGTCCTTGCGCCGGGCCCGCGTCAGCAGCACGCGCGGCTGCGCCGCCAGCGTCGCGAAGTCGTGCGCCGCGAGGCCGATCTTCAATTCCGGCGCCGACAGGCCGATCTGCGCGCGCATCGGACGGCTGAGCCAGGGATCGTCCGCCGCGTTGCCCGGCCAGACGCCTTCGTTGAGGCCGCCGAGGATCGTCAGATCGGCGCTGTGCAGGCGGGCCTCCAGCGGCCCCCAGAAGGCGACGCGGGCATGGCGCGGGCCCTGCGGGCGCACCGCTACGGCGCGCGCCGCGCCGTCGAGCGCCAGGGCGTAGTCGCTGAGGCTGAGCGCGACGCCCGCCCCGGACGCCGCCTCGCCAAGTTCCCGCATCAGCTGGAACGCCGCTTCGCCGTCCGCCCCCGACCACAGCGCGGCGCGACCGCTCTCGCCGCTGCGGCAGAGCGCCTCCAGCGCCGCGACATGGGCGGCGACCAGGCGGTCCAGCGTATGCGTGCCCGCCGCCAGCGCCGCCAGCGGCGCGAGCCCATCCTCGGCATCGGCGAGCAGCGCCGACAGCGCCGACCGTTCGGCCGGATCGAGCTTCAGCACCGGCGCGCCCGAAGAGTCGATCTCGCCCATCTTGGCGCGCGCCGCCGCGAAGCCGCCCGCGATCCGTCCCGGCCGCAGCACGCGCCGCTCCAGCCGCCGCGCCTCGCCCAGCACGGCGGCGCGGCTGCGGCCCAGCAGCACGCCCGGATGCTTCAGCAGCGACAGCAATTCGACCGGCGCGCCGCCGCTCGCCGCCGTCGCCAGCGACAGGCCGAGCAAGGCCCCCGCCGCCGTCTTGGCGAGCGGCAGGCCCGCCGAATCGTCGGCCTCGATGTCCCAGCGGCGCAGTTCGGCCGCCACCCGCCGCGCCAGCATCCGGTCGGGCGTCACCAGCGCGACGGTCTTGTCCTTGCCGGTCAGCGCGCCGCGAATGGCGACCGCGACCGCCAGCGCCTCCTCGCGCTCGTTCGCCGCCTCGATCAGCGTCAGCCCCTCGACGCCGGCCGCCAGCGCCGCGATGCCCGTCCGCTCCGACCAGCGGTCGGCGGTCTCCGGCGGGCGCATCGCCTCCGACAGGAAGGCGGCGCGCGGCGGCGGCGTCTCGCTCCCCGTCCACGGCCCGGCCTGGGCTCGGTCGGCGCCGAGCCGGATCAGCAGCTGCTTCAGCGCGAATTGCGGATGGCTGGCGGGCAGCGCCTCCCAGCTCGCCGCGTCGAGCCTGGTATCGAGCCCGTCCAGCACCACCGCGCCGGCCGGCAGTCCGGCGATGACCCGCATCAGATCGCCGCTCGCGTTGATGCTCCCCGACGAGCCCGCGACGATGAAGGGCGCGGCGGGCCGCTCGCGCTCCAGCCGCGCGGCATAGGCGCGGATCAGGCGGCTGCGCCGCTCGGCCGGGTCCATGCGGCCGTTTTCTTTGAGGATCTTCGGCCACTCGGCGGTGACGAGGCCGAGAAAGGCGACCGTCTTCTCCCAGTGCTGCGCCAGATCGGCGGGCGCCAGCCCGGCGATGGCGGAGAGGTCCGCGTCCTCGTTCGCCGCCTCGTCGATCAGCCGCGCCAGCGCCCGGGCAAGGGCCAGCGACACGGCGAAGCCGCCGGCCGATCCCGCGTCCTTGCGGAACGCCGCCACGCGCTCGGCGAGGATCAGTTCGCGCTGCAGGCGCGGCACCTCGGGCGGCAGGGCGCCGAGATCGGCTTGCGGGTCGATCAGCCCCTCGTCCTCGTCGACATCGCCCAGCGTCACGATGCGCGGCAGCACGATGGCGTCGAGCCCCGAAGCCTCGGTCAGCTTCTCGGCGAGCGTGCGCGCGGCGCGGCGGGGGGGCAGGAAGACGGTCACGCCGGCCAGCGCCAGCGGGTCGCCCGGCGCGCCGAAGCGGTGCACCAGGCCCGCCGCCAGATCGCCGAGAAACGCCCGTCCGGGCGCGATGGTGAACAGCCCGTGCGGGCCGCCGCTCACCGCGCCGCGCTCCGCCGCCACAGGCCTTCATGGGCGAGCCAGGCTTCGGCCTCGTCGATCGCCTCGGGCGTGTTGATCTCCAGCCAGTCGCCGTCCAGCCGCTGGCCGTAAAGCCGTTCCGCCGCGATCGCCCGGTCCCACACGACATTGGTCGAGAAGGGGACCGGCGGCGGATCGGCGAAGAGCCGGGGATGGACGATCTGGATCGTCGTCCAGACGAAGGGCGCGACGGTGCCCGGCCGCCGCCGCTTCAGCCGCCCGGCGGCGTCCATCGTGAAGTCGCCGCGTCCGTGATAGCCGACCGAGCGCACCGTCAGCGCCAGCAGCATCAGCGCGTCCATGCGGCTGTCGTCCCACGAGCGCGCCAGTCGCGCCAGCGCGTCGCCGCGCGCATCGACGAACAGCGCGTCGGTGTTGACCGAGTAGAACGGCTCGTCGTTGAAGTGGTGCAGCGAGGCGAGCGTGCCGCCGCCGGTGTCGAGCAGTTTCGCCGTCTCGTCGGAGATCACGATCTCCATGTCGGTGCGCTTCTTCAGATGCGCGATCACCTTGTCGGCCAGATGATGCACGTTGACGACCGCGAAGGTGACGCCGGCCGCGGCGAGGCGGTCGAGCATGTGGTCGATCAGCGGCCGCCCCGCGACCTCGATCAGCGGCTTGGGTGTCGCAAGGCTCAAGGGCCGCATCCGCGTGCCGAGCCCGGCGGCGAGGACCATGGCGCGTTTGGGCGCGCTCATCGCCGCGCCTCGTGCGGCACATGGGCCGCGAACCAGGCGTCCAGTTCCTTCAGCGCGGGGTCGGCGAGACAGCGCGCCAGATAGGTCCACATGCGGGGCATGAAAGCGGCGTAGCGCGGTTTGCCGTCGCGTGTCACCAGCCGCGCGAAGATGCCGAGGATGCGCACGATGTTGAGCGCCCCCAGCGCATGATAGTCGGCGCGCAGCGCTTCGGCGTCGGCGTCCGGCCGGGCGGCGAGATAGCGCGCGAGGCACGCCGCCTCCAGTTCGGGCGAGACCGTGCGCCGCGCGTCGTGCAGCAGCATCGAGAGGTCCCAGGCCGGATGCGCCCGCACCGCGTCCTGGAAGTCGAGCAGCCCGACCCGCGCCGCGCCTTCGCGCTCCGGCAGCCAGATGAGATTTTCGGCGTGATAGTCGCGGTGGCAGAAGACGCTCGCCCCCTTTTCGCCGCGCGCCCGGATCGGTCGCCACGTCGCTTCCCAGGCCGCCAGCGCGTCCTTGCCGAAAACGACTCCCTCGCGGTAGCGCGGCAGCCACTCGACGAAGACGTCGTGCCCCGTCTTCAGCGCCAGATCGTCATAGACGAGCAGCGGCCAGCCGCCGGGCAGCACCTCGGGCGGGCGCGTCTCGTGCAGGCGCAGCAGCGCGTCGATCGCCGCCTCGTAGAGCGGACGCTCGTGCGTGCCCGCCTCGATCAGACGCGCGAACAGCCCGTCGCCCAGATCCTCGATGACCGCGAAGCCGGCCTTGGGATCGGCGGCCAGAATGGCGGGGGCCGAAAGCCCCAGCGATTTCAGATAGCGCGCCGTGGCGACGAAGGCCTCCACCCGCCCGGCCGCCAGCCGTGCCAGCGCGTTATAGCCGAGCGCCGCGCGCTCGGCGGGGCTCGCCTCCGGCGGGCAGGGCGCGGTCTCGGCGCTCGGCGGCTGGTTCATCAGCATCGCCTTGCGCCCGGCGAGCGCGAGGCGCTCGTAGCTGCGCGTCGAGGCATCGCCCGGCAGCGGCGTGCGCACGGCCCCGCCCCAGCCGCTGGCCGCCAGAAACGCCTCGATCGCGGCGCTGCGGTCCGTCACGTCGCTTCGCCCGCGATCGCCGCCGCGAGATCGGCCCAGCGCCCCGTGCCGCTCAGCGTCGCAGCGCGCGGCTCGGCCGTGAGCGCGATCTCCAGCCGTTCCTCGGGCATGTGCCCTTCCGCCTGCTCGGGCCACTCGACCAGCGCCGCCCCGGCGGCGAGCGCGTCGTCGAACCCCAGTTCGCGCACTTCGTCCGGCGATTTCAGGCGGTAGAGATCGAAATGCGCGACCGCGAGGCGCGGCGTGTCGTAGCTCTGCACCAGCGTGAAGGTCGGCGAGGGCACCTCGCCGCGATGGCCGAGCGCTGTGAGGATCGCCCGCGCCAGCGTCGTCTTGCCGGCCCCCAGATCGCCGCGCAGCAGCACGGCGTCGCCGGTCTGCAGCCGCGCCGCGACCGCCGCGCCGAGCCGCTCCGCCGCCGCCAGATCGCCGAGCGTGAGGCGGCCGCCGCTGTCGTGAATCGCCGTCTGCATCGCCGTCTTGTGCCCGATGGTCCGCGGCCGGGCAACGCCGCACGTTCCGGCACCTTGCGGTGCGCGGCGATGTCGCTAGTGTGACGGCGAAGGCCGGCCCCGGGGGCGGGCCTTTCGCATTTTCCGCCACGGGCGGTGCTGCGGGAACGCAAGGGACAACCGAATGGATGCCGCCCTTCTGCGCGCCGACTGCGCCAACTGCGCCGCGCTGTGCTGCGTCGCGCTGGCCTTCGACCGCTCAGAGTTGTTTGCCATCGACAAGGCCTGCGGCGAAGCCTGCCCCAATCTCGACGGGTCGGGCGGCTGCCGCATCTATGAGGATCGCGCCGGCTACGGCTTCCGCGGCTGCGAGTATTTCGACTGCCTGGGCGCCGGACAGCGCGTGACGCAGGATCTCTTCGGCGGCCGCTCCTGGCAGCAGGAGCCCGGCCTTCTCGCGCCGATGCTGCGGGCCTTCGAAGTCATGCGCCGGGTGCATGAGTGGCTGGCCCTGCTGCACCAGGCCGCGCGCTTCGATCTGGCGGCGGACGAGCGCCGCGCGCTCGCCGCGCTGGAAGCCGAACTCGATCCGCCGCAGGGCTGGACCGCGCCGGCCCTCGCCGCGCTGCGGGTCGAGGATACCGGCGCGCGCGTGCAGGCCTTTCTGGCCTCGCTGAAGGCCTACGTCGCCTGACCGGGTTTCCGCTGCGGCGGCGTTGATTCCGCCTCGCCGTTCCGGCAGGTTCGCGCGCTTTTCGGCGAACGGGGACGCGGGACATGGCGGGTACGGTGGTGATCGGCGCGGGCCAGGCGGCCTCGCAGCTCGTGGCGACCTTGAGGGCCGAAGGCTATGCGGACCCCATCGCGGTGATCGGCGACGAGCCCTATCCGCCCTATCAGCGTCCGCCGCTGTCGAAGAAGTTCCTGGCGGGCGGACTGACCCAGGACCGCCCCTACATCAAGCCGCCCCAGTTTTTCGAACAGGCCCGGGGGGTGGTCAAGCTCGGCGTCAGCCCGGGGGCGGGCGGTCGCGCCCGGAAGACGGGGGCGGTCTCCGACGGCGCCGCGCTCGGCTATGACAGCCTCGTCTTCGCGACCGGCAGCCGGGTGCGCAAGCTGACCGTGCCGGGGTCCGATCTGCCCGGCATCCACTATCTGCGCGGCATCGACGACGTGAAGGCGATCCAGCCGCACTTCCACGCCGGCAAGCGCATGGTCGTCGTCGGCGGCGGCTATATCGGTCTGGAGACGGCGGCCGTCGCGGCGAAGCGCGGCCTCGCCGTCACCGTGGTCGAGGCGATGGAGCGCTGCCTCCAGCGCGTGACCTCGCCGCTCATGTCGGCGTTCTTCCAGACGCTGCACCGCGCCGAGGGCGTCGTCATCCAGACCGAGACGGGCGTCACCGGCTTCGAGGCCTCGCCCGGCGGCGGCCTCGTCGTGAAGACGACGAAGGGCGAGATCGCCTGCGATTTCGTGGTCGCCGGCATCGGCATCCTGCCCGGACAGGAACTGGCGGCGGCCTGCGGCATCGTCTGCGACAACGGCATCGTGGTCGATGAATTCGCCCGCACCTCCGACCCGAACGTCTATGCGGCGGGCGACTGCGCCAACCTGCCGAGCAAGCTGATGGGCCGCCGCCTGCGGCTTGAATCGGTGCACAACGCCATCGAGCAGGCCAAGACCGCGGCGCTCTCGATCGCCGGCAAGCCGAAGGCCTATGACGACGTGCCGTGGTTCTGGTCCGACCAGTACGACATCAAGCTGCAGATCGCCGGGCTTTCGGCGCCGGGCGACACTGTCGTCGTGCGCGGCGACCCGGCATCGCGCAAGTTCGCCGCCTTCTATCTGCGCGACGGCGTCGTCGCGGCGGTCGATGCGGTCAACGCCGCGCCGGAATACATGATCGGCCGCATGATGATCGCCCAGAAGAAGGCGGTCGATCCCGGCCGCCTCGCCGATCCCGCGATGCCGATGAAGAGTCTGATGGGCTGACGCTACGGCAGCACAGGGAACTGATATAGCGCAACGACGCGCGCCGCCGTTCGCTCCAGCTTGGATCGCGCGCGGCCTTGCCAAAAGCTGGGGCGGCGTGATTTCTAGGCCGCCAATCAGCGACAGTTCCGGCAAGACCAGAACAGACGAATTTCAGGGGAACAGGACGACGATGCCGAAGGTCACTTTCATCGAACACTCCGGCAAGGAGCACTTGGTCGACGCGGCGGCGGGGCTCTCCGTCATGGAAGCCGCCGTGAAGAATCTGGTGCCCGGCATCGATGCCGATTGCGGCGGCGCCTGCGCTTGCGCGACCTGCCACGTCTATGTCGATCCCGCGTTCGCGGCGAAGATTCCCGAGAAGTCCGACATGGAACAGACCATGCTCGACTTCGCCAACGAGGTGACGGCGGATTCGCGCCTCTCCTGCCAGATCAAGATCACGCCGGAACTCGACGGCCTCGTCGTCCGCCTGCCGGCCAGCCAGCACTGACGCGGTTCAGGGGCGGCACGCGCCGCCCCGCTGCGCGCCTCGCCTCGCATCTCCCCTCCGCCTTTCCGTCCGTCGAATCCGATGGCGATGCAGCTGCGCGACATCCGGACGCATGACGTGGCGTCGCGCGACAACCGTCACAGGCGTCGGCGCAATGCGGCTGTAAGTGCCGCCGCCTTCGACCAATCGACGGGAAGCCATCCTATGCGTTCTGCAACTGTGTTCTGCCTTGCCGCTGCCGCTCTCTCCGGCTCGGCCCTTGCCGAAGGCCGCGACTGGAGCGGCTTCTATGCCGGCGCCCATTCCGGCTATGGCTGGGGCCAGAACCGGCTCGCCGACGACAACCCGGCCTATTTCTACGAGATCGATCCCGGTGGCGTCATCGGTGGCGGCCAGCTCGGCTACAACTACCAGTTCGGCGCCTACCTGATCGGCCTCGAGGGCGACGCGACGATCGGCGCGCTCGACAAGCGCATGGACCCGGCCGACGCGGGCGGCGCCTTCGACGAGGTCAGCATCGAGGTCGACTATCTTGCCTCGGTCCGCCTGCGGTTCGGCATGGTCTTCGACGACACGCTGATCTACGCGACCGGCGGCGTCGGCTTCGCGGCCTGGACCGATCGCAATTTCATCGGCGGCTCGGAATTCGGCGACGGCGCCGATCACGACCGCACCGGCTGGACTGCCGGCCTCGGCGTCGAGCATGGCGTCGCCGAGCAGTGGACGGCGAAGGTCGAATACCTCCACTACGGCTTCGACGACGAGATCCAGCCGCCGGCGATGTTCTGGTATATCGGCGCGGACAATTTCGAGTCCTCGTTCGACACCGTGAAGGTCGGCCTCAACTACCATTTCTGAGGCGCCGCGCGCCGCGACGCTCGCATGGCCCGCGCCGGTTCCGCCGCCGCGCGCTATTCGTGCGCGCTCAGAGCTGCGCGTCGATGTCCTCGAAGCCCGGCAGCGCGGGCGACTCGCCCGAACGCGGCAGATGGCACGTGACCTCCGTGCCTTCGCCCTTTCTTGAGCGCAGCGAGACCCAGCCGCCATGCAGCTGGACGATCGAGCGCACCAGCGCCAGGCCGAGGCCCGGGCCGCGCGGCGCCTCGCCTACCCGGCTGCTCTCGAAGCGCTCGAAGGCAAGCGCCTGCTGTTCGGGCTCGAAGCCGGGACCGGTGTCGCGCACCCAGAAGCGCAGGCCCGCGCCTTCGGCCATCGCGCCGAATTCGATCTTCTCGCCCGAAGGCGTGTAGGTGATCGCATTGGTGAGCAGGTTGAACATCACTTGCTTCAGCCGCGCCGGATCGCCGGTCAGGATGCCCAGATCGTCCGGCGCGACCATCACCAGCTCCAGCCCCGCCTTGTTGCAGCGCTCCTGCACCATGGACTTCAGGTTCGTCAGGAACTCGACCGGCTCGATGGGCCTCAGATCGAGCTTCAGCTCGCCCGCGTCGATGGCGGCGAGATCGACCATGTTGTCGATCTGCGTCTTCAGTTCGGCCGATGCCGCCAGCACGTTGCCGAGGTAATAGTCCTGCTTGGCGTTCAGCGCGCCCGCGATCCCGGCCTTCAGCGCCTCGGCGAAACCGATGATCGAAGTCAGCGGCACGATCAGCTGATACGAGACATGGCCGATGAAGTCGGTTTTCAGCCGCGCCGCCGTCATCAGCGCCTCGTTCTTCTCCAGAAGGCTCTGCTCGGCGCGCACGGCGTCGGTCATGTCGACGAAGCTCATCAGCGTCGCCCCGTCCGGCATCGGCACCGAGGCGTAGCGCAGCGTGACGTCGTCGCTGCGCTCCATGTCGCCGCTGATCTCGGCGCGCTCGGCCGCGCCCGTCACCTGGCCGCGCACCTTGTCCCAGTCCGAGCCGTCGCCGCCCAGCGCGGCGCAGAGCAGCGCCACCTTCTCGAAATGCGGCTCGCCTTCCAGCTGCTGCGGCTCCAGACCCCACAGGTCGGCGAAGGCGACGTTCCACAGCTTCAGCCGACCGTCGGTACCGAAGAAGGCGACGCCCTCGTGCAGATGATCGAGCGTCGAGCGCTGCACGTTGAAGAGGTCGTTGTAGCGCCGCTCCAGGCTCAGCTGCTCGGTCATGTCCTCGTAGAGGTAGAGCAGTCCGCCGAAGGGGTGGGGCTGGCCGGCGATGCGCAGCGCCGTGCCGTCCGGCAGGTGCCAGACCTCCTCCTGCGGCTCGGTCATCTGGCCGTAGAGTTCGGCCCGCGACCGCTTGAAGGCGGCGAAGCTCTTTTCCTCCGGCACCCGGCGGCCTTCGCGCAGCCGCTCCAGGATCTCGCCTTCCGACGGCTTCTGCGCCAGCCAGGCCGGGTCGAGCCGCCACAGATCCACATAGGCCTTGTTGAAGAAGGTCAGCTTCTGGTCCGGCCCGAACACCGCGACGGCCGTCTTCAGCCGGTTCAGCGTCTCGTCATAGGCACCGATATGGCGTTGCAGGCGGTCGCGCGCCTCGGCTGCGCCGCTCTCGTCGGCGACCGCGATGGCGACGATGTCGCCCGACGGCGCGGCGGTCACCTCCAGCGCCCGGCGCTGGCCGTCGATCACCGCGAAGCGCCGTTCGGTGACCGGGGCGCCCGCCGACATGGCCGATTCCGCCAGCGCCGGCTCGTCGGAGAAGAGCTTGGCCTGCGCCGCGACGGCCGCCGCCGCGCTCGCCGCGCCGGCCGCCTCGGCATAGGCCGGATTGGCGTAGATCAGCCGCCCGTCCCGCCCGCGCGCCGCGAAGGGCAGGGGCATGGCGTCGAGCAAAGCGTGCATCTGCCCGTCGGCGGCGCTCGCCTGGGGCGGCGGCGGCTGGACCAGCGGATCGCCCTCGTAGCTGCCCTCCAGGAAGACCGCGGTCTCGCGCCCGGCCGCCCGGCCGCGGGCGCGCAGCGGCCCGTGCTGGGGGTCGCGGGCGGACAGCGTGAAGGGCTCGCCGCTCGCCCTCAGCTTCTTGATCGCCTCGGCGAGCGCGAGGCCGTCGGGCCCGCGCAGCACGCGTTCCAGCCGGCCCTGGTCGGGCCCGAAGATGCGCGGCCGCGCCGCACCCGGCGGATAGAGATAGAGCGGCGTGTCGGTCGCCAGCAGCAGCGCGGTGCGCTCGGCGGCGCTGCGCCGGGCCGCGGTCAGTTCGGCCGTCAGCTGTGTCTCGCGCGACCTTGAGCGCTGGATCGCGCCGATGGCGAACAGCACGCCGGCCCCGGCGAGCGCCACCAGGCCAACCGCCGCGAAGGCGCCCACGACGCTTCCCGGGGCGAGCAGCGAGGTCTCCTGCGCCTGGGCGAGGCCGCCGGCCACGCTCGACGCGGCGAGCGCAGCGGCGAGGGGAATCCCTCGTGTCCGCCGCTTCTGGCGCGTCGTTGCGGTCATGGTGCTGCGATACCCCTTGGCGACCCGCGTCGTTGCCGCTCGCGCGAATCGTCCCCGGATCACGATATGCGCGCCCGACTCGCGGCGAAAGAGTCCCCGGCCCGCCGGAAGCGCAATTGATGGGGGAAAAACGAAAACGCCGGCCCGAAGGGCCGGCGTTCGCCGTCGGAGCGCGCGCCGCGGCGGCGCAAACGCTCAGTAGCGGTAGTGATCCGCCTTGAACGGGCCGTCGACCTTCACGCCGATATAGTCGGCCTGCTCGGGGCTCAGCTTGGTCAGCTTCACGCCGATCTTCTCCAGGTGCAGGCGCGCCACCTTCTCGTCGAGATGCTTGGGCAGCGTGTAGACCTGCTTGGCGTACTTCTCGGGGTTGGTCCACAGCTCGATCTGGGCGATCGTCTGGTTGGTGAACGAGGCCGACATGACGAAGCTGGGGTGCCCCATCGCGTTGCCGAGATTCACGAGCCGCCCCTCCGACAGGAGGATGATGCGCTTGCCCGAGGCCAGCTCAATCTCGTCGACCTGCGGCTTGATGTTGTTCCACTTGAAGTTCTTCAGGCCCGCGACGTCGATCTCGTTGTCGAAGTGCCCGATATTGCAGACGATGGCGCGGTCCTTCATGGCCCGCATGTGGTCGACGCCGATGATGTTCTTGTTGCCGGTTGCGGTGACGAAGATGTCGGCGCGCGGGCAGGCGTCCTCCAGCGTGACGACCTCGTAGCCTTCCATCGCCGCCTGCAGGGCGCAGATCGGATCGACTTCCGAGACCAGCACGCGGCAGCCGGCCTGGCGCAGCGAGGCGGCCGAGCCCTTGCCGACGTCGCCGAAGCCCGCGACGAACGCCGTCTTGCCCGACATCATCACGTCGGTGCCGCGGCGGATGGCGTCGACCAGGCTCTCGCGGCAGCCGTAGAGATTGTCGAACTTCGACTTGGTCACGCTGTCGTTGACGTTGATCGCCGGGAACAGCAGCTTGTTGTGGGCGGCCAGCTGATAGAGCCGGTTGACGCCGGTCGTCGTCTCTTCTGAGACGCCGCGGATCGAGGTCGCGAGCTGGGCGAACCAGCCCTTGGGCTTCTTGGCGAGGGTCTTCTTCAGCAGGGCGAAGAAGATCTCCTCCTCCTCCGAATGCGGCGTGTCGAGGAAGGCGGTGTCGCCCTGCTCGGCGCGCAGGCCCAGGTGCACGAACATCGTCGCGTCGCCGCCGTCGTCGAGGATCATGTTGGGCATGCCGCCGCCGTGCCAGTCGAACAGCTTGGCGGTGTAGTCCCAGTACTCGGTCAGCGTCTCGCCCTTATAGGCATAGACCGGCGTGCCGCCCGCAGCGATCGCGGCGGCGGCGTGGTCCTGGGTCGAGAAGATGTTGCACGACACCCAGCGCACGTCGGCGCCCAGGTGCTTCAGCGTCTCGATCAGCACCGCGGTCTGGATCGTCATGTGCAGCGAGCCGGCGATGCGCGCGCCCTTCAGCGGCTGCTTGGGGCCGAACTCTTCGCGCGTCGCCATCAGGCCGGGCATTTCCGTTTCGGCCAGGTCGATTTCCTTGCGGCCGAAGGCGGCCAGCTTGATATCGGCGACGTGATAGTCGTGGGCGGACATGGAGCCTCGAATGGAAAAAGAGGGCGGCTAGGGGACGCGGCCCCGCCGCAATGGAGGCCCCTCTAGCAGCCCGGTCTGCGGCTCGCAAGTCTTATATAAGGACTTCTTTATATCTCGTTGACGATACCGGCCGCGGCCGCGTCACGAGCGTCCCGGTGCGCTCCACAGCGCCGCGAGGCTGGTGGAATCGTCGAAATTGAAGCCGTTGGGGCAGCCATAGGACTGCATGGCGATCTGGATCGCCTGGTCGAGATAGACCTGTCCGCCTTCCAGGATCTTGAGGCCTGCATTCAGCTTCGCGTCATAGGTCGCCATCTGCCAGTACTGGCCGAGCTTCTCGGCGTCGCAGTAGGAATAGCCGGCGTCCCAGAACGCCATCTCCATCTGGCTCTGGCTATAGGCGTAGGCGGCCTGCACGAGGCTGAGCGAGGCGCCGGTCATGGCGCTGGTCGCCAGGAATGCGGCGGCGACGCGGCCGAGCATGCGGGCGCGCGGCGTGGTGGATGTCATGCGGTGTCCTTCCGGGGTCGAGTCGGTTGCCCCACTCTGTCACGCACTGCCCTCCGGCGCGATAGCCCCGGCCCGCCAGCCCGCCCGGATCTCGTCCGGCAGATCGAGTTCGTCGATCCAGGCGTCCAGCCGCTCCGGCGCGGCGCGCAGGCCCGGCCGGACGCACCATTCCAGGATCGCCTCGAACAGCAGTGCTGCCGCGATCGCCGGCCGCGCCTCCAGATAGACCGGCAGGATGCGGACCTCGAAGGTGTGTTTCGACGGGCTCGCCGCCGCGATGTTCAGCAGGTTGAAGTCGCAGAATTTCTTCAGCCCCACGCTCGCCAGCCCCTCGCGCGCCTTCTCCCAGGGCAGCGCCGCGAAATGCGGCGCATTGACCAGCGCGCTCAGCCCCTCCGGCCAATGGCCGAGGCGCGTGCAGCGCGGGTTGGTCTTCACCAGGCGCTTCAGCGCCGCGCCGTGAAGGCCCAGTGCGTTGACGAGATTGGCGATCGCCGCCGCGGAGGTCAGCCTGGCGGCGTCGAAATGGATGTGCGTCGCGCCCTCGGCCGGCGCCGCGAAGCCGAGCGCGCGCGCCTCGCCCAGCAGGCTCTCCAGCGCCGCCTCGTGATCCGCCTCCAGCGGCGGCGTGACGATCTCGCAGGGCCGCTCGCGCTCGCCGGGCAGCGGCGCGCCGATGGCGACCGAGACGCCGCGGTCGTCGCTCACCCGCACCATGCCGGAGGCGTGCGGCTCGATCGCCGTCCCGAACAGCCCGGCCAGCTTCGCCATCGTTTCGGCCAGCGGCGCCTCGGCGTCGCAGTGGCGCATGACGAGGCGCAGCAGCCGCGCGTCGTCGGCGACCACCCGGTACCAGCCGGGCCTGGGCGCCGCCGATTTCGTCAGGCCCTCCTGCAGCGTCACGTCGTCGACGAAGCGCCCGAGCGGCTGCCCGCCGGCGTCCAGCGCCTCGAAGCCGGGCGTCAGGTTCTCGAAGGTCGCCAGGCCCTTGACCGCGCTCGGCTCGGACTGCGGATGGAAGAAGCGCCGCACGGCGCCGCCGCCGCGCCGCGCCACGCGCTCGGCAAGCTCCAGCCGCGAGCGCCCGGGCGGCGCCATCAGCTCGATCTCGAAACCCATTTTCCAGCGTGGCGTCATCGCCGGCGCCGGCTCACGGCCCCTCGACCTCGATCCCGGCCTCGCGCAGCATCGCCTGCACGCTCGCCTCGCCCGCCAGATGCCCCGCCCCCACCACGATCAGGTAGGAATTGCGGTCCTTCATGTAGAAATCCTGGATCTTCTGCGCCCAGCGCGCATTGCGGTCGGCGAGCAGGGCCTTCGACACTTCGGGCGCGTCGGCGAGGCCGCGATTCATCATTTCGTCGATGCCCGCCACGTCGCCGCGCTGCCAGGCGTCGATCAGCGTCTTGAGTTCGTCGGGCCGCTCGAGCAATTCCTCGGCGCCCAGCACCAGGAAGTCGATCTGCGCCTCCTCGTCCAGCTCGATGAAGAGATCGAGCTGCTCGCGCGCCTTTTCGAAATAGTCGAACGCCTTGCCGTCCGCCTTGCCGTCGCTCTCGATGCGCTTGTCGACGCCTGCCTCGGGCGAGAACCCCTGGCTCACCGCATAGGCGACCGACAGCTGCAGCGCCGCGAACCACGGCCGGAAGCCTTCCATCGCCGCCAGGCTCAGTCCGGCCGCCGCCGCGCCCTTCGACACGGTGTCCTTCTGCTCCGGCGTCAGCAGCGTCGACAGCGTGACGCCGGGCGGGTTCAGCGCGTGCTTGGCCAGATAGGCCTGCAGCGCCGGGTCCTGCATCGTCGCGAGGTCGGTCTCCAGCACGATGACGTCGGCCTTGTCGTAGGCGCGGGCCAGCGCCTTGGTCCGCCAGCCGTCGCCGTCCGGCAGCAGGTGGACCGACCCGAACAGCGTGATCGTCGTGCCGTTCGGCTTGTCGATGGTCCAGATCGCCGGCTCGCGCTGGGCGCTCAGCGCCGCGAAGGCGGAGGTCGCGCTGTCGGCGGCCGCCGCGCCGGCCAGCAGCATCAGTCCGGCCGCCAGCCCCGCGGCGCGCCGCGCCAGATTCCTGATCATGCCGCTCTCCCTATTCCCATCTGAGGTGACGGACCGAGCGGCCGTCGTTCTGGATTTCCTTCAGCGCTTCGATGCCGATGCGGATATGCGGCTCGACATACTGGCCCGAGACCTTGCGGTCGCTCTCGCTGGTCTTCACGCCCTGCGGGATCATCGGCTGGTCGCTGACCAGCAGCAGCGCCCCGGTCGGGATGCGGTTGGCGAAGCCGACGCTGAACAGCGTCGCGGTCTCCATGTCGATCGCCATCGCGCGGATGCGGCGCAGATAGTCCTTGAAGGCCTGGTCGTGCTCCCAGACGCGGCGGTTGGTCGTATAGACCGTGCCGGTCCAGTAATCGTGCCCGAGGTCGCGGATGGTGGACGAGATCGCGCGCTGCAAGGTGAAGGCCGGCAGCGCCGGCACCTCGGGCGGGAAATAGTCGTTCGACGTGCCCTCGCCGCGGATCGCGGCGATCGGCAGGACGAAATCGCCGAGCTGGTTCTTCTTCTTCAGCCCGCCGCACTTGCCCAGGAACAGCACCGCCTTGGGCATGACCGCGGTCAGAAGGTCCATGACCGTCGCCGCCATCGGACTGCCCATCGAGAAATTGATGATGGTGATGCCGTCGGCGCTCGCCGAATGCATCGCGCGGTCGAGGCCCTTGACCTCGACGTCGTGCCAGTCGGCGAATTTCTGGACGTAGTTGTCGAAATTGGTGAGCAGGATGTACTGCCCGAACTCGCCCAGCTCCAGCCCCGTGTAGCGCGGCAGCCAGTTGCGGACGATATCGTCTTTGTTCTCCATGCGCGCCTAGGATAGAGACTTGGCGCAGGCCTGTCAGCCCTCGCCGCCGTCGCGGACGCGCACCGCCCGGCTGCGCCCGGGCCCGCACTGTGCTAGAAAACAGCCATGCCCGTCTCCG
>OEIV010000504.1_pt1 | contig 21170 bp, 21 predicted proteins | sample 1539231 | NCBI WGS metagenome assembly OEIV01 (sample SAMN03794762, study PRJEB22550) | activated sludge metagenome | feature: wastewater treatment plant; material: activated sludge; isolation source: Wastewater treatment plant of a petroleum refinery complex | place: Argentina: Buenos Aires ...
CCGGCGCCGCCTTCGCCGAACTTGACGTTCGATCCGGAATCGAACGTCCAGTTCGGCGAAGGCGGCGCCGGCACTTTTTCCGACGGCAAGCTCGCCAGCCAGATCAAGGACCCGGGCTTTCGGGCTCGCCGCGTGCTGGAGGAGTTCGTCGCCGCCGACGCGCCGCCGGAAATCATCTACGTCAGCAAGCCGCATATCGGCACCTTCCGGCTGGTGCGCGTGGTGCGGAACATGCGCGCCACCATCGAGTCGCTGGGCGGCGAGATCCGCTTCCAGAGCCGCGTCGCCGACTTCGACATCGAGCGCGACGCCGATGGAGGAAAATGCGGCAACGGCCGCATGCGCGGCGTGGTGCTGGCCAGCGGCGAGCGTATCGCCGCCGACCACGTGGTGCTGGCCATCGGCCACAGCGCCCGCGACACTTTCGAACTGCTGCACGCGCGCGGCGTGCACATGGAAGCCAAGCCCTTCTCGATCGGCGTGCGCGCCGAACATCCGCAAGCGCTGATCGACCGGGCGCGGCTGGGCAAGTTCGCCGGCCATCCGGCACTCGGCGCGGCCGACTACAAGCTGGTGCATCACTGCCGGAACGGCCGCTCGGCGTACAGCTTCTGCATGTGCCCCGGCGGCCAGGTGGTGGCGGCGGCCTCGGAAGCAGGCGGCGTGGTCACCAACGGCATGAGCCAGTATTCGCGCGCCGAGCGCAACGCCAACGCCGCGCTGGTGGTCGACGTATCGCCCGCGGATTTTCCCGGCGACGCGGCGAAGAATCCGCTGGCCGGCATGGCGTTCCAGCGCCAATGGGAAGCGGCGGCCTTCAAGGCCGGTGGCGAGAACTACGCGGCGCCGGCGCAGAAGGTGGGCGACTTCCTGGCCGGCAAGCCTTCGACCGAACTCGGCTCGGTGCAGCCTTCCTACACGCCGGGCATCAAGCTCACCGACCTGACGACCTGCCTGCCGGGCTACGTGGTCGAGGCGCTGCGCGAGGCGATACCCGCCTTCGACCGGCAGATCCACGGCTTCGCCATGGCCGATGCCCTGCTGACCGGCGTCGAGACGCGCACCTCCTCGCCGGTGCGCATCACGCGCGACGAAAAGTACGAGAGCCTCAACACGCGCGGCCTCTATCCGGGCGGCGAGGGCGCCGGCTACGCGGGCGGCATCCTCTCGGCGGCGGTCGACGGCATCCGGCTGGCCGAGGCGGTGGCGCTGGCCATGACTTCGGCTTAGGGCTGGCGCAGCCGCGCCATGCGCTCCTTGAGCCTGGCGATCCAGCCGGCGGCGAGGCCGGGAATGGCCGCGAAGGCCGCCAGCGGATCGGCGTCGGCACGGCATGCGCTCATCATGTGCAGCAGCTTCGCCACCGTCACCGCGCCGGGCAGTCGCTCGGCCAGTTCAAAGCCGCAGCCCGGCTCGACGCTGCCTTCTTCCAGTACGCGGTAGTACCAACCGGTGATGCCCGTGTCGGCGATGAAGCGCATCATGCCATCGACGCCGTAGCGGCGATCGATCTTCCAGCAGGGCGCGCGCGGCTGCGAAACCTGGATCACGGCATCGCCCAGCCGGAAAACGTCACCGATGCGGACATTGCCCTCGTCCCAGCCGGGCACGGAAAGGTTCTCGCCGATCGAGCCGCGCACCAGCAGTGGCGCCGCCGCCGGAAACGCCTCGGCGAGACGCGCGTAATGGCCGACCGGATATTGATGCAGCGCCTTCTCGGCGCCGCCATGGACGCGACGGTCGGCCTGGGCATCGCCGGCCAGGCCTTCGCGGCCCAGCCAGACTGGTCCCTCGACTTCGACCTTGAAGATGCCGGTCGGTTGATTCTCCGGCGGCAAGGGGCGGATGCCGCCCAGAAAGAACATCGTCGCGCTCATCAGATCATCGCCCCGTTGATCGAGATCACCTGCCCCGAGATGTAGGCCGCCGCCTCCGAGGCAAGGAAGGCGACGAGTTCGGCGACTTCATCGGGCTGGCCGGCGCGCTGCATGGGCACCAGCCGCTTGATCGCCTCGGCATCGAACACCCCCTCGATCATGCCGGTGTCGATGATGCCGGGCGCGACCGCGTTGACCGTCACACCGCGACTGGCCAGTTCCAGCGCCAGCGACTTGGTGGCGGCGTGCAACGCGCCCTTGGCCGCCGCGTAGTTCACCTGACCGCGGTTGCCGACGATGCCGGCCACCGACGTGATATTGACGATGCGCCCCCAGCGCGTGCGCAGCATCGGCAGCGTCAGCGGCTGGGTGACGTTGTAGAAACCGTTGAGCGATACGTCGATGACGCCCGCCCATTGCTCGCGCGACATGCCGGCGAAAACCGCGTCGGCGTGGATGCCGGCGTTGTTCACCAACACCTGGATGGCGCCGGCCTCCAGCTCCTTTTCCAGCGCCGCCCGAGCCGCCGCCGCGTCCGTGACGTCGAAGGCGATCGCGCGCGCGGCGCCCCCGGCGGCGCGGATTGCCGCCGCCATGGCCTCGGCCCTGTCGATATTGCTGTTGGCATGGACCAGCACGTCGCAGCCCCGCGCGGCCAGCTGGCGGCAGATGGCCGCGCCAATGCCGCCGCTGCCGCCGGTCACCAGTGCCCGTTTCACTTGAGCGCCTCCACGTTCAGGATCACCGCCGCGCGGCCGGCCAGCAGCACCCTGCCGTCGGCGCGTACTTCGAAACGGTAGAGGATGTTCTCGTCGTCGCCGGCAAGCCGCTCGGCCTCGATGTCGAGCGGGCCTTCGATGTCGTCGAGGCGGTCGACATTCAGCTCGACGCCGCGCACGCTGGCGAGGTAGCCCTGGCGCGGCGGCTTTCCCTCGCCGGCGATCAGCGCGCCGTGCACCGCCATCGCCTGCGCCGCGTACTCGATGCCGCAGGCGGCGCCGAGTCTGCCCTCGTTACGCAAGGGATTGTCGGCGGCGCGGTGGCTGGCCGATGCGCAACGAATGCGTTCCGCCGACCATTCACGCACCGCGTCGAGCAGGCACATGCCGCCCTGATGTGGAATGTGGGCGGCGATCCAGCGTCTGTCTAGCATGGCGCGACATCCACGCGCAGCGACAGCGGCGCGAGATATTCGAGACTAACCGTCCCCGCCTGCCGGCGGGCAAGCCTCTCCAGCAGCGGCAATGCGCGCATGGCCGGAATATCGGTACGCAGTTTCTCCAGCGCAACGTCGTTCATCGGCGTATTCGGCGTCTCGCCAAGGCTGACTTTCATTTCGGCCAGCGACTTATCGCCGCGCCGGGGCGCGAGCAGCAGCGCACCCCCGCCGACGTCCGGCACCGGCCGCTTGGCGAAAATCGGCTCGGGATATTCGGCGTCGTAGGAGACCAGCAGGATCGCCGCATTCGTCGTCGCCACCTGCGCCATCGCCTCCAGCAGGCCGGCGGCGAAACTGGCGTCGAAGGCGCACAGCACCTGGCTGGGCGCCATGGCGCCGGTGGCGATGCCCCAGTAGCCGGCGGCGGCGTTGTGCACCGAATTGTGGAAACGGGTCGGCGACACCGCGCGGTCGTCGGGGGCCAGCATTTCACACAGGGCGTGGCAATTGTGGCCGTCGCCCGAGGACGAGGTGAACACCGTGGCGAGCGCGAACGCGTCGGCACCGGCATGGCTCACCGCTTCCAGCCCGACGCCGAGCGCGGCCTTGACCAGCCGGCTGGCGCGCCGTCGCTCGGCGGGCGGCAGAACGGCCGGCGGATTCAGTACCGTCGGCGCCGGTTCGTAAGCGGTCTCGCCCCTCAATAGATCGGCCGCCGCCGGCCAGCCGGCGATGCCGGGAGCGAGGACGCCGATACCATCGATCCAGGCGGTCGGATTCATGCTGGCGTCGTGGTGATGCGCATCGATCAGTGGCTCGCTTCGGCGTGCGCCAAGCCGAGTTCGGCGGCGGCCAGCCCCAGCCGCTTGTCGCGCGTCCACAGGCGGCTTGCGCCATCGATCGCCACCGCCGCCAGCAGGTGCATGTCGATGTAGCCCAGGCCTCGTCCCATCAGCGCCTGTCGCTCGATGAAGTACAACACTTCCTCGTCGCTCGCCATCGGCGCCCTCGGCAGGTTGCCGAGCAAGCCCATGATTTCCGCGCGGGCGCGCAGCGTCCCGCAGGCGATTTCGCCAATCACGAACGAGTGGGCGAGCACCCGGCCCGATTCCAGCAGCTGCCCGACCGTCGGGTCGCCGCGGCGCAAATGATCCACCCACGCCGAGGTGTCGACCAGGACCATCATTCTCTACTCTAGGCTGGCGCACTCCGCCGCCGTGGCGCCAGCTTGAGCCGCTTTTCGGTTCCCCCCAGTCTCGCCAGGCGGCGCGCGCTCTCGCGCTGGATGAGCGCGGCAAGCGCTTCCCGCAACAACGCGGACCGCTCCTGCACACCGCTCAGGCTGGCGGCCTGCTCAAGCAAGCCATCGTCGAGACTTACCGTCGTTCGCATGTCGTTGTCCGCATCGTCGTTCTCTCCCGCTTGATGCAAAATCTAGCATCATTCGATGCCGATCTCAATGCCACGGAGCGGCGCCGAATTTCATTGCGCTCTCCCGAACACCAGGCTGCAATTGCTGCCGCCGAAGCCGAAGGAGTTGGACAGCGCGCGCCTCACGCCGCCGTTGCGCGTCGCCAGCAGGTAGTCGATGGCGATCGCCGGATCAGGCGTTTGCGTGTTGGCGCCGCCGGGCAGGAAGCCGTGGCGCAGCGCCAGCGCGCTGATCGCCGCCTCGACGGCGCCGGCCGCGCCCAGGGTATGGCCGGTGGCGCCCTTGGTCGAACTCGTCGGTACGCGAGCGCCGAACAGCGCCGCCACCGCCTTGCCTTCGGCCGCGTCGTTGCTGGGCGTCGCCGTGCCGTGCAGGTTGATGTAGTCGATATCCGACGCCGTCAGGCCGGCGTCGGCCAGCGCGCGCGCCATCGCCAGCCGCGCACCGAGGCCTTCGGGATGCGGCGACGACATGTGGTGGGCGTCGCTCGACTCGCCCGCGCCGAGCAGCAGGATGGCATCGGCGTCGAGCGAGCCAGACGGCTTCTCCAGCAAAGCGTAGGCCGCGCCTTCGCCGACCGAGATACCGCAGCGGTTCGCGTCATACGGCCGGCAAGGATCTGGCGAGGTGAGTTCCAGCGAGCTGAAGCCGTAGAGCGTGGTCAGGCACAGCGAGTCGACGCCGCCGACCAGCGCCGCGTCGATGAAGCCGCATTCGATCATGCGCGCGGCGGCGGCGAAGACTTTCGCCGACGAGGAGCACGCCGTCGACACCACGACCGCCGGCCCTTCCAGGCCAAGGTGGTCGCGCACGAAGCCGGCCACCGAGTAGGTGTTGTGCGTGGTCGGGTAGATGAAATCGTCGGGCAGGGTGCCGGTGACCGGATCACGGCGGCGGTAGGCCAGTTCGGTCTGGAGGATGCCCGAAGTGCTGGTACCGAGAATCACGCCGAACCGGCGCTTGCCGACCTTGCCGATCGCCGCGCGCACGGCGTCCTCGAAAGCGTCGGTCTGGAGACCGAGCAGCGCCAGCCGGTTGTTGCGGCAGTCGTGGCGTGCCAGCGGGAGCGGCAGGCGGACATCATCCACGCCGTCGACCTCGCCGATCCAGGTGTCGAGCCGCACCGTTTCGAAATCGCAGTGCCGCAGGCCGCTGGCGGCGCTCTCCAGCGCCGCGCGATGGGCCGCCAGCCCGCGCCCGAGACAGGTGGTGACAGTGAAATGCGCAAGCAGAAAAGGCGTCACGATGAGGCAAGATCAGGCGATGATGCAGTTTAGCAGACCGAAAATTGGTGCCGCCGCGCCTGCCGATTGACCACGTCTACCGCGTTGCAACTTGACCACCGCGATGGTGTCCCGATAATCGGTGCGCCCATCCCACAGACGAGGAACAACAAGATGTCGATTCCCCTGCTTGCCCGAACCCTGCTCGCCGCCGCCGCGGCACTGGCCGGCCTGGTGGCCGCGGCCCAGGCCGCCGCGCCCATCATCGACGCCGCCGAGACCAAGGCCGCCATCGCGCGCGGCGCCATTGTTTGGGACGTGCGCGCCACGCCGCTCTATCGCAAGGGGCACATTGCCGGCGCCATCAACATCGGCGACGTCGGCGTCGTATTGCGCAATCCGGTGACCGAAGACTTCATCGACACGGCGCAGATCGAGAAACTGTTCGGCCAGGCGGGACTCGATCCGGCCCGGGAGATCGTCGTCTACGCGGATCGCGGGTCGGCTTATGCCCACTTCGGCCGCTATGCGCTGCGCTATTTCGGCGCGGCCAACGTCAGCGTCTTCCACGACGGCATCGAGGGCTGGCAGGCGGCGGGCGGCGCGGTCGAGACCGACAACGCGCTGGCCAAGCCGGTGGCTGTGAAGCTGACCGAACAGCCACAGCTGGCGGTCGGCACCGAGGATGTCGTCACCCGTGCCAAGGCAGGCAATACGCAGATCGTCGACGTGCGCACGGCCGGCGAATATGCCGGCAACGACGTGCGCGCCATTCGCGGCGGCAACATTCCCGGCGCCGTGAACATCCCCTACGAGATGAACTGGAAGGACCCCGAGACGGCCACCAAGCTCGCCCGCCGACTGGTGCCGGACAACAGCGGCGCGACCTTGACCTCGCCGGAAAACCTCAAGGCGCTTTACGCCAGGCTCGATCCGGGCAAGGAAACCGTCGTGTATTGCCAGAGCGGCGTGCGCGCTGCAGAAACGGCGTCGGTGCTGGAAACGCTGGGTTTCAGGAACATCAAGGTCTACGACTCGTCATGGCTCGGCTATGCCGCGCGGCTCGACGCCCCGGCCGCCAACGAGCGCTTCTTCAACGTCGGCGCCCTCAACGGCCGCCTGGCATCCATGCAGCGGCGCATCGACGAACTGGAGAAACTGATCACCGACCTGCACGGTACGCTAAGTCGATAGTCTGGCCAGCGGCACTTCGAACCAGAAAACGCTGCCCCGATCCAGTTCGCTTTCGAAGCCGAGGCTGCCGCCCATCATCGCCACCAGCCTGCTGGCGATGAACAGGCCCAGGCCGAGGCCGCCCTGCTTGCGCGTCATCGAATCGTCGCCGAGCGCGAACAAGCCGAACAGTCGTTGCTGGAGCGCCCTGTCCATGCCGATGCCGGTGTCGCGCACCTCGAAGCGAACGACGAGCTCGCGTTGATCCTCCCGGCCGAGACTCGCGACCACCTGAACGAGGCCATGGTTGGTGAACTTGATGGCGTTGCGCACCAGGGCGACCAGCACGTCCAGCAGGCGCCGCCCGTCGCCGACGACGAGCTGGCGGGCAAGCTCGGCCGGCATGTTCGTCACCAGCCCCAGGCCTTTCTGGGCGGCGGGCTCCCCCAGCCGGCTTCCGAGCTTGGGCAGCAAGTCGCCGAGGATGAATTCTCCCCTGACCAGTTCAACCTCGTTCAGCTCGATCCTGGTGGCCTCGAAGATATCGGTGATGATCTCCAGCAGATTCCGCGAGGATTGCAGCGCGGTCTTCAGAAACCTCGCCTGCTTGTCGTCGCTGGCATGCATCAGCGCCAACTCGGTCATGCCCATGACTCCGTTCAGCGGCGTGCGCAGCTCATGACTCATGTTGCCGAGGAAGGCGGTCTTGGCCCGATTCGCGGCTTCGGCGGCCAATCTGGCGTCGGCCAGCTCCGCCGTCCGCTCATGGACCAGTTTCTCGAGCTGTTCGCGGTGGGCCCGGAGTTCCTCGTCGCGCTTGTGGCTTTCGGTGATGTCGCGCGACGTGACCACCGCGCCGATGATCGTTCCCGCCGAATCGCGCATGGGTGCGAAATTGGCGCGTGCGAGCCAGGATTCGCCGGTATCCCTGCGCCGAACCATGAATTCGGCGTCGCGGCCGCGTTCGCCCCGCAAGGCACGGGATATCGGCCACTCGTCCGGCGCCATCGCCGCGCCGTCCGGCCTGGTCACGTCAAACAAGCCATCGAGCTTGGTCAGATCCCTTCGAACTTCCGCCCGGTCGCGAAACCGGTTGAAGGTAACGTAGGCATCGTTGAAATCGATGACGCCACCCCCGGCATCGGTCATGAACACGGCCTCTTCCATGCCCGCGAAAGCCGCCTCCAGCCGCGACTTGATGTCTTGCAGCTCGGCTTCGATCCGCTTCCGTTCGGTGACTTCATCGATGATGACGACAACTTCCCCCGGCTGCGGGCTGTAGGCGCTCGATTCGAAGCTTCGCGCCGAGCGGCCGAAACAATGTTCCACCCGCTCCGCCGGACCGCCGGCGGCGATGCGGCCATAGATTTCCAACAGCCGATCATCTGCCGGCGCAAGCCAACCCGGGAAGACCGCGCTGCGCCGCTTGCCGACGGCGTTGGTGACGCCCGTCATCGTCTCGAACGCCTTGTTGACCCGCAGATAGACCATGTCGACAGGCTTGCCGTCCCGGTAGAGAACGCGCGCAAGAAAACAGGCGGCGGACATGGCGTCGAATATCCGCCGATAACTTCGTTCGGCTTCGATCAGGCTCCGCTGCGCCTCGTCGAGATTTTCGCCGGCGAACAGAAAGGTCACCACCCCCTCTTCGCCATCGACGTTCGCCGCGACCGCCGATACGAGGCCGCAGCCCGTCTTTCCCGATTTTTCGCGGTACTCGTAGACGAAATCATTGACACAACCGCGCCGGGCAAACTCCGCCTTGAACTCCGCCCGGCCGTGGCCGTTGCTCCACAATCGCAGATCCTGTTCGGTGCGACCGATCACTTCGTCGCGACGGTACCCATGCACCGCCAGACATGCGTCATTCACGTAGGAGATACGGCCATCCCGCCGCCGCGCGGCCAATACGGCCGTCGAGCTCCCGCGGAACAGCAAATCCAAACTGCCGGTTGTCGCAGCCTCCATCGTACCCATCGTCCCTCGCTCCCTGTGGCATTTGCATTTTCAGTATGGCCGCGCATCTTCAGGATGTCACGGTTCGACGAGCCGATCATCCGCGGCTTTCTTGATCGTCGTCAACCCGCTGGCAGCCTGGCCGGGTTCGAGCCGCTAGAAGACGCCCGGGATGAAGCGCCGCGTCCGGCGCATGTATTCGGCGTAGGCGGGGCCGAAGTAGTCGAGGCATTCACGTTCGTCGGCCAGCGCGGTCAGCAGCAGGAGCAACGAAACGGCCAGGGCAATCGTGCCCGCGAGCAAGGACGGCGCTTGCAGGAAGGCGCCCCAGTCGAGCGCCAGCAGCGAGGCGTACATCGGGTGGCGGATGTGGGCGAAAATGCCCGTGGTGACGAGCACGGTGGTTTTCTCCCAGTCGTAGAGCGCGCCGCCGCCACGCTGGCCGCTGACCCGGCCGAGCCTGACCAGCGTCGCCATGCCGAGCGCGACCAGCGCGATGCTGCCGCCCAGCAGCGTCCAGGATGCCATCTGATGAAGCGACCAGGGCGACATGCCCCAAGCGCGGTGGCTCATCGACACCAGCGCCAGGATGCCGATCCAGGCGAAGAACCGATAGAAGCCGTGGCTGCCGGGATGGCGCAGTGCCTTGCGCGAGCACCAGGCCATCGCTGTCGAGCCGATGAAGAACAGCAGCACGTCGGTTGCCGGCACTGTCACCGTCTTGGCCCCGTCATGCGCCGTTCGCCCGCGCGATCAGCATGACATTGGCGAAAGGCTTGCCCTCGCTCATCGGCATGGTCTCGACCTCGAAGCCGCTGCGCGCGAGCAGCGCCACCCAGTCCGACAGGCCACGGCACCAGAGCACCGGTCGCCGGCGCCAGCGGGCCAGGATCACGGCGCGATCCAGCCAGTCGCAGACATGGAAGGGCAGGCCGGCGGCGGCATCGCCGACGCGCGTCACCAGCAGTCCGCCCGCCGGCAGCGCGGCGCGCGCGCGGCGCAGCAGGTCTTCCTGGCCGGCGTGGTCGATGTAGTGCAGGACATCGAGGATCGTCACCACGTCGACCCGGCCGAAATCGGTGCCGCGGATGTCACCCTGGCGGATGACGACTTGCGGCTCGCGATCGGCCAGCGCGACACGCGCGCGGGCGACGTCCCTGGCCATCAGCTCGTAGCCGCGCAACGCCAGCACACGCGGCGGTTCGGGCCAGTCGGCCGGCCAGTCGCCGGCTTCGTAAAGCTTGCGGGCCGCCAGCAGCCACGAGGCAAACACGGCCTGGCCGCAGCCGAGGTCGAGGAAGCGCGCGGCGGACGGGAAAATGCCCCGGCGCAGCAGCTCGCGGAAAATACAGTCGCCGCCGAGTTTGCCGCGCGCGAAGTGGTAGCCGAAACGGCCGGCGGCACGGTAGGGCCGGCTGGCTTCGTCGAGCAGGTGGCCGAGAAATTTTTCAGTCATGGCCGAGCGCGGCGGCGAGGGTAACGGCACGCAGGCGGCGCTCGCCGAGGCTGACCAACAGGCGCGGCAGCGCCGCGAGGATCACCGGCCCGCCGGTCGCGGTGCGCGCGGCGTGGCCGTCGTGCATGAGCAGGATGTCGCCGGCGGCCAGCCCGCGCGTCAGCCGCGCGTGCACGGTGTCGGCGTCGCCGCAGCGCGTGTCGAACGGCCGGCGCGTCCAGCTGGCCAGCCGCAGGCCGAGGCCGGCCAGCACCGGATCGAGCAAGGGATTGCGCAGGCCGGCGGTCGGCCGGAACCAGCGCGGCGCGCGGCCGACGGCATCGGCAATGCTCCGTTGCGCTTCGGCGATCTCGCGGCGCATGCCGCCCGGCCCGAGCGCGGCGAACAGCTTCAGATGTCGCTGGCTGTGGTTCTCGATGGCGTGGCCGCGCGCGACCACCGCGCGCGCCAGCGCGGCATGGCGCGCCACCCGCTCGCCGATGCAGAAGAACGTCGCCTTCATCCCGGCGGCGTCGAGCAGGTCGAGCACGCGCGGCGTGACGTCGGGATCGGGGCCGTCATCGATGGTCAGCGCAATCTCGCCGCGCATGGCGCTGGCTGCGGGCAGACGCGTCAGGTTGGGGCCGAGCAGGGTGGAACGGGGCAGCAGGCCGGCGGCGGTGAGCAGCGCCTGATTGGCGGCGACGATGGCGAGCGCGTGGGGCCAGAAGCCGGGCGCGGCCAGCGCGGCAGCCGCGGCGCCGGCATGGACGGCGAAGCTCGCCTTGATCGTCGCGCTGGGCCGCCAGCCCATCAGCGCGCCTTCCCGCCCGCCAGCATCGCCGACAGGAGCAGCGCCAGCATGGCGCCCGGGCCGACGGTGACGCCGATCGCGTGCAGTACCGGCACCGTCGAGGTCGCCAGCGCGCCGAAGCCGATCACCGTCGTGATGTTGGCGACCACCAGCGAGGCCAGCGTGCGCGGCTCGATGGCCGCATCGGCCTTGTCGAAGAACAGCGCGTAGTTGGAGCCGACCGCGACCGTGAGCAGCAGCCCGACCAGATGCAGCAGCGTCATGCGCTCGCCGGCCAGCGCCAGGCCGGCCATGACCAGCAGCACGGCGATCACCAGCGGCGCCATGACGCGCAGCAGGCGGCGCACCGAACGCAACGAGACGGCCAGCAGCACGGCGATGGCGGCGAAACCGGCCAGCGACAACACGATCGCCTCGTCGAGGTATTCGGCATACAGGCGATTGGCTTCGCGGCCGACGTCGAGGAATGCCGCTCCCGGTTCGTCAGCCACCGCGGCGCGCACCCGGCCGGCATCGATCTCGCCCGCCGCCGGCGCGCGCAGCGGCAGCAGCACGGACCATCCCGACTGCCGTTGCAACAACATCGCGTCCACCGCCAGGGCCAGGTGGCTGCCCTTGAGTATCTCGGCGTCCAGCCACGGCTGACTTTCGACGCTTCTGGCGGTCTCGACATCGTCGAGGAAGGGCGCGAGTTTCCCGGCGCGCAGCGGCAGGTCCGCCGTCGCTTCGCGCAGGCGTCGCGCCAGTTCGTCGCGTTCCGGCAGCGCGGCGCGCCTGGCCTGCTGGGTGGCGCGGCTCGGCAGGAAACGCGTCGGCGTCTCGAAACCGGCGATGACGCCCTGGTCGACCAGTACCTGCAGCCGCCCGGCGACGCGCTCGGCGGCGGCCAGGGCCGCTTCGCGCTCGGGCGCGCCGACGACGACCAGATAGCCCTGGCCCGGCGCGCCCAGTTCGCCGCGCAAGGATTCGTCGAGGGCCAGCAATGCCGGCGACATCGGACTCAGCTCCGACAGCCGCAAATTCCAGAGACGGTCGCGCTGGACGACTAGCGTCGCCACCGCCAGCACCGCCAGCCCGAACGCCAGCCAGCGCAGCCGGCCCAGGCCGCCGAGCAGCGGCGCCACGGCGCGGCCGATGGCCGTGGCATCCGGCGGACGAAAACCCGCCGGTCGCAGCGGAGGCAGCACGAAGCGCGTCACGGCGGCGGCGACCAGCAGGCCCGACATCGAGTAGAGGCCGAGTTGCGCCAGGCCGGGAAAACCGGAGAAGAGCAGGGAGGCGAAGCCGAACAGCGAGGTCAGCACGCCGAGGCGGATGGTCGGCCAGAAGCGCGCGCGCCAATCGCCATCGTTGCCGTCTCGCGATTGCACGAAGTAGTAGATGCTGTAGTCGACCGCCTCGCCGATCAGCGTGGTGCCGAAGCCGATGGTGAGGCCGTGCACATGGCCGAAGCCGAGGCTGACGGCGGCGACCCCGGCCAGCGCGCCCGAGACCACGGGCAGCAGCCCGAGCGCCAGCGCCGGCAATGAACGAAAAACCAGCAGCAGCACCGCGATGATGCCGACGCCGCTGACGATGGCCAGACGTTCGACTTCGCCCCGGATGGTGCGGCGGGCATCGACCGAGAACACCGGCGTGCCGGAGACCAGCAGGCGCATGTCCGCCGGCGGCAACCGCTCGCGGACCTCGCCGAAGGCGGCCCGCAGTTGCGCCAGCGCCCGCTCCTGGCCATCGGTGTCGGCGCCCGGAGCGACGGTCTGCGCCATCAACAGCGCGCGCCGGCCATCGCGCGACATCCAGACACCCTGGGCACTGGCCGGACCACGGTCGGCGCCCAGGGCGCCGACCAGTTCAATCATCTCGCCGGTGGGATCGCGCGGCAGCAGGCTCTTGATCATCAACCCGGCCGGCGAGGCGAGCAGGTCGATGCTGTCGCCGATGGCCCGCCGCAGCCCGTCGACCGTGAAACGCCCGGGGTTCACGGCCGGACTGAGCAGATAACGATGGGAGAACAGCAGGTCGCGATCCTTCGCCAGCGCCGCCGCGTCGCCGTTCTGCACGCCGGCGAATTCCGGGCTGACCGCCAGCCGCCCGGCGAGCTGTTTCGACAGTTCGGCGCGGGTGGCCGGCTCGCCGCCTTCGATACCGACCAGCAGCAGGCGCGAGAGCGCACCTTCGCGCAGCTGCTCGACCAGTAGTTGCTGGGTCGCCGACGGGCGCCGCGGCATGAAGGCCGACATGTCGGCCGTGAAGCGTGTCTGCGCGATGATGGCGACACAGGCAACCAGACCCAGCAGCCAGATTGCGATGGCACGGTGGCCCGATCGCGTCACCTGGCTTGCTCCGGTTCGATGGTCATGGTCGAACTGTCGCCGTCGGCCTGCAGGTAGCGGATCCACTCGACCTGGTTGTTCGCGCCACCGAAGGTGATGCGCAGCACGAAGGCGGCGATGCGCGGGTCGTTGGGCAGCAGGTCGAGCGTCCAGCGCTGCTCGTTGCCGTCCAGGCGCAGCTGGTAACTCTTCTCCAGCGTCGCCCGGTCGCCGGACAGCGTGCCGCGCAGGCTATCGACGAAAGCGAGCGCCTCGGGCTGTTCCGCGAGGCGGACCTGGAACTTCTGCTTGCCGCGCTCGAGCAGCAAGGTATCGCCGTCGAGGACCATGAGTTCCGGCTTCGGCTTCAGCGTGCGCTTTTCGAGGCGCGACGGCGGCTGATAACGCAGCTCGCCGGAGGACACCACCGGCTTGTCGAGCAGGGCGATGTTCTTGGTCTCGACGAAGCGCGCCCGGCCGCCTTCGTGTCGGGCAAGACCCTTCATCAGCGCCTCGACGTTCCAGGCGGAGTGAACATGAAGAGGCCACGCCAGCAAAGTCAGCCATGGCAGCACGCCGGGTCTCTTCATGTCTCGCGCCAGAAATCGAAGAAGTTGAACCAGTTGTATGGAACCGCGCGGCAGTGCTGCTCGAGACGGCCGACATAGGCGCGCTGTGCCGCCTCGATGGCGGCGTCGCGGCCGGCGCGTTCGACCGACGAGAAATCCGCCAGCGATTCGAAATGGATGCGGTAACGGTTGCCGCCCAGATAGAGACCCGTCATGAACAGCACCGGCCGGCGCAGCATGGCGGCGACGCGAAACGGGCCGACCGGGAAGGGCGCCGGTACGCCGAGGAAGTCGATGGCGCGCGACGGGTCGCCGCCCGCCTTCCGCTCGATCGCGCGATCGGCGAGCATGCCGACCAGGTGGCCGGCGTCGAGCTTCTCCTTCGCCGCCAGCATCGATGCCATGCGGCCGAGCGGAATGATGTCCTGCACGGCGGCCGGGTTGACGGCGGCCAGCGTGGCGTTGATCTTGCGCGCGTTCTCTTCGTACATCAGCATGCTGATGCCGCGTCCGGCGTGCCGGCGCCCCAGCGCGCGCATGACCTCGAAGCTGCCCAGGTGCGCACCCAGCAGCAGCACGCCATGGCCGCCGGCCATGGCGGCGCGGATGAGGTCTTCGCCGACAATTTCGATGTCATAGAGGTCGAAGTGGTCGTTGAGCAGATAGACGCGGTCGTGGATGGTGCTGGCGAAGGCAAGCACGTGGCGATAGCGTTCGGCCAGCGTCGGCGCGCGACCGAGCCCGCGCGCAAGGTACGTGGCGCTGGCGCGGCGCGCGCGGGGCGCGAAGGCGAGGAAGTAGGCGGCAATGCCGTACAGCACCAGGCGGCTGATCGGCCGCCCCAGGCGCAGCGAGAGCCACACCATCAGGCGCAGCACAGCGAGGTTGCTGCGCTCCGGCCGCCGCGTCCAGCCGGCGTCGCCGTCGGCGGTGGCGCTCATGGTGGCCGGCGTGTCAGCGTTCCGCTGGCGACGGTGCGCCCGCCGCCAACCACATCGAAGCGGATGGCGCCGGAGGTTCCCGCCCGCCAGCGGAATTCCAGCGTCTCGCCCGGTCCGGCGGGGCTGAGGAACTTGGCGCTGGCGATGTCGCAAGGCTGGCCCACAAAAGCCAGCAGGCGGTCGAGCAGCACCACGCCGGGGACGATCGGCCGCCCCGGGAAGTGGCCGGCGAAGGCCGGGTGATCGAGGGGCACCCGCCAGGTCGCGCCGGTCATGGCGCCGCCTTCGCGTGCTTGGCCAACAGCGCCTTCAGCTCGGCGCGCGGCAGCTTGCCGGTGGCGTTGCGCGGCAGGCGATCGAGGAAGACCAGCGGCCGGGGCAGGAAGATCGGATCGAGGCGCCCGCGCAGGGCATCGAGCAGCTGGCGCGGCGTCAGGGTCGGCGCGACGACGAAGGCGGCGAGGCGCGTAATGCTTTCATCAGTGCCGTCGTCGGGCATGAAGAAGCAGCCGTCCTCGACACCGGCGACGGCGCCCAGCTGGTGATTCAGGTAGGCAAGCGACGTGCGCTTGCCGGCGATGTTCACCATGTCGGCATGGCGGCCGTGCAGCAGGAAAGTACCGTCGTCGCCAAGCTCGATGACGTCGCCGAGCCGCTGCCTGCCGTCGACATGGCCGCCCGAGGCGAAGGTGACACCATCCCGCTGATCGAGCCGGATGTCGGCCAGCGGCGTCCAGCGGACGGTTTCGCCGGTGCGGCGGCTGGCCAGTTGGCCGGCTTCCGTGCAGCCGTAGATTTCGATCAGCGTGCCGCCAAGCCTGACTTCCGCCGCGCGCGCCAGCCCCGCGGACAGTGGCGCCGTGGCCGAGAGCATCATGTCGGTGGCGGGCAGCCCGACTTGCGACTCCAGCAGCGCGCGCAAGTGAAAGGGCGTGCTGACCAGCAGCCGGGGCCTGGGCACGGCGGCCAGCGCGTCGGCGATGTCCGCCGGATAGAAAGGCCGTCCGTGCCAGAGCGCGCAACCGCCGTGCAAGGCCAGCAGCACCGTCGATTCGAGGCCGTAGCTGTGTTGCGCCGGCACGGTGCCGACGATGGTGAACGAGGGATGGCCGGTGTCGAGCAGTCCCAGCCGCGCGGCTTCGGCCCGGCCGTTCCTGACCAGCGCGCCCCAGGTCTTGGCTTGCGCCACCGGCAGGCCCGTCGAGCCCGAGGTGAACAGGATGACCGCGACCCGATCCGCCTCGATTTCCGGCACGGGAACCGAATCGACGGCCACCGGCATCTCCGGGTAAGGCAGTTGGGGCACGTCCTCGCTCGCACCCTTGCCGTCGTGCAGGCAGAACAGACCGGGGTACGATGCCGCGAGTTGCCGGACCGTCGCCATCGATTGCGAGGCGGGCAACAGGCTGATCTTGCCGGCGACCAGCGCCGCCGAAAAACCGACCATGAAGCGGTAGCGGTCCTCGCAGGTATTGAGTAGGTATTCGCCCACTGGCAACGACCGCGCCAGCGTCATGACATCGCTCAGAAACTGGTCGCGGGTGACGGCTGCCGCGGCTCGCCAGGCGACGATGTCTTGCGGCCCGGCATGCGTGGTCAGTGCTGTTCGGCGCGGCTTCACGGTCTCATTCCGGCGCGATGGGATCGATAGGCCTGGACGGCGGCGAGAAAGCCGGCTCGCTCGGTTGCCGGCAGCACGCGCTTGCGCACGACATACTCGACGACGAACATCAGGGCCACCAGCGGCAACGTCAGGATGTTGGCGAAGAACGACCAGAGTTCGATGGGCGCGAAGAAGAACAGTAACAATGACAGAACCGTCAGCGCCAGGAAAAACAAGGTCCAGGCCACCGTGACCCGGCGCGTATAGACGAGAAGGGTAGGGCTCGGGTTTTCATGCAGGAGGCCGGCGAGAACGGTGACCAGCGGCCGACGCCCGGCGACGAGGGTGCGACCGAACAGGAAGCCGAGAGTGGCATTCACTCCCACGTGCTGAGCCAGCACGAGCCGGTCGAGCCAGACGCCAACCCGGGCGATGCCGATCAGATAATGGAACCCCAATGCCCAGGCGGCCAGGATAATTCCGGACAGCAGCCAGCCCAGCCATTCGTTGCGGCCTGCCACCATGGCGCGCCTACTTGGTCCGGTGCTGGGCGACGTGGTCCGCGAGACTGCGCAAGGAGGCGAAGATGCGCACGTTGTCTTCATCGTCGGAGCGCAGCTGGAAGCCGTACCGCTTCGACACCGCCAGCGCCACTTCCAGGATGTCGATCGAATCGAGGCCAAGACCGTCGCCGAATAGCGGCGCGTCGGGCTCGATGCCGCCGCCGACGATGTCCAGGTTGAGCGCGGTCACCATCAAGTCGGCCACTTCCGCCAGCAGGTCGTTGGCGGGAGCAGTCGAGGCATTATCAGACATCGATATTGCGGGCATAGAGGGCATTGGCTTCGATGAAGGCGCGGCGCGGCTCGACGTTGTCGCCCATCAGGGTGGTGAAGATTTCGTCGGCGGTGATGGCGTCCTCGATCTGCACCTTGAGCAGGCGGCGCACCGCCGGGTCCATGGTGGTTTCCCACAACTGCGCGGGGTTCATCTCGCCCAGGCCCTTGTAGCGCTGCTTGGACAGGCCGCGCTCGACCTCGTTGAGCAGCCAGGCCATCGCCTCGGCGAAGCTGCCGACGGTGCGCGACTTTTCGCCGCGGCGCACCGCCGCGCCCGACTCCACGAGGCCCGCGATCATCTCGGTGGTCCTGCGGATCTGCGCGTGGTCGCCGGAGTGGAGGAAATCCTCGTCGATATGGCCGACGCGCAGGTTGCCGTGACGCATCTTTTCGACGCGCAAACGCCAGTTCTCGCTGTTGGCATCGCGGTCGGCGAGGATGCGCACGCCTTGCGGCGCATGTCCGGCCAGCCGCGCAGCGCTGTCGGCGGCGGCCGCCTCGCTGGACAGGTCGATCGGGATGTCGTTGGCCAGCATCGCATGCAGCACGCCGGGGTCGATGAAGTCGGCCAGACGCCGGATCACGGCTTCGGAAAGCAGATAGGCGCGCGCCAGCTCGCCCAAGGCATCGCCCTCGATGGCCGGCGCGCCCGGCTTCGGCGTCAGCGCGGCGCCGTCCAGGGCGAGCGCAAGCAGGTGCTGGTTGAGCGCGTGATCGTCCTTGATGTAGAGCTCGCTCTTGCCATGCTTGATCTTGTACAGCGGCGGTTGGGCGATGTAGACATGGCCGCCTTCGACCAGTTGCGGCATCTGCCGGTAGAAGAAGGTCAGCAACAAGGTGCGGATATGCGCGCCGTCGACATCGGCGTCGGTCATGATGATGATGCGGTGGTAGCGCAGCTTGTCCTGCTTGTAGTCGTCGCCGATGCCGCAGCCAAGCGCGGTGAGCAGCGTGACGATCTGCTCGGAGGAGATCACCTTGTCCAGCCTGGCCTTCTCGACGTTGAGCACCTTGCCGCGCAGCGGCAGGATGGCCTGGAACTTGCGGTCGCGGCCCTGCTTGGCCGAGCCGCCGGCGGAGTCACCCTCGACGATGTAGAGCTCGCACAGCGCCGGATCCTTCTCCTGGCAATCGGCCAGCTTGCCGGGCAAGCCGATATTGTCGAGCACGCCCTTGCGCCGCGTCATTTCGCGCGCTTTGCGCGCCGCTTCCCGGGCGCGGGCTGCCTCGACGATCTTACCGGTGATGACTTTGGCATCACCCGGTTTCTCCAGCAGGAATTCGGCCAGCTTCTGCGCCACCACTTCCTGCACGGCCGGCAGCGCCTCGGACGACACCAGCTTCATCTTGGTTTGCGAGGCAAATTTGGGATCTGGCATCTTGACCGACAGCACGCAGGCAAGGCCCTCGCGCATGTCGTCGCCAGCGATATCCACCTTGGCCTTCTTGGCGATCTCATTTTCCTCGATGTACTTGTTGATGACGCGCGTCATCGCCTGCCGGAGGCCGGTCAGGTGGGTGCCGCCATCGGCTTGCGGAATGTTGTTGGTGAAGCAGAGCACCTGCTCGGCATACGAATCATTCCACTGCATCGCCACTTCGACCTCGATGGTGCCGCCATTCGGCAACACCGACTCGCCGGTCGAATGGAAAACATTGGGATGTAGCACGGTCTTGGCGCGATTGATGTACTCGACGAAACCCTTGACGCCGCCGGAGAAGGCGAAGTCCTCTTCCTTGCCGGTGCGCTGGTCGATCAGGCGGATCTTGACGCCATTATTGAGGAAGGAAAGCTCGCGCAGCCGCTTGGCCAGGATGTCGTAATGGAACTCGATGGCGCCGAAGATTTCCTCGTCGGCGAGAAAGTGCACTTCCGTGCCGCGTCGCGTTGTGTCGCCAACAATCTTCAGTGGCGAAACCTCGACGCCGTTCTGGATTTCGATGGCGCGGTCCACGGCATGGCCGCGCTGGAATTCCATGTGATGCTTCTTGCCGTCGCGCCGTACCGTCAGCCGCAGCCACTTCGACAGGGCGTTAACGCAGGAAACGCCAACGCCGTGCAGGCCGCCGGAGACCTTGTAGGAGTTCTGGTTGAACTTGCCGCCAGCATGGAGGACACACATGACGATTTCCGCCGCTGAACGCTTGGGCTCGTGCTTGTCGTCGAACTTGATGCCCACCGGTATGCCACGGCCATTATCGGCGACGGAAATCGAGTTGTCGGTATGAATTGTGATGTTAATGTCATCACAGTAGCCGGCCAGCGCCTCGTCGATAGCGTTGTCCACCACCTCGAAGACCATGTGATGCAATCCAGTGCCATCCGAGGTGTCGCCAATGTACATGCCCGGGCGCTTGCGCACGGCTTCCAGGCCTTCCAGCTGCTGAATCGAATCCTCGTCGTAACCGCCGTTGCCGGCCGCCGGCTTGTCGTCCTGCGTCATTGAACTTCCAGTCTGTCTGGTTCGTCGAAAGTCAAATGCGCATCGGCATGACCACGTACTTGAAGCGCTCGTTGCCGGGCAGCTTGAACAAGGCGCTTGAATTGGCGTCGGCCAGCCGGCATTCGATGGTATCGACATCAACGTTGTTGAGTACGTCGAGCAAATAGGTCACGTTGAAACCAACGTCCAGGCTGTCACCCTGGTAAGCGACTTCGATCTCTTCCTGCGCTTCCTCCTGCTCGGCGTTGGTCGACATTATCTTCAGGCTGTCGTTGCTCAACACCAGGCGTACGCCGCGAAACTTCTCGTTGGTGAGGATGGCGGCGCGCATCAGGGAATGCTGTAACACATCCCGCGCCAGCACCAGCACCTTGCCATGCTGCTGCGGAATCACGCGTTCATAATCGGGAAACTTGCCGTCGATCAGTTTCGACACCAATTCGATGTTGCCAAAGCTGAATCTGGCCTGAGTCGGCGTCAGGACGATTTCCAGGGATTCATCGTTGTCGGACAACTGGCGGGAAAGTTCCAGAATCGTCTTCCTGGGCAGAATGACTTCACTGCGCGGCATGGTCTCCGACAGGGCTTCACTGGCAAAGGCAAGGCGATGGCCGTCGGTGGCCACCACGCGCATCTCGGCTCCATCGATCACCAACAGCAGGCCATTGAGGTAATAGCGGATGTCCTGCTGAGCCATCGAGTACTGCACGAGCGCCAGTAGACGCTTGAACTGCCCTTGGGTCGGCTGGATTCGCACGGCTTGTCCGTCAGCGCTGGACATCCGCGGAAAATCCTCGGCTGGCAAGGTCTGCAAGTTGAAACGGCTCTTGCCGGCTTTGATCTGGAGACGCTTGTCATCCAGGGAAAGCATGACTTCAGTGGATTCCGGCAGCGAGCGAAGAATGTCCTGCAACTTGCGGGCACCTACCGTCAAGGCCACTTTGTCCGCACTGGCCGCCGCGGTACTGGTTCTGATCTGAATCTCGATATCCGTTGCCAGCAAGGTCAGATCCTCACCATCTTTTTCCATCAGCACATTGGAAAGGATCGGCAGGGTATGTCGTTTTTCGACAATCCCGCAAACCGATTGCAGTGGCATCAGGATCTGGTCACGAGGGCCTTTGAACAGGAGCATTTGTTATATCTCCGTTTAATAATGATAGTAGAGAAGGTCGAATCGTGTGGATAAGTGATATTTGTTGTTGCAACTCATGAGGCTAGCCATTCTAACGTCCTGGGCATAAGCCGGTCGGAGCAAATGTTGATGGTTGTGGATGAAATACGCTGACGTGGAGAATCGACGGCTTATTCACAATCATTACCGGTTTGTTCAGGCGTTTATCCCTTGATCGACTGCAACAGTACATGAACATCGTTGTTGAGTTGTCCGTCC